>Ga0307518_10000697_pt1 | contig 25208 bp, 10 predicted proteins | sample 25_EM_MG_FD_203889 | JGI IMG/M metagenome (GOLD analysis project Ga0307518, IMG submission 203889) | Populus trichocarpa ectomycorrhiza microbial communities from riparian zone in the Pacific Northwest, United States - 25_EM | ecosystem: Host-associated > Plants > Roots > Unclassified | place... | reverse complement strand
TCTACTGTTTAGGCTCTCTCCCAAGTGCCTGGATAATGCCGGGAAATTGTTGATGTTTTCATTTAAGTTTTGCTCCATTTTTGAAAAATGGAATGAACTGGTTCTTGAAATCCTCTTCTTTTTTATGGCTGGTTTGTTATTCTCCCTGCTTCTCTACTTAGATGCACTTCTTACATTAGGAGTCCTCATATCACTCTGCCAAATTAAATCAGGTACTCGCTGATATTCCAACTTCTCAGAGGTTTGAAATATTTCAAGCTTTGATTACAAATAGCATGTCTTCTCCTATGGTAAACTCTTGCAAGCTGGTTTACATGATTTAAGAGCTTCAACATCTATTCAAACAAGATGCAAAACTCCCATCATCTGAAATATTTGTTGCAACAATACAGACTGCACTTCTTTTAGATCTTGTTAGAAGCGATTTGTATAAGGAAGGTTTCCAAAGAACAGCAACAGGGAAAGACGAAGAAAAGCAAGCAAATAAAGCTGCACCACTATGGGTTGCTCGTGCCCTTGAATTGGTAGAGCTAGTTTTCAGGCCTCCAAAGGGAGGACCTCCATCCTTTCCTGAGCATGGTGATGCGGTATGCCTTACCTTCTCAATCATTTTTATTATGTTGTAGTCTCTTTGCATAAAATCCTATGGCTTTTCCTCTTCCCGGCTCCAATTTTAATGTTTTATATAGCAATGTATGGACTTCTACAGAGATTGAATCTTTTCCAACTTTTATTTGGTAATATGCCCTGCAGGTTCTAGCTGCCCTCAACCTGTACAGATTTATTTTGATGACAGAATCAGCAGGTAAAAATATAGTAGCTTACAATTTTTCATAAGTTAAAACAGAAAATGTCCAGGATGCGTTAAATGCAAATCATTTTGTTTTCTTCATTTGTGTCATTCCTAAACTGCATAGCAATTTTTCTGTCATTTTTATTTGGAAAAATACCAAGGTTCTGATCTAGTAATGATCCTATTAATTTTAAGAGATGTATATTGGTAACATATGAGAAACTATGAAACTGATTTGAAGTCTCAGATATCCAAGTAGCTGAACTCATGGCTTGATGAAAATCATAGCTTGAGCCTGTTGTGTGAACCTCATAATTCATCTTGCATATGGAGGGTTAAAGGAGGTTTGCTCTCTGACTAATTGAAGTTCATGTAGAACAATGTAAATGATGAAATGGAAATCATGTAGTAGACCTTACAAATATGACAGATGTTTAAATGATTTCAATTCATTTAAGTGAAGCAAGATATCTTCCCAACTTATAAATTCTAGCTGTCTTGAGTCAAACCCCCAGTTTTGGATTTTCTCTGCTATAAACTCTGTTTGCCTTGATATATATACAAGCAATTCTAAAGCTTAATTTTGTTTTGTTGCTGTCACGATCTTACTGTAAATATTGTCAATGAAACAGGGAAAACCAACTACACTGGAGTTCTCTCCAAGAAAAATTTAGAGAAAGCATTCAACGAATGGCTCCTACCACTTCGAGCCCTTGTGGCTGGCATCATGGCAGAGAACAAGGATGATCATGATCCATTAGTAATGGACACAGTATGTTCTCTTAATCCTATTGAGCTTGTTCTATATCGTTGTATCGAACTAGTTGAAGATAAATTAAAACATCCAGCATAATCAACCTTCAGTAAGAAGGAAATTCCCATCTCACTTGAACTGTAGAAGGATTGGTAAGATGCTTAGGTGCCTGATGTATTTCAATAGTTCTACAACTTCCAGTCTGGGTATAACACGAGAGTAACATCACAATGTTGGGAATGGTTTTTGCATGAAACACTTGATTTCTTGTTTGGTTTTTGAATTATTTGTATTATTCACAACACATTTCTGTTTTTTTCGAATCACAGATATCTATGTTGCTTTTAATTGTTAACAGAGTTAAGATGGAGTTTATAAGCTTTTATCTCTCAATCACATCTAATGAGTTGATTAAGCAAACTCTTTACCCATAATTGCGCTTTGTTATGCATCCATGAATGCCAATAAAGATTATAAATTTGAATGTTAACGATGGTAGCTCTTTGCTATGATTTATCTAGAAATCCATTTAGTATGAAAATAACGATTAAAGCAAACAATTAAATTTTATTTTACATGGATGGTCCAAAAAACAAAAGTTGTCATTTGGCATAGATCATAAACATGAGTCATCTTCATAGTAGGTGGCCAATGGTATTATAGTTATTAAACTCGACATAACCTAACAAATTGACCCAATGATCTGTTGACTTGGAAATTGACTCGAGATGAGTTTCATTTGAAATTGGTTTAGATATTGACCCCGTTAAACATGAATGATCTAGTAGGCCAACCCATAACCTAGATGACCTGGGCAAACATGATGAGACTTGATCAAGTTAATTTTAAGAAATTATTTTTAAGTTTTTTATATCTAAAATAACATGATTTCATTTGAAAAGAAAATATATTGAAATGACATGATTTTAGGAATGATTCGACATGATCCGACAATCTAATAACGCGGATTCTTAATCAGACAACTATGACTAGTGTAAGTTTTTTTTATGAGATTTCTTTCACCTGATAACTCTATAGACTTGCAGCTTTAAGATCAAGCAAAATATTGGGGACATGATATTCCATACCTTTTCTTTTGCAGTAGTAGAAAAACTAGCTCTTAGTCTCCTACTCAGTGTGATGGAACTGTTTTCACGTATTAATTATTGATTCTAGGGATAATTTAGCACATTCTTCATCAAAAATTTCCCAAATCTACTTTTACATTTAGGAATTTTTTTCTTGCCTGGTTCATCTTTCCTCCAACATGAATATGAAGATGCTGTTTGGGCAAGCATGGCCATTTCAAAAGGTAGACAAATCTATACGAATGAGGTACCCAATTTCTTATCACAAATTCTAAAAGATGCTAAACCATCCTTTCACCTTGATTGAAAACAACTTTGTGTCTTAGCAGCCTGCAGCTTTAGGAAATTTCTCTTTGTTGGATTGAAATAGTAAACCTCCTACTTCTAGGTGGGACCATTGGCGGGAGAACTCCTAGCATGACAAGAGTAGTTGTCATGTTGTGGACATCTTTCTTGCCTTTTTTTTCATTGTTCACTCGCTGATGTGGGCTCCTCCCCCGGCCATGATGACTCTCTATAATGTTTGATTGAGCTAAAGCTTAATCAAGTATAGTTCTCTGATCTGATTTGTAACTTTTCGAAAAAAATATATACATTATCAGGATTAAGGCAATTCAAATGAATTATTCTTATTAAAAAAATATTTACTTCTTTAAGAAAAAATCTCTGATATTGATATGATTGATTGGGTTACTAAAAACATGAATGCATCAATCAACTAGGTGGTTTTATCAACTTAATATCTTTTATTGTTTAGCTTGAAATATGTTACATGTGATTTTACGCATGTATAGTATTATAATAAAAGTTGTTTTTTCAAAATATTTTATATTTAGAAAAATATTAAAATAATATTTATTTTTGATATTAACATTCAAAAATATTTAAAAAACAATTTTAAAAAAACTACCAAAAAAAACAAACACAAAGTTTCAGAATTATGGGATGAAACTTAGAAGTACAGTCAGGTTTAAGCAGAAGGCTTGAAATCACAGAGGCACCTCTTATCCTCGTGAGCTTCAAGCCTAGTAAGAACCTGTTTGGCTACGTTGTGGCGTTCATATTTTTTGCAGCCAAATTTTACAAGTTGTTTAGTTAATTAACAAACATTGATTACTGTATATAGATCTCATAAAATACTGCGTTTGAAATGCAAGGAAAAAGGAAGCAGCTCCTTGCGCGTTACAAGCAAGGAACCGTGCTTCACTGTTCACTGAACAGTTTTTTTTTTTAATCAGTGTAATTAATTGATTTCACTCCCACTGAACGTGAACAACAATTTTTTAAAAAAAAAATTAATTTAAGGTGAATTAAATTTACTTGTACTATAATCTCAATTTTATTCCTGATAATATTTTACCTAATTTTATAGTTCTTGTCGGATGAATTTTGTACGTAATGGAATTGTAGATAGTTTAATGGAACAATAATTTTTTTATATATAAAAAATATGATTTATTTCATAATATAATAGCAATAGTTAAATCCACAATATTTAAATTAAAAATCATTAATATTAATATATATTTTTTAAAATTATTTTATAACCTCAATTTCAAAAGCACTCTTAACCAAACACATTAAATTACTTTTTCTTCGATCTCAATTTTAATCACAATTTTAACTAAACATCTATTTTTTCAAACCAACCTTAACTAAAAATACTTTTTATAAAATATATTTTTTTAAACTACACGCTATTACAATCTCAAATACGTCCTAAGTCGGTGTTTGTAGCTGTTGAAGTGGCTGTGGGTTGTAGAAATGAAATCAATCAATCACATTAGCACCTCAAATCAAATTTAGTGGGAAGGTGTGATGCCGCATGGTGCTCTTAAATGGACCCCACCAAATTGCATTCATGTATATCAAAGTGATTGCATAAATAAACTGCAGATTCTTTCTTAAGCGTTGACAATCTCTTCTAAAGATAAAGGCCATCTAATTAAGGTAGCTGACAAATGACAACCAAGTTAGATGTTTGCTACATATTAAATTAAATATTTCGAATAAATCTTAAAAATACAAATCAGCAGTAAGATTAGTGGAATTATCATTGAATCTCGTATTAAAATATTATCCCATAGAATAATTTATTTATTTATTTATTTAAATCTCTCCTTACTTAAGTATCATTTATCTATAAAAAAGTTTGTTTATTTTTTATTTATCTAAAACACCGTGTGGTGTCATTTTCTTATGTTCACTGTGCAGTATTAATATCTCTTGGCGATCTTTAAAGAGCAAGAGACGATTTGGAGCTGGCAGCACGAGGTCATGCCACACGTGAAATTTAGCGATAACTTTGTCAGAAAGGTAATCTACTCTCCCCAGATTTGTTCTTTCTCCGTTATTAATGGATAGAAGCAAGGTTATCGTACTTGTCCGGAAACATAGTGTGTGTTTGACTGTTCAGAGTCTTTTTCATTGTTTCAACTCTTATTTTCTAAAATGTTTTAAAAAATATATTAAATAATATTTTTTATTTTTTAAAATTTATTTTTAATATTAATACATTAAAATAATTCAAAAACACTAAATTTTAAATTATGAAATTCCTAGATAAAATCATGGTTCGGGTTTAAAAACAGCTATGATCGAGAGAGCTTGTTTCATCTATAATTGTGTCTTGGATGCTATATATATATATCCCTAAAGAGAGGGCCGAAAATTCGTCGAGCAATTTTAAAGGCATTCGAGAGGCTGTAAGGCATTTAAGAATGCAGCTACTGAATTTATGTCAGGAGGGGTAATTCTTTAGGATCATGTTTTTTTTTTTTTCCCTGCATTACTGTGTTGCTTTGTAAAACCTTTTTTTTTTCCCTTTAATTCTTATTTATTGAAGTTCCCTAACAATTTTTTTTTCCCGTGATAAGATTGAAATACTTAATTCCAAACTATTGGTTTAAGAATATTTGTAATTATTGTCGTATCATGGAGTTGCTTCTTATCCAAAGTTCAAAAAATACAAGGACTGGTCAGGGAGTTGAGAAATTAGAAGGAATGAATTTGAAATTGTCATCCCACTTAAAATGTGTTTGTAATTCAACTTGTTTTTCAAATTTTTCTTACTTGAATCAATATTATATTGTGCAAGTAAAAAGTTAAAAAGATTTCTTTAACCTCAATCAATCGGTCTTTTTACAATTACAATATTGCCCCCAAAATCAATGCAAATGAGTGTTTTTTTTTAAGGAAATAATAGTAATTACATTATTTTAGTCCACAGTGAATTTACAACCCAATCAATTGTTTTTAATTAAAAAAACAGGCAAATATTTTTAAGAATGTAGTTTATAGTTGTTAAATGTGACTTCGATGACCTGACAGGTCATTTCATAGCTTAGTTGACCTGGTCAAACTCGAGTGAAATCTAATCGGATCAATTTCAAGAATTTTTCTTTTAATTTGTATAAAAATGATATTGTTTTAATCTTTTTTAAAAACTTTTTAATTTAAACAAAATCATTTTAGAATATATTTAAGTTAACACGGAAATCTAGAGGTTAACTGACCAAACATGTTACCCAAACCTTTAACAAATCATACCTTTTGCCATGTACGAGAACTATGGTGTAGTTTTAGAGCGTGTTTGGCAGTGTGGTTGCGGGTGCTTTTCAAATAACTTTTCGTGCCAAAATACATGCCAATGATGTTTTTTCATTTTTTAAAAATCATTTTTGACATCAGCACATCAAAACGATCCAAAACGTACAAACCATATTAAATTTTAACAAAAAAAAAATTCAAATTTTTTGGGAACGCGGCCGCAGCCGCGTTCCCAAACATGCTCTTAATGGGAAATTGCCTTTGTTTGATATTCAGGATGGAATGAATAGAAAAGTGCATACATGGGTATGGAATGGGATTTCCCTTTATCCTGGTATGGAAGCTCATGTTCTGGCATTAAACTAATCAAATTTGATAATTGGGATTTTTATAAAAAATAACATGTAAAAAATTTGGGAGAATAACAAGTTTAAAAAGTACTTGAAAAATAACACAATTTAAATACAAATATTGATTCTATACAAAATCGCTATTGAGGATAGTGATTAAACACAATTGAGTTTCCTAATTTTAATCATGTACATAACTGTTATTGAGAATAGCGATTGTGTAGTAATATTTTTTTAAAAAAATAATTAATCTTATCAAAAATTAAATTTTTATGAAGATTTAATTACTAAAAAATAAGATTTAAGATTCAATGGTTGGTTAAAGAGATAAGATGATGTGGCCCTAGAGAGAAATGAGGGAAGAAAAAATGAAAAAAAAAATAGATCAGTGAAATCGATTTTTGATACTCTCAATACCATTAGAAAACAACTAACAAGGTTGTAATTAATACTGAATTAACCCCAAACAAAACCCCTAACAAATTTATATCATGTAATGGTCTTTCAAGGTTTGGTTAGAATTGTTTTATCGTTAGAATTGTTTTATTGAGATTTTTTTAATGATACCGAGTGTGTTGAAAACAGAGTTCTAGTATGTTCCTGATAACCCTTTCTTTATTAGCTATTATTAGATCTTCAATTTTATTTCTTTGCTATTACATTTTCATGAAAATTTGAATCAACTTATATAGTTATAAATCAATTTTGTTTAGAAATAACGTTTGAAACAACATTATTAATTATGTTCAAACTGTAATATTTTTCAAATGTTTTTTTTTTTTAATTATGTTATTTTCTCGCAACTTATGTTAAACGGAGTTAGAATTACAAAAGACCCCGATATTTGCTAAATAACTGAAATCCTATCGCAATCAGTGCCCTGCAACAAAATCCTGGATCAAATCAGGTTAGCTAGTGGCATCCTTTGTAAATGCAAGATTTATTCAAGGGGATACTGAAGATATTCATACCTGTCCTTGCTTCCTAACGAGGGTAGATAGAGGAAGGGAGCAGAATTAAGTTTTTTTTCTTCATCCTTATCCTGATCCTCTCAATTAGTGATCACGCATCCAATCAAACCCTCTATCCGTCCATGCTCATACATTCTGCCTAAATGTAGCATAACAGAAAGGCAACATTCTTTCCCATAGCTTTAATGCCTTGGAAACAAAAATTGGTGTCTGCAGCAACCTTTTCGATTGATGTCAGTTGCCCTTGCAATCTAAGGTTGTCAATAACGCCTGAACATCTACACTTCTGTTATTGCTTTTGAAAAACGTCTCATAACAAACAAGCTCTGAAGCCAGTAACCCTAATAACCCTTCTTTCTCAAAGTAATTAAAGAACAAAGAAAAAAGGTATTGTCTAGAGGTACAAAACTGTAAAAATTAGTTGCAAGAAGCTTTAACAAGGGAGTCCAACAGCTCTTTAGTAGACAAAGAATGACCATTTCTTCTACATGGTCCCGAAATACGAAGTAATGAGGGTTTACCCCAAAGAATTTCGGAAGAATGTAGAAACCTGCAACAGAACTAGAGTCTCTACAGTCTAATTGGGCACAGTGCATCCTTCTTCACGATGGTTGACTTCTTTTGCCTTCCAGGAATTAGCACATAGAACAGGCGGTTGTTAACTGAGGCTTTCCTCCCAGTTGAATACGCATATATACCAAACGGCTCCTTCGCGGGTGTGAAGATTAACTCTTCTACAACAAGCATAAGGCTGTAGTGACCACATAGCCGCAGCCTAAACAGTTAACATGCTGAGATGAGGGGGGCAGTTTACATGTTTTCCTCAACTCAGTCCCTATAAAGTTTCAGTACCGGTGTCTCCCTCGTCAGATGGCATCATATTTAGATCAGGTAGCAGGAAAGATCTATCATGATTTGAAATCGCCTTATCTGTTTCAGAAGAGCTTGATTGCAGATGGGAATCACCTTTGGCACGTGTGGGCAATGTTGATGGAATGCCGTTACTAGTCGAGGCTTCTAGTTCATCTCCATAATGCAAATTCAAATCAATCTGTCGAACAGAACAAGTTTTCGTTCCAGGAATCAGGAGCAAACCATAAACACATGATAGGTGAGACAGAGATGAAGAAATAGTTGATACCTTAATTCTCTTCAAATTCTCATTTCTAGCTCTCTCCTCCTTAAATGTTGCACGTACAGTTGATATCTCCTGTTAAAATGAACATAAGATTAACAGGAAATTAAATTTTGATGAAAAACAGGTTGAAACTCAATGCCAAACAGTAATAACTAGTAAGAATCGTTATCATACCTTTTTAAGATAAACCCCTTCCTTCACTAGCTGCGTTTCCTCCTCTTTAAGTTCAGAAAAAGTCTGCAAAATGTCAATAAACTTTACTGATTACTACACGTTAAATTCATCAAATATTAGTATATATTTGAAGTCCATCTCCTTAAAAAATCCCCAGAAAAAAGATGGTCCATGCGGTCACTTCAGTTGACCTAAACTAGAATTTGAACATGAATTCACACGACCACCACGTAGCATACGGATAGGGATTTGTATTATAGCACAGGCAGACAGTGATGTTTGAAATGAAGATTCAATTTACCTTCTTTTTTCTTGACCTCTTCACTATATTGCTAGTGGTTTCACCAATACCAGCACCCTGAAAGTATCAAAAATAAACATGGTCATCAGTCAGACACCATAAAAATAATCAATAAACATTCCCCATCAAATTAATGATAGAGCAGTCCTCTATAGCACGAATCTTGGGCCAAAAATGAATCATCACCATTGAATCATTGGACACGCTAATTCAATGGTATTGATGTAACTCCTATATATTTCAGCCAATAAAAAAGACTTCAAGGAAGCTGAGCAATAGCGCCAAAAAAACTGCAAAGAAAAAAGAAACCTCCGTTTGCTAGGCAGATAATACCAAGTGGCAAGACGTCGAAGGCAGCACCACAATATTAAGGACAGCTCAATTACACTTGGGGGACCCATGAAAACAAGAAAAATGGATAGACATTTCCCAATCCTCGAACACGAGACAAAAACCATAGACGTGGCCAACAACACGCATCATTCTATCCCCACCCCCCCCCACCCCCCCAAAAAAAAAATATATATATATATATATATTAATCATCATCAACAATTAACAAATCCCATTTCCATAATTATCAAAAACTTCCAGCAAAGTGTTAAAGGATCAATCTTTTTAGTAATTAACGATAATTAGCCGTGATATTTTATGGTATCAACATTTACTGCCAACCTTAATGAATCTAGTTTAAACAGCTGGTCCACATTCAAATGGTAAACGGATCATCATCATCCATCACCCCCAAATTGTTAAGCTGCCTTCTGTAACTCTACACACACCCAATAACTACACGCCACGTCACCAATACCCGCGTGACATCACGTGACAACCCTCTTTTTCTATATTTCTTAATCTTTAAACAATTTTCATGTGATTCCCTCACATGACCACTGACATGGCCGGCAATTACTGGACTGCCTCATATACCTTTCACTCATACACACATCAACAATGATATGAGCTACTACAACAAATAATCCCCTCCACCCAAAAGACGGAACCCTTTAGCCCTTGCGGGGAGGAGGAGAAGAACCGAAAAGATCGTAAAAAGCTTACAATAGACCATCACCACACGATATAATTTCTCACTAACGATACAATCAACTCACCAAACTCAAGCAAAAACACCTTATCTAGCTAAAACAAACCTCACTTGAAGTGGGCCCCAGCCTAAATGGTCAGTGGGCTCCATCATCAGCCAAAAAACCCTCACGTTGAAGCCATAAAAAGCAAGCAAACCCCATAAAGATTTTGACTCAAAAAACCAAAAAAGGATTCTTTTTATTTATTTTTAGGGCAAAAAAAAAATGGAAACTTCGTTGGGTTTTGTTTTTTTTCTCTCTCATGGGCAACGGACTTGTGTGGTTCACTTCACGAATCAGACAAAATCATCCTTGTTCGAAGAGTTTCACGGGAGAATCTAGTGAAGCCTTGAGTGGACAATTTGGTAGATTAATGATCAGAAAGTCGGAAACCATGAATGACAGGTGACCGGAAAAGAAGCGAGGAGAAAACGTCACAAAGGGTATTTCTGTCCAGGTAAATTGTGGATGTCACCTCCTGACGGTTTTCCACCGATGATCGGGAGGGTAACATCGTAAAAAGACAGATTTGCCCCTTGTCAGCTGCTAGCAGGGGTTGGTTTTTTAGCCGCTGGAAAATGGAAACCGATGAAAAATGTTGACGTAAAACGATGGGATAGTTAGAAGCAAATAAGAAGATAAACGAGGGGTAAATTGGTCTCGAAGATTAAAAAATAAAAAACTTAAGCGAAAAACAGCACTAGACCTCACACCTTCAAAATCAACGAACAGTTTTAATGACTCTGTAAAACAGAGAAGATGATAGCTGGTAAAGGAAGATAAGAGAAAAAATGAAGGTCAGATTGGTCAAGTGGTGAAATCGAAAGAGAAGAAAAGGAGCGAGAGACACCATTTGAAGAACAAGGGAGAAAAAGAGACTGGCTTAACGTCACGGTGATTAATGAGACTGGAAAAGGGTATTTCAGTCAAAACAGAAAGGCAGTGAGGGATCAGCTCACACCAAATCTAAAGTTAACAGTAACGAGCAGGAAAAAAAATCAGAAACCGATAGAGAGAGGGAGAGACTGTGTGTGGTTACAACTACCTTGGATCTAACGCCAGGTGGCGGAGGAGAACTGCTGAGGTGGCGGCGGCTGGTTTCTTCAAAACCGTCACCAGTACCGGACGGAGAAGCACCACCATCACCACCACCGCTCCATGAAAGAGGAGTGGTAGGACTGCATCTAGTAGAGGAATCGCCGCCGCCGCCTTCCTTACTTTTCAAAACGACATCGCATCTCAATGAAGAAGAATTCGTTGCTGTCATCGTTCCCGGCCTTGACCTCGGAAGCCGCATCCCCCATCGCAAGGGAATAACCGCTGGCACCGCGGAAGCTGATGCCGTCGCCTGTGATTGTTTGAGGCGCAGTAGTAGTTTTGCTACTACTGTCTCGTCTGCCATCGCCGCTGTCACCCACTCCTCCATCATTAAAAAACTGAAAACCCTGTTGGGATTTGTACAGAGAGAAGGGTTAGATAAGACAGCGTGTGTGAAGAGGAGATTTGGGGGTGATGGGCAAAGAAATGAGAGAGAGAGAGAGATGAGATGAGAGATTTTAAAGAAGGGGTGCGTGTGGGAGGGTGAGGGAGCGTTTATATACGGGGAGTTGGTTTTGTGGTCTGGTAGTAGATTCCAGTTATTCTGTTTCTTTAATTTTTTTTCTTGAATTTTTATTTATTTTTCATTTCTTTTTGTCATAGTCAGATGCAATTTTTTTTTCTTTCTTCTTCCACTACTACTTGCACTTTCATTGAGTGTGGGGGGATGGGGTGTAAGGTGGGTGTGAGTCATGGCCCTTTATTTCTTTGGTAAACTACATTTACATCCTTTAAATTGTTTCAATTTTATATTTCACCACTTAGCATGTGTTTGGTATTGTATTATTTTTTACTGTCACAATTTGAAAAAATAGATTTAAAAAGCGCTACAAATCATAGTAAAAAAATAATTTGAATAAATTTACGGTAGATATTGATTAATCAAATGTTTTTAAATTTATAATGAAAGTAAATAAAAAAAAGATTACAAAAATAAGTGGGGCTTACATACATACATATGTGTGTATGTGTCACTCTATGAGCTTCATTTGTATGATAAGTGGATCTGGATTTGTTTTTGCATTGTCGTCATTGTCCAAATCCAATTAGGGTTCTAGGGATGGATTCCTATGGGAGGATGTTGGCATGTTTAAATTACAGCGCAAATGTTTTTGTTTTTCATTTATGAATATTGATAGAATATATCTTAATTGTTAGGATAAAAAAATATTACATGTTAATGTTGTACTTTTATATATTTTGAATTATAGTTAACATAAGTTCATGAATTAACCGCGGTGTATTTATAGAAAACTTTTTATTAAGGATTTGTATCCCTGAGATTAGTCGGGTCTTGGCCTGAATACCTAGTACTAATTCAAGAAAAAATATTGATCTAAAAAATCTACGATCTAAATCATAATCTAAATTAGATTTCAAATATATAAACAAAACATCACAAACAGATAAAATTTTATGAGTAAATCAAAATAAAAATAGATAATGCATTTAAAGTCTATCGTCAAAATATTAAATTTCCATGTATAAAATATGGTCGAGGATATCGTAATTGTTAAGATAAAAAAACATAGTAATATGACCTGCATGCTTCGAGTAGCATAGTTGGTTTTCACATTGAATGTTTTTCATGCCTGTATTTCCAAGATGATTTTCACAAAAACTCCTAATCCAATATTATCTTGTAATTATTGCATTTCAATTATAATTTCATATAACTCACTTGCTCAAGTTTTTGAAAATCGACCAAGAGAAATGTGTTTCATGATTTTTCTTTTATTGGCAAAGAAAACACACGTAGTTGTGATTCTAGAAATATATTATGGTAGACGAAGGGCTAGAATGCTAAAATTAGAGCTTCAGGGACCAATAGGTTTCTTGTCTTCTATTATTTTTATTTTTATCGTCTTGTGGTCAGATGCTATTTATTTCTCTCCTTGTTCAACGACTAGAAAAGGCCCGTTCATCGTGCGAGGCCGGGGTAGATCGAGGCGTAAGGCGGGTGGGAGTCGCGACTTTTTTTTCTTTGGTAAACTACATATACACCCTCCAAATTGCAACCGATTTACATTTCAAGCCTCAAATATATTGTAATTTTTTAAGAGTAAACCAACACATGGATAGATGTCCTGTTTAAAATCTAGCGTGGACTTGTTTAATTTCTACGTATAAAAACTCACTTAGTCCATCTTGATTATTGAAATAAAAAATATACAGTAATGTCTCATTTTAAGTATTACCGAAAATAATATACGTGTGTGCTAAGTGTATGTATTTTGATATTATGATCTTGTATTTTTTTATAATAAATTTCACAAGGATGTAATTTTATCATTGTTACATTTGATCATAACTTCTCGTAGTTCACTTGCGTGTATTTGTTTGGTAATGTAGTGGATGCTTTTGTAAATATATTTTTAACTAAAAATACATTAAAATTATATTTTTGTTTTTTAATATCATTAAATCAAACTCATTTAAAACCATCTAAAAAGTAATAATTTGATGTTTTTTCAAGAAAAAAAAATTGAAAAAAAGGTGATTGTGATTTTACAAAACTGAAATGCTGTCTCCTGGCAACATTAATGTATAAATTACGTTAGAGGAAGGGCTAGATGCTAAAACTAGGACTTGGGGGACTAGATTGGGACTGAGTGTATGCTTGAGGATCGTACATGTATCTTTCCATCGTTTTCTTGCTGTGTGTGTTTTCGTGGGGCCAAGCTGACATATGGACTGACAGAAAATTATTTAACTGTTCTTATTTCTGAGGCGTTATGTAATAAGTAAGCCGATCGGCAAATGCCATCGATTCCACTGCTAATTTTCATTTTTCAGTGCTGCTTTTTGTACAAATGAGTCTAATTTTGGCAAAAGTGCAAACCCACGAACTTCTCTCGCAAGATTCCCTTCTTTCCATCCATGCTTTTGGACCTGGAAATAGTACACTTTCACTCGGATCATGGCATGTCATCGTAGCAGAGCCAGAGGCTACGAATAGACTGAGCCCTCGTGATTTTTTTGACTTGCAAGGTCTTTTTATGTTAATTTTGACCTCTTTTTTCATTGCCAATTCTGTTTAGGTAGTTTTGATGGATTTTATGGCTTGATTAGAGTATGGTAGTTTCTATTTGTGTGTGTATTTTAAAAATATATTTTATTTTAAAAAATATTAGATTGATTTTTTTAATATTTTTTATGGTTTTGAAGTGATGATATTATAAATAAAAAATATTATTTTTAAAAAAATATCTTATATCAAAATATCAAACTTTCTTAAAATCAGGAATACAAATTACAGTAGCATTTTCTTTTTAAATTTTTTTTATTGATTTTTTTTTTCTAAAAAAAAAAAAAGTTTTGGGTGAGCAATGCTTGCTTATCCTAAACAAGCACTGGGTCTTGTCCTCGTCATTACATTATATGAACTTAAATTCATGCTATCTTTTTAATACTATCTTTTTAATTATCTTCAAGAAACGACTAATACTATCTTTTTAATTATCTTCAAGAAACAACAGCTCTGCTTGATATAATATATTTAGGAAAATAAAACCTTTTCAAATACTAATCAACAACACTTAAATCGGCAAATCAAGAAATGAAGTGGATGTTTGGTAATTTGGTGTGGAATATTTTTCAATCGAAAAATAAGTAAAAATAATTTTTTATTTATTTTTTACATTAGTATACTAAAATTATAAAAATAATATTAAAAAAACAAAATTTACAAAGTATATCAGTAGTTACCGCAATATCAGAAAAATAATTAAGCAAACTCTCTTAATTGACTTACCTATTCTTAGAATATGAGAAAATTATACAATAATAATAACAATAATAATAATAATAATTCATTTATAATTGTTAATAATATTGTCATCAAACTAACTTTCCTCATCTTATCATGTTTTTAGATGTTTAAAAAAGTGTGGTAGTAGTTATTTTTCAAAGTACTTTTCGTTTAAAAATATATTAAAAAAAATATTTTTAACATTAGCACATCAAAATGATCTAAAAATATAAAAAAAAATTAAAATTAAAATAAAAAAAATTAAAATTAAAATTTTATGGAATATGTTTTTCACCATATTTCCAAATAAACTTTTTAAACGCAACCAGTGGATTCTTTTTATTTTTCAAAGGTGTGCCAAGTCATCATGAACAATGTGGGAAATGTAATATGTTAGTAACTTGGACATCAGTCATGTAATTCCACCTCTATTCCTTTTTTTTTCTTTAATATTTGTTTAGAATTGAGGTTGAATCTATTTAAAAAAATTAACTAAAAATATTTTTTATATGTTAATATTAAAAATAAATTTAAAAAAATAATATTATTTTAATATATTTTAAAATAAAAAAATACTTTAAAAAATAACTTTAACCAGCACAATAAACAACAGCCTTAATCTATTCAGGGCAAGCATGCATCAACGGTCAACGACTCAACAGCCCCTGGCCCCACTAAATTCTTTCATTTCAATTAGTAGTTGAGTTAACGGGTGATTGCATACATGATCTCTTCGAGACCGTCCGTTGTCGGCCACAGGATTTCCTACTGCAGTCTCGTAGTATTCTGACGTTGACGATCGACCCCCCTCTGTCGACGTGAAGTCAAGCAAAATATCAAAGTGAGTTTTTTGTTCCAAGAATGTAACGGATTGGATCGCACTAAATACTTATGAAAAGTGAATGTGAACTTTTATTTTATTTTATTTTTAATACTTACCATATGTTTGATTTGGTTTAGATTATAGTTGTCAAATCTAATCTACTTAAGTGAGTCTCTGAAAGTGCATAGTTTGTGTTATTTAGTACATGTTTCATTTAAAAGTAATCAAATTAATGCTATTAGAAAGTTTTAATATATTGATATCATAAATAAAAAACAAAAAATTATTTTAATGTATTTTTAAATAAAAAACATATTTCAAAAGCACCTTATACCACAATAGCAAACACATGATAAGTGTTTAGATCATTGGAATGTTAGGTTAACCTTAAAACAATTTCATTTTAATAGTTTTTAAAGGAAACAATGTCATTTTAAATAAAAAATTAAAAAATATATATTAAAATGATACTATTTTGGATAAAAAAAAACATTGGAGCTAACTCGATCAAGTCTCATATGGATTTTATAGAGTCAACATGATCGCAATTTTATTCACTGGGTCATCTAGATTCAATTGAATCATTATTTAAAAAAAATTCAAACTTAAACTAGTTTTTGAGTTGATAAATACTTGAATCAACCTCTTGGACCAATAAAGTTTTATAATCATGGTTAAACTTTGAATTTACTATTTGTAACTAGATTAATAAAATGTAGAGGAAATTAGATATTTTTTATTTTCTATATATATTAAATAGAAATAAAAACCATGAATGATTTTTATAAATACATCCTATATATATATATATATATATATATATATATATATATATAAACACATTATCGAAAACATCAAAAGTACTTAGTAATTTCGAGTGCTAGGTTAATAATCTCTCGAGTTGGTTGGGACTCTGAAGTATAGATCGTGCCCTTACGTATATTGTCCAACCCATTACATATTCTGCAATTTTAAGATTTTAAAACAAAACTTCCATTAAAATACTTTAGATCAAGACACTATTTGGAATTCCGGTAACTAATATTTTTAAGTATTTTCTTAAAGTATATTTATGTTAAAAAATTATTAAATTAATATTTTTTTTTAGTTTTTTTTATCATTTTACTTATGTTAAAAGTAAAAATAAAATCTTTTAAAAATTATTTTAATATATTTTTAAGCAAGAAACATTTAAGAAAAACATAAACACCATGTTACCAGACACAAACAAAGGGCTTGTTTGAGAGTGGTAGATATTTTTTTCAATATACTTTTTTTGTTTGAAAATACATCAAAATAATATTTTATTATTATTTTTAAAATTTATTTTTGATATCAACACATCAAAACGATCAAAAATATCAAAAAACTTAATTGAAAATAAAAAAATTAAAAACACAGTTAGACCGCAATGCCACACATGACCTAGACGGAACAGTAATATTGAGTCTGTCAAACACTAATGCTGAAAAACATGTCGGGTCATACACATGCTTGGCATGATGGATTTAATTTCGGACGTTTGAAAGTTGAAAGGTGTGTTTAGCATTGTGGTAGCTTTTATGGTTGTGATTTGGAAAAAAAAAAAATTTATAGAAAATATTTTTAGTTGAGGTTGGTTTGATAAAATATGTGTTTGATTAAAACTGTGGTTGAAATTGAGTTTGAACAAAAAACGGTTTAATGTGTTTGGTTAAAAATACTTTTTAAACTGAGGATTGGTAATAAAATGACTAAAAAAAACATATATTAATATCGATGGTTTTTAATTAAAATATTGTAGATTTAATTACTATTACATCTTAAAATAAATAATATTTTATGAAAATATTCTTTTATTATCCCATTAAACTATTTGCAATTCCATCATGTACAAAATCCATTCGAAAAAGCCTCTGATATCTATGGTTTTTTGAGTGTGCAATAACACGACTAAAAAATCATCGGGAGCAAAATTGAGTTTGCAATCAAATTTTGCAAATGTTAGGTCATCATGCAATGTCTTTTCAATGTAATTATGTAGTGCCATTGATACCACTATAATCTTAACTTGTGCTTTGTGTGGATAAGCGAATATTTTTTGTAAAATTCTCCACCTCTATTTTCATACTATAAAAGAACGTTCTATCACATTTTATAATGATGAGTGTGTGCAATTAAATACTTCTTCTTGGTTTCTTGGTTGTTCACGATGCCTAAAATCTTGTAAGTAAGACATCTCATTTTTATATGAACCCTAATACCCATACTCAATGGGATATCAAGCATCAACCAAATAGTATTTACATGTAATTACAAACAACATTTTAAATCTATCATAATACTAGTAAATAAAAATGCAAATTACTATACTTATGTCAGCATTCAATTTCTATCACATAACTACCTTCCAGTGGTATAAGAAATTTTATATTACTATTGTCAACAGTTTTAAGAAAAATATATGTATCGTGGACATTGTCTTCTCATCATGCTCACACAAACATGAATTGCATGTTAAAACTACAAGCACTCATTATGTTTTGTGTCGGTACATCTTTTATTCTGATAAATAGAATTTGATTTTTAGGTTGATATGCAAACTCACACATATGTGCCATCAATTGCACTAATAAAATTCTCCTACAAATTACGTTTCATGTCTTCTTCCCGGAAGTCTCAAGATTCAACCTCTTCTTTGGTGTTTATAAAAAATTTCAATGACTCGTGACTTTATTATTATACAAAATCAAGTTAAGTTGAAAACAAGAAGTAGCACAAAACTAGACAATTTATTTGTGTCAATTTTAACCTTATTTAAAGTTGCTGGGATAAATAATAATAATAAGGTTTAATATTATACTCTCCAATCATCTAGACCTTACGAAATTAATTATTTCAATCTCTAAATTTTTTCAATTGATGTTTAAAAACTGATTATTATGAAAAAGCTGATGAAATTGCCTTTTTAAAAAGGCAAAACAAAATCTCAATGTTCCAGTTTTCTTATTGGGGTAGACCAGAGAGCATGTTATTTATTAAACCACCAATTAAAACAAAGCAAATTGATGAAAGAATAAAAGGCAGAGTGCTAAGACGAGTAGGGGGTTGCTGGTGCATAATCCGAGTCACTTTTGACATTGCCTTCATACAAGATAACAAAGTACATACCATAAAATAGATCTTGTCATTCTAAGAATACACTAGGACACATCCTTGGGTATTCAAATTCCTTAGCTTCTAAGTATGAATAATTTATTTTTAACAAGATTTAAGAGAAAAAAGCATGCACGCTGTCGACATGCAGACCTAATAGTGCACATGGTTAATTATTACAAGATTTAAGAGGAAAAAACATGCACACCGTAAGCACACAAACCAAGTTACGCACGTGGTAAATTAACTTATTTCACAACACCCAAATTTCCCAATATCGTAAATAAAAATAATCAATAACACCCTAATTTCAGTTTATGTGTAATTAAAACATGTATTTAGTTAAAGATTTGTAAAGAAAGAAACACATTACCTACTTCATAACATCTTCTCTTCTTGTTTCCAAACCAGTTTTTGGGGTTTTTTTTATTGTTGTGCGTCCAAAATCAACACAGATCTGCATATAGATTTTGCAACAATATACATGTTATTGTGAGAAACAATAAATAAAAATTGTAGTTTAATTCCTTTTTATTTTGTAACGACAAAACAAGGAGATGCTAGATCAAGTTTTAATTCTAAAGAATAAAAGAAAGAAAAAATTGTTTATGGTATAAGCAATAAACAACACTGTTATTTGGAATGTTTTTGTCAATAAATCTAAAAAAATTAAGGTGAGAAGCTTGCAACTGAATTGTCATGTTTTTTTTTAAATTGAGGTTCAATCTTAATTTTTGACGAGTCCCACCATGAAATAAAATTTCAACCCTAACCAAACACAACAACCGAATGACAGCGGAAGGCATGCTCGAAAGGCTACTTAGCGTGCGTGATAAGACCGGTTGCCTGCCTTTCGGCTAGTGCAAGTCTCAGGCTACAACTGTTTGCCCTATGAGAGGCGGCCAGCAGAGAGGGCTTATTTTTTGCCAGTTCAAAATCCAAGTGCAGAAAATTTTGAAATTGAAATAAATGCAATTCTAGATGGCGAACGTTGAAAACTCTTGTTTAAAAATGTTAATGGTCAATTTTGAGTCAAATTAAAATTGGAATAAGGTTGTAGTTTTTTTTTTTTATGAAAATATATTAAAATAATATATTTTTATTTTTAAAATTTTATTTATAATATCAATATATCAAAATAATTTGAAAAAATAATAAAAATTCTCGATTTTTTTCAAAAAGATCTTAAAACACATTTTTAAGTTTGTTGCTGCTTCTAATACATTATTAAAAACTTTATAAAGTTTATTGGAGTTTTCTTTATTCTAATGATTTAATAATAAAAATATTTCAAATAATTAATAAATCTTCCGAAAAGTTTATTTATTTTTGTTTTGAAAGATTTTAAGAATACATTACTCGCAACAAGTGTTGAAGATTGAAGAAAATTAGCTGAAGAAGCAGGAGCCTCTCTCTCAAACAAAGGGACGAAGCTCCGAGAAGATGATTACGCGGCCAACTACATGTCAAATTGCGGCTTGCCATGTAAAAAGCATTAAAAAAAAAACTGTACTTTTTGCATAACCAATCGTAGTTTGAAACGCAGTTGACCACGACAATAAACAGGGTTACGGATGCGTGGACAGATGAATTTCAGTAGGGTTGTGAATGATGACACGTGAACGACGACATTTCATGACAGTTTTAAATATTTTTTTATTTTAAATTAATATTTTTTAATATTTTTAAATTATTTTGATGTACTAATATTAAAAATAATTTTTAAAAATAAAAAATATATTATTTTAATATATTTTTAAGTAAAAAACATTTTGAAAAACAACCACAATCACACTCTTAAACAAGCTATTAAGATATGTTGAGGATATTGTTGATATTGTTTTTTAAAGTATTTTTTATTAGGTAATATATTAAAATAATTTTTTTTTTATTTTTTAAAAATTATTTTTAATATTAGCACATCAAAATAATTAAATAATATAAAAAACTAAATTTAAACAATTTTTTTAAAAATTTTATCCAACCCTATTTAAAACACAATACTTAATCTTCAGTTCCAGTTTTATATACCAGAGTTATTTCTAGGACTAATGTTGTGGTGAATGTTATGAAGCTAATTGTTTTAGTGATTGGAGGATGGGATACCTCGAACGTGCCTATAAAAACTTTTTTTTTTCAATTGAGTCCTTGTTAGTTAAAATTGTCAACTCAATAAAATCCCACTTTCCAATTTCTTTCAATAAAGTCCTTGTCGAGTAACAAATACAGTCACATAAACTCCAATTTTCGCACAGGTCGGAATTATTACATTCTCCTTGTTAATTTAATATATTTTTAAATATAGACTATCTTTACCTTAAAATAGTCACAGCCCTAAGAGCCATGTGGAGTTTGATTGATGTTGACGAAATCTTGGATTTCACTTCTCTCTCTAACCAGATTCAAACTTTTAGTTTGAGATGGGATAGATGATATTGAGCTTTGATTCTCCACTTACCTTCTCTACCTTCGCTCTAAGACTCTAGATCAAGCAAAATCAACCCCGTGCGGCTGCCGGAGAGTACTCCGGCAGGAACCCCCAAACTTTTTTTATTTTTCCTTGCTATTTTCTTTGTTTTCTTTTGTCTCGGATAAACTTTACCTATTTTATGTTTCGAGTAATTTTGTAGGATACTTTCAATCAATTTTAGTGTGGTTTCACTCATTTTTACAGAGGGATGTCCTTCTTTGTGGAATTCAACACATGCATTCAGAGATTTTGAGAGACTCTTTTGCCCAATCCATTCGATGCGTTGTACTGAAATTATTTATATAAACATTAAAGCTATTTTTTTCCTTTAATTTAGCTCTTTTATTTTTTTTAATATCTTATTTGTATTTCAATTTTATTATTAAATTTTTTTAATAAGAATCCGAGTTGTTTTTAAATCAGTCAAGTTAATCACATCATGTTGAGATAATTTTTACATAATTTAATTTTAAACTTGAGACATCTAAGAAATTAAGTAAAGTTTTTATTTTTCCTATCAATTTCATTTTTTTTCTCAATTTCACTCTTAATCTTTTTTATCGGTTGTCTGTTTGCTTTTAGAGTGGTCAAATTAACTGGGTTATATCGAGACAACTCCTGCACGGTTTAGTTTTAAACCTGAGTTATGAAATAAGTTGGGTCGAGATTTTTTTTGCTTTCAATTCATCCCCATATTATTTTTTACAAGTTAATTGAGTTGTTTTTTAATCAATTATTTTTATTAAATCATATCAAAACAATTCTTACATAGATAAATTAAAAAAAAAATTGTTGGGAAAAAAGTTCAATTTAAGCTGACTCAATGAATTGAGTTTAATAATAATAGTACCACCTAGATTTTTTTATCACATTGCGAAAGAATATTAACTTTTCTAACCAATTGGTCCATTCTTGAACAAATCTGATCCTGTATGGCTGTATCTTTCACTTTTCTAGTTCAGTAAAAAAGAAATGGTCATCTATGATAAATAAAAGGTGAGCACTTTTAGATAATTCATTACTTTTCTATTTATTACAACCACAACTCCGAAACCCTTTTCGATGCTTTCTATTAATGAAACAAAGCGTAAATGCATCATTAAAAAAAAAAGCAAGGGGGAGAAACACACAGCAAGTCACTAGATTAGACAATGTCCAAGAACTCGATCCCTCTTATCAAGTTCTTGGACATTATCTACAGGCCTGTGCTATCATTTACTTTTCTTTCCAAGCCCCGTTGATTAGTGATTGAACTGGGATTTATGGCTCCCAATTCTGTGCCCAACAAGCTGAGACAAATGCAGCAAAAGGACTAGCATTCTCAAAATAGAAGTTTTTCCCACGTTCCATCTCTAGAGGACTAGAGACGGGGGTCATAAATCTAGGTGGTAAAAGGAACTCATTGGTTGAAAAAAAGGTAAAGCACTCAATCGGCAAGAACAATAATTGAGGCCACCAAAGAAATGCACAGGCTCATAATGGGCAATTGTCAATACGTACACCCATTTATATACTTCTGAAGCCACATTGAATGGGGAATATTATCAGCATTTGCTATTACCATACACTAGGGACTTGGGACAATCTGAAGTCAAGGAGTTAGGTGAGGAAGATTATGGACAAAAACAGGAGTATAACTTAACTGGTTAAAATTTAGATTTGAATTTTAGAAATTATTAGTTCGAGACTCATAAATTTCAGGGTCACTGGAGGCTTACATGGTCATTAACTTCAGAGCTCATAGGATTAGTCGAGGTGCGTGCAAACTGACTCAGACATTCACATTTATTTTAAAAAAAAGATTATGGAATGCTTTCATTTATTTGATGCAATTGATTGAGTTACAAACTAAATGTTAAACCAGGGAGCTTTTATTGATGAATGCAAGTAGAAAATCTAGTTATAAACGGTCTCCCATTAAACCCAATTAACGAATTTAATAGTTTATAATTAATAAGTTACACCTAAGCTTGAAAATACATTTTTTATTGTCCCATTCCATTATGTACAAAATTCATTTGAAATTTTTTTTGATATCTCTAGTTTTTTTAGTGTGCAACAATATCAGCTAAAAAATTATCGGAAATAAAATTGGGTTTGCGATCAAATTTTGTAAATGCTACGTAATCATGTAATGTCCTTCTAATATAATTATGTAGTGCCATTAATACCACTACAATCTGAACTTGCGCTTTGTGTGGATAAGCATACATGTTTTGTAAAATTTCTCACCTCTATTTCCATACTCTAAAAGAATATTCTATCACATTTTGTAGTGATGAGTGTGTACAATTAAATACTTCTTTCTGGTTTCTTGATTGTCACAACACCTAAAATCTTGTAAGTGATATCTCTTATTTTTATATGGACCTAAATACCTATACTCACTTGGATGCCAAGCACCAACCAAATAGTGTTTACGTGAAATTACAAATAACATTTTAAATCTATCATAATATTAGTAAATAAAAACTAGTTATTAAATTCTAGGTGTAACTTATTAATTCAACAAGATTAGTTCTAATTTGTTTTTTTTAAATAGATATCAATGCTTCATAAAAATAAAAAAATTATAGTTATAAAATCTAATCAGGTCAATGATGTAGTTCATGATTTAAATTACAGGCTGAGAAGATCATTAGAGACTAAACATAAACCTGGATCAATTCGAAATAGCCAAGATAGAGTCCTAAAAATATTTAATTACTTGTGAATATAAAAAACATGGATTTTAGTGTTATATATAATTATACTCGTACAAGAAATTAGGTTTTCTCTTGTTGTCATTTTTCACGTAGATAAGAACCACCATGAACGAAATGTAGTTGTCTATGTCTCTATTTTTGGGTGACAATAAAGTACAAGTGGGCAGTCTAATCTTGAATGTGAATAAAGTGCAAGGGGGTGGTGCGTTGTCACTGAAGGGCGAAGGCTAATGTTGATTGATTTCGATGACCCAGATGTCTACAGCTACATGCAACTTACTGGGCTTTGAAGCACCAATAAGAAGAACAGGTTCCAGTTATGATTGAAGGCCTCTAGCTTAGCATAGTTCGAATTTAAAAGGTCTAAGGTTGCCAGGGAAGCCCACACCAAACAGACAACAATGAAAACATTAATGATACGACGCCGAAGCAGGAGATATTTTATACGAATTACTTTTTAAAATATTTTTATTTAAAAATATATTAAAAAAACAATTCTTTAACAATAGCACATCAAGATAATCCAAAAACACACAAAAAAAAAATTAAAGCAAAAATAACAAAACAATGATGAAATCATTATGCCAAATGGTCCCATGAATCATAGTTATAAAACCTGGATAAGCCTCCGATCTAACTTAAAGTTTCAGTCATTGGTTAAGTTAATCTGAATTGATTTAAGTTAATTTAAACCAATATTATTTTAAGTTTTTTTTTTAAAAAAAAATCATGTAAATTAACGTAGGTATCCGGATTAGTTTGTGCGCATCTCAACTAATCTCACGCGCCCTGAAATTAACGATCGTGTAAACTTTTAATAATCATGTAAATTTATAAGAATTGAACTGATGATTTTTAAAAAATAAATTTAAAATTTAGTTAAACTACACCCTTCATAATTTTCTTATGAGAGTGGATGGATTGGATCATAAATCGACTTACTAATTTGACCAAGTTCTACAGAGATAATTTATACATCCAGTTTAATAAAACACCTCGTGTGTTATTTCAGGGGTAAAAAGT
>Ga0307518_10000696_pt1 | contig 25231 bp, 12 predicted proteins | sample 25_EM_MG_FD_203889 | JGI IMG/M metagenome (GOLD analysis project Ga0307518, IMG submission 203889) | Populus trichocarpa ectomycorrhiza microbial communities from riparian zone in the Pacific Northwest, United States - 25_EM | ecosystem: Host-associated > Plants > Roots > Unclassified | place... | reverse complement strand
CTCTAAGGGAGAAAAACATATCTAAGAACATGGTGTTAAACTCCTTCCATGTCCACTGAGCATCTACTAGCCTTGCTCTCTTCCTAGACTCAAACCAAGAGATTGTCACATCTCATTCCAACCTAAATGATGTCAAACTCACAGCCCAGTGGTCTGTACATCTCAAAGCATCGCATCGTCGCCAAATATCATCTAGAAACCTCTGAGGATCCTCTTAATTGTCCATCCCAGTAAAGGTAGAAGATGTCAACTTCATGAAGTCATTCAACGACACATCGACTCCCTGAACAGTATGGGATGATGATGGTACATCTATATCCCTTCTCTTTTCTCTCTCTATAGTAAACTCTATCCAAGTCCACATAACCTGGCTAAGCTGTTGAAACTCTGTAACAGGCTCAATGTCAGCTACCCCAACACCTGTTTCATCAACCATATTTTCCTCTTCTATTTCCTGAGGTTCCTCCTCAACATGTTAAGGTACGGGTGCATCGCGCCTCTTTTGTCTTGCAGTCCTCAACCGCACAATAGAGACGTCATCTTGATCATCATCTACTCTAATAGTACCAACAATTTATCTATTCCTCGGTATTTCCTAAAACAAAAAAAACACTCAAGTCATGCTAGAACAATAACATGATAATTATCACAAAATTATAGGAAAGCATGTCTATCACAATGGAAGAAGACATGTTTGGTGAGAATTCAGAATTTTAAAGACAACAAACAAGACGATACGAATCCTAATGCTCCACTTATTACGAATTTTAATTATATTAATGTTTCTTTAACCTAAAGCTCTGATACCAAGTTTATCACGACCTGATTCCCGGATCTATGACCGGCATATAGATAAGGTCCCCCTTCAAGGTTCCATACATATACGAACCCAAAATCACATACGAACTTTTCCTTTAAATAACTCAATCAGAATTCAACGCAACAGTAACAACCAAACTAACTTCATAATATAATTTGATTATCTCAATACAAGAGTTAATACAAATTCATAGTTGTGGAGCACTAACTAGACATAGAGGAAATGTATTAATTACAACCAAAAGAACAGGTTTTGAAGGTCCAACAAAAGTGACCTGCTAACAAACTACAAGCTTGAAAATGATAAATAATGAGAGGGTGAGTTCAACAACTCAGTGAGTACATAACGTTCAATATACATACACGAGTTAATACCACAATGAGGAATATATATACAATTATGGCTTTAGATTCTTATAGGAGTTTCTTAAATAAGTCATAATAAGAATATTATAAGGTAAAGCTCGTTAGAAAATCAAAATACAATGAGCATGAGGCTTCGTACTGTGAAATGATCATTCAACACAGGTTGGTGACTCCCCCGACCAACTAAGATTCAAATACGATGTGCACAAAGACTAATACTACCTTGTCAAGATGGGTATTTTGATTGACATATCATAGGTTCATATCATAATCAAACAGACAGATTCATATCTCAAGATTTAACTCATGACATCAATCAAATGAGAAGCTATCAATTTAGAAGTCAATTCAAAGTATATATTGGCTCATATCAAGAATTCAGATTCAACAATTGATCATACTTTACCATAACAAAAGGATAATAATCAACATATATATTATCAAGAAGCATGATCCAATTCATATTAACAACTCAAATATTTATATTATTTCTCATGTATATGAAAAATTATCAACTCAGCTGACTCAAAAGTAAACAGAACTCGAAAGCAAATACCAAAGGAAATCCTATTGATGTCTCGCAGGTAGAACATCAGGATTATCAGAATACAAAGGAGACATTCAAAAACGACTCGAAAAGAACATACAACCTATTTAATACACTTAACTAAGGGTCTATTCCATAACCCTATATGTTTTTTAACTAAACTAGTTATTTTTTCCAAAAATCCAAAAATTAAACGGTTTTTCTGAAATCTAATTCATAAGAAAACAAATAATAAGACTTTATAATAATTCACTAAATAACCCTTAATTATTCATCAAACCAATCTGAAAAAGCTAATCTTACAGCTAGGGACCAATCTGAAATTTTATCATATTTTTAGGGATCATTGTATTTTTTTAAAATTAGAAAACCAAACTAAAAATGTCGTAAATTCATGACTATACTGAAATATTTCCCATAATTCATCCACAATTCTGTCTAGAATCTCTAATCATGCTCCAAGGACCATTCTGGAATTTTATCAAATTTTTAGGGGTCCAATTGGAGGACCAAACTGAAAATGTCATAAATTCATAATTATACTGAAATTTTACCCATGACTCATCCTTGGTTTTGTCCAAAATCTCAAATTATGCTCCAGGGACCATTCTGAAATTTTATCAAAATTTTAGGTGTCAAATTAAAGGACCAAACTGAAAATGTCCTAAATCCATAACTATACTAGAATTTTGCCCATAATTCATCATCAATTCTGTCCAGAATTTTGAATTATGTTCCAGGGACCAATCTGTAATTTTTCCAAAGTTTAGGGACTAAACTGTAATTTTCACAAATTGAGGGACCAAACTACAATTTCATCATCTTCAACCTCAAACCCAGATTTCTCCATAGATCACCTACTGATATATCAAGATTTCTAACTCAAATTCATCATTTAAACAAACCATAACTCAAAATCATCATATTTACCTAAAATCTTCCAAAATCAACTAAATAACTCATTACGCATAACAATCAACCCATAAATTCAAATCAATTCATCAATTAAATCTAAAATAAAATCTTCAAAACCATAATGTTCAACAAAACAGAAAATTCAAGCTAAAGAAAGCACATTTATACACATAAAAACATTAATGTTACCTTTTAAACTTATTTTTTCTAACTCTCTTCTCCTTCCTTTATCTTTCCCTCTTTTCTCTTCTTCTCACCTACCAGCTCTCACTCTCAAATTTCATATCCCTCTTTCTTTCTTTTTTTTTTTTCTATTTATACTTATCAAGTTTTATTCAATTACCACAATACCCCTTATTAATTTATACATACTTCTAAGCCCTATTTCTAAGCCTTCAAGGGCTTTGTTGGCTTTTCCTATTCTCTTTTATATTCAAAACATTACAATACCTACCAATGCACCTCGACATAGCAAGAACACCAAAAACACGGTGTCCATTCCACTGTATCTCCTTGCCTCCAGATGCCTCAATCCTAGCATATTCATCACCTCTGTTTGGTAGGAAATAATAGAAATGAAAAAAATGAGTTTGTTATCTAAGAAAGTTTTTTGTTCTTATTCATGTAAAGGACATCTTACTTGATGACCGACCGATAATGCCATCGATTCTTTTCCACGACAAAGGACTGCCCTTGAATCACCACAGTTTGCTACTATGATGTGGGACGAACAGACCAACGATACCCAGCTGTAGATCCAACTGTTTCTGGTGCTACAGGTTCAAATCTGGCAATAGAAGCATTTTCATCACCTTTGATGATGCCTCTAACGCTCTTTCCTCCAATCTCGTCATCAACCTTATGATAGCAACTAGTGAAGGCTTTCTCCCATTGCACCTGCTGATTTCCCCAAATAATCCCAACATTCGAATTGTTTTTAATGTTTTCAACCTCTTCAGCCAAGGCCAAATGGATTTGATCACAATAATTAGCAACCTGCACGAGACGCCTACAAATCATGCTCACAAATCCAAAACCAAGCAATTATTCATCTTTACAGAAATTAAACCAACGGGGATGAGTTTAAACATGCACAAGTTAAAGTCATGGGTTCTCCAATTATTCGCAACACAAATCCATGTTGCAGACTGAAGTAAAACAATGTTTCCTGTAAGAAGTCATTTTGAATAGATAAAGAAATGAAAAGATCAGGTAGGAACAAGTGGTAATAACAATGAAATGCTAGGATTCTATATATGCATGATGCATCACCAAGCAATATACATCAATCTGGTTTTACATGCACAACTAGTAATTCTTTCAAAATCCTCCAAAATTATGCAGTCGGGTCGTATGCCTCAATAAATTCCACATAGATTTGGAATTACAGTATATCCTATATGAGGGCAGTCAAATAAATATCTAGCTTTATAGATGTACCTGTGCACCCCCATGGCCATCGTAAACACCAAAAAAATGACTGGTCAGGTGGGTCAAACTCTCACTGATGCCATCAACAACACGATCACCAATAAGCATCTTGATAGGAACTTTTGCAAATCGAGGAAAAGCTGCAACAGCATCTTCCATTTCCAATCTTCTTCCACATATAGATACAGAACCCCATAGAGGAACACGATCAAGCTCAAAAACACTCCGTGTAGGTCCTCCAATGAGATTCTTCTTACTAGAAAATTTAAGAAACACAGCCGATGCCTTAATGTCAGATCCATCATAGATTTCTGCATTTGGGCTTACTGCCGCAAGAAGCAGTTTAGCTGAAGGCACCTGCTCCTCATTTGTTGACTCCACAATAATAGTCCTAGCAATAATTTTGGTATTTTCCATTTCAACAGACTTTGGAAAGCTTATTTCAGATCCTGCATCCAATACTAAAAAACTCCTTAGTGATAATTCCATTACGGTCCTCCACATCTGAGAACACTTCATCTTCCTAACTTTCCTAGATCACAGCATCACTAGCTATGAAACCATTTCCTTTCTCAAGCAGCATATTCAACACAAATGTTTTTCCAATGCCACCATCATCCATTGTTGACAAGGTGGTCAAGTTCAGCTCAGTCATAGCATGACTGCAGCTTCCACCAACCCCAGAAAGAGAATCCTCAGACACTACCTTTACAGGATCAGACAGCATGCTTGCAGTCTCTGTTACAATCTTTAGCCGTGTAATTTCTACATGGGATGCAATCCCTGAGTTATCACACATCGAATTGCCTAAACTAAGTGCCATTGCAAGTGCTGGAGACATCTCTTCCATCAATTCCCCTGTCTATATGTTCAATCAAAAGTTACAACTCCAATTCTAAGTCTCTCACAAAATCTATTGGTTTTCGTCCTCTTCATCTCCTTCCACATTTGAACATGCGATAAAGCTTGGAACTTCTAACAACACTTCTTCCATCCAATGAAGTCTCAATGACCCATCGATCTTTTTTTTCCCACAAAAATGATATTCAGAAATCAAATCAAGCAGAATGAAATTGGTTCAACCAGATCAGGTGAGAAATAATGGATCTAACTTTGTAATTGTTAGTTATCTTAGAACTCCAGAGCATATCAAATTCTTCACCTTTTTACCAAGATAACAAAATCCTATCTCCACCAACAACCCTTAACATCAAAATTAATGCTTCAGAAAAAGAAAAAGAAAAAAAAAACCCAAGAAATAGAAAGCAATAATATTGGTGATGGAAAAGTAAAACCAGCCCTGCTAATAATCACAAGAAAAAACTAAAAAAGGTGAGACCTTTTCCACATAAAACTTGGGTTTTCCTGGATCCAAGGTAAACCCACCTCAGCTTATTTATTTTTTTTAACCTATTTTTTATGTTATTTTTTTTAGTATTTTTATGTAGTATATGTTTTTGTATTTCTTAGCTTTTTTTTTCAACTAAAATAAGCAAAAACAATCGATCTCCTTTAAACACAACAACAGAAAACACGTATGATATTCAGCCCCTCTCTCTAAACAGTGAAAACACAAAATCACATGTTGTCAAAGAAAGAATTGAAGGGGTGCTGTGCTTACCAGTTGAAACTGATGAGGAGCCTGGGAGAAGCCTGAAACTACTCGAGAGAAAATTTGTGCCATAGTGCCTCTTCTTCTTTTTTTGCTTAAGTAAATCATTCTTTAGTCTCTACATTTTCAATTTGATAACATCTTAGTTCTTCATCTTTGAAAACCTTCTATTTCATTGATTTTTTTAACTATTATTGACCGTTATCTTCTTAAATCATCAGATGTTGGTTCTTTTCTAAAAATCCCAAATTTAGCCCTTCTCGAGAAGAACTATGAGAGTACTCAGCATACTTATTAAATCCAGCCGCTTAATGGGGGATTCCATTGATCTATTAGTTAGACCAGTTTAATCTGGCAAAATCTAGTTGATCTGTGACTCGGACGCCAACAAAACCTGATTAATATTTTTTTTAAAATGTTTTTTTTTTATAATTGGCATTAATTTGATCTTCAAATCTCATAATTTTGTGGACATAATTTTTGGGAGGCAACAAGCATTATTTTCAATAGAGTAACGTGAAAGATTGATGTATAAATTTAATTATAACTCATTATCCTCATGAACTGCTATCGAGACCTCTGTTTGGAGCAATAATACACGCAAATATTCCTTCCCTTTGGCCAAAAATAAGAGTAATATGAAAACTCTTTTTTTATATATAGAGTATTAAATATAATAGAATAGAATGGGTCAACGCATACATGTAATGCAACAAAATAATGCAGCATTAAAACCTAAGAAAAAGCAATTCTTAAGGCTTATATATATATATATATATATATATATGTCGATCCGTATATAACAGAATAAATTAAAATTTTTGTGAAGACAAAAAATAACTTGTATTAAGTTGTATTTCCACCATGCCCTTCATTTAAAAAAAAATGAGTGGTATACATGTAATAAAAATTAATAATTTAGAACAAGTATAACTTATATTCACATGGATTATTTTTTAATTTTTTTCATATGAAATATTAAAATTTTAATTTAAAAAAAAAATCCGGGTTGATTCAGGTTAACCCAAGTTGATCGGGGTTGACCCGTGTAACCTAGGACCCGGCTCCTTAGCCGGGTCAACCCCGGGTCGGGTCTGATAACTATGCAAAAAATAACTTGTATTCAGTTGTATTTTCACAATGTCCTTCATTTAAAAAAAAAATGAGTGCGTGTAATAAAAATTAATAATTTATAACCTGTATAGCATATATTCACATGGATTGTTTCTTAATTTTTTTTATATAAAATATTAAAACTTCAATTTAAAAAAAATGGGTTGATCTCATACTCTTATCCATTTTCATGTTTATATTCATTCTTATAATTTTGTTGTCAAAACCATCACTCAACAGCAATTCCAAACGAAGATTAAAAATTGTTTAATTCCGATCAATTTGGCTTAATCAACCCAAAACACCATCTAGTGTTTTAATCATAACTAAAGCTGTAAAACTCAGTTTTAGGCGTGATTTATTTCTGTGAAAGGCACATAGAAATACAACTTTTATGAAGAAACCAACTCCAAATTATTTTGTTTTAAGGCTCAAATTCAATAATTACAATAGCCCCTTCTTTATAGCTAAAATCTTGAAAACGAGATTTTCATTCCTTAGAAATCCTTTTCAACTTCCAGCATATTTTCATGCAAAAACAACATCATCCAAGGCCATTTGGCATCATTAAATCACAAATTCAAACCAATTCTAAAGCAAAACATTTAAACAATTTCTCTACCTCTACAATATAGCAAGATTAGACCAAAATAAGGAAACTCATTCTTTTTGGGATTTCTCCTATTATTATTATTAATACAACAAAATGATAAACCATTCATTTTCTTTCGCTTTCTCCTCGTACGATTAAACATATACAACAAACCTTAACAATTAATATTCTTAGATCATTATCACAACAACAATTTCACCCTACTAGTTGGAACCCATGACAATCTTCATGCCAAAAATACTTATGGCTAGCTTTAAATATGTTTTATTTTCCAAATTTCTTTCATTTCAATTTCTTCATGGTTCCACCCCATTTATATCCACACAACCAACAAGTTAGCTTTCTATTCAATCAACATGTTCATATAGCAATGTTCCTTACTGTTCTTACACAATAATCATTCTTCCCCTCATATAAACAATACATAATTTATCTATATTAATACTAATAACAAAAACATATTTTACCATTACATCTTCCACAAAACCTACACTCACACAATTCTAATTTCATCAAAACATTTATTTAATCAAGTTTACTAAATTTTGTCAAAACTAGCAATAAATTCAAAAGGTAATAAGTCATCAACCTCTGATTATTGTTTTAAACCCAACGGTCAAACTACATATCATAGAGTTTTTCAAAATATATCTCAAAATCATAATGCTCCAACGGTTGGATCTCTCTAGATCGGAATGAAACCGAGCTAACCTGAAAATGGACGAGCTACTGTTCAACATGACCGAAACCTTGCCGGAGAATGATTTTCCGATCTCCACCATCCAAATTGAAGAAAACATCTAGGCACACCTCATATCCAAGAATGAGCATGATCCAACGGTGGATGGGAGATAAATCAGCCGGTGACCAAAACTGCTTTGCAGAATTATTTCCTTTTGTTTTCCAGAAAAGTTCAGATGATGATTTCTGGCAAACGGATTGTGTTCCTTCAAATCCCTCCTATCAGTTAGTAGAGGAGTGTGAGAAGAACAATATTAAAACCTCAGCATGATCCAACGATGGATTCCAGAGATATGGTCACCGGAGTATTATTGATTCCTCCAAATTCTGCACCTCTCTCTCTAGCCGAATTCTCTATTGTCTCTCCCTTTTCTTTTTTTGAATTGGTGGCCTTTTGCTTTTTTAAAGGCACATTTTCTCCTAATTACAATTATGTCTCTCATTTATGTCTTTATGTATTTTATTTTATTTTATTTTTCATGTAAACTATCTGGTTTATTTCTGCTTAAATCGCTAACCTTTACTGAACTCCGATTGGGATGTGATCTTTAACCAAGGTAAGAAAACATATTAATAGACTTCATGCAAAATTGCATCCCGATCCAACGATTGGATTGAGAGCTTTGTTTTCTAATGTAAAATCGATCAGTTCATGACTTTTCATAAACAATCTAGATTTTTCTTGTTCAATCTGCACATAAAATCATATCAATTATTCTTCTAAACCCTTAAGGTCATTTTATTATTTTGGAATATATTCATTTTAGAATTTCCACCTTTATTTATTTATCGGGCTTATTACCGTTTTAAAATAACGTCACTGATTTTAATCGGTGTTTGCACCTTCAGTCCTACCATTTTCATTGCACTATCCTTTATTATAATATATTCTTTATTACCTCATTTATTTCCTAGAAATATTTTGTCATTTTTCTCATTATTTTATCCATCAAAACACGTTATCAGTTTCTATGTCCTTATGAATTTTAAATCAAAATTCATTTTATGGAGGTCATCTCTTTCATTTTATATTATTATTTATCTATTATTTTTAATCTTGGTTTCCATCACTCATTGAAATATTATCACTTTTAATTTTACATTTACATGAGGTATATTTCTGTATATTTAAATTATAAATTTTGAGAGTTATATAATGCTTTGTCAGTTAAAGCTTGAGATATGGATAACCTATGTGTATTGAATTTTTTTACGGTCCATTCTCGTCGTGTAGTTGTTCGTTGGAAGAGATTTTCACTTCTTACTCCATTAGTTTTATAGAATCGGTATGTAATATTTCGTTCTTCTATTTTTCTGTAATAAAAATCGTTACCTAGATATAAAGTTGACAATTTAAACTCTCAATTTAGCTTCCAAATAGCATTTTTTCATTTCAATTTTTCTTTGTTGGACGGGTTCAGTGTAACTTTTTTTCAAGTGTAATTGTATTAAAAAAAAGCGTATATGAGGGGTATATTTCAAGAAGTACATTGTCTTGTTATCTAGATCTAGCTTACCTAAAAAAACAGGGCATAAAAAAAACAAAAACTTAAGAAAACTTAAATAGATCCAAAACCCCTAGTTATAAAACTCGGTCCGGCCCGGCGGGTCGACCCGATGGCTGGACCAATCTGGGTTTAATAAAAGACAGGTCGGGGCAACAGCCCGACAAAACCCGGTCGACCCGGCGGGTCAACCCATGACCCGGGCGAACTCGGACGAGACCCGATGTTTTTTTTTTTTTTAATGTGGGATTTGAAATCCATTAGTATATATAATATATGTTTTTAAGAAAAAAGCTATGTTTTTTCAAGGTGGGATAAAAAACCTTTTGGTTTAAATACTTTAACTTAAATGTGGTATTTGAAATTCATTAGTATATATAATCTATGTTTTTAAAAAAAAAGCTATGTTTTTTCAATGTGAGATAAAAAAAACCTTTTGGTTTAAATACTTTAACTTAAAGAGATAACATGGTATCTTTTCAATGTGAGATTTGAAACCCTTTCGTATATATATTCTATGTTCCCATGAAAAAAGTTATATTTTTTTCAATGTGGGATAAAAAACTTTTTGATTTAAATACTTTAATTTAAAGGGAGAACATAGTATCTTTTCAATGTGAGATTTGAAGCCCTTTCGTATATATTCTATGTTCCCATGAAAAAAGTTATGTTTTTTCAATGTGGGATTTGAAAACCCATTAGTATATATATTTTATGTTCCCAAGGAAAAGTTATTTTTTTAATATGGGATAAAAAAAATTAGTTTAAATATTTCAACTTAAAAGCTTAACATAGATCTTTTTAACGTGGGATAAAAAAACTTTTTAAAATATTCTTTTAAACTTCATTATTTTACAATATATATAGCTTATATTTACATGAATTTTTTCTTAATTTTTTTATATGAAATATTAAAGTTTTAAATATATTTTTTTAATTTTTCCGGATTGACCCATGAAACCGGGACCCGGCCCCTTGACCGGGTCAATCCCCGAGCCGGATTTAATAACTATACCAAAACCAAGACTGCATGCAGCTGGTTGACTGGTTTCTAGAAATCTTAGAATCGGTCTGCCAGTTATACAAACAAAAACTTCGAAGGAAAAACCTAAAAACTAATTCACTTGTTTGTAAAAAACTCAGAACCGATGGATTGATTGTACAAAAACAATAAACATATTAAGAGGAGCTCGAAAAACAACAAAGCAAAGGTAACTCGAAAACACCATATGGACATAAGAGGAACCAGAATCGATGTATTATGGTTGGGTTCAACGTAACCATGTTTCTTAATTAGCATTTTCCATAATGTGAAAGAATACATCGATAGTTTTACAAGTTTAAACCATCTCCACCCGACCCGATGATTTATTATGGTCATCAAACTTACCCACCCTACCTGACACGGTGGGTGAATTAAAAATTTGAAAGACTAATAGAACAATCAAAGCAATTGGTTTTAATAAATTCAATTAATTTTAAAAGTTAAAATTGTATTTTTTAAAAAAGAAAGTAGTCATAAGATTTTTAAAGAATAAAAAAACCTACCAAACTAGTCGTTGTAAGATTTTTAATGGTAATGCAATAGAGGTGATTGTATTCTAGAAAAACAGTTTTTTTATTTTATTTTAATTGCAATAGCTATGAATTTCTCCATTATTTAGAGTGTGTTTGGCAGTGTGGTAGCAGTTGTTTTTCAAATAACTTTTCGTGCTGAAATACATGTCAATGATATTTTTTTATTTTTTAAAAACCATTTTTAACATCAGCACATCAAAACGATCCAAAAAGTACAAACCGCACTCAATTTTAACAAAAAAAAAATTCAAAATTTAGCAAAACACAGGTTGAAACGCACAGCTAAAGAGTCTCTTAAATTGACAAACATTAGACTTCACTTATTATTATAATCTGCAAATCCTTTATACAGATACGATAAATACATCATATGTTATAATTAATTGAGAGCCCTTTTGATTACGTGGGGGAGGGGTTTTTTTTTTTAAAAAAAATAATTAATTTAAAAGACAAGTAAAATATCAAGAAACTATAGTACTATACACTTGCCTGCTCTTTGACAGACAATGCTCGGTCCCATGTTCTGTAAATTTATAGATCTTCAAACACTCCCAAAATGGCTTCGGCAATTTTAATGAAATTACAGTAACTAACTACACAACTCTCAAATTATCAGAGGTTTTAGAACAAGTGAATCTATAGAGTTTCATCACACAAGTCAATAGGGAATTCATACAAGATTAGTTCAGAAAAACAACTGGTAAAACTGTATTCTGTTGTCCTCATCTCAACCATAACTAGAATTGAATGGCTATAATCTGAAACTGTTCCTAGAACTAAAGAAACCACACTCAGCCCGGATGCCAGGATCGTAAAACCCTGGCACTTTCTGCCAGCTTAGAACCCCAAAACTAAAACAATTCCCATGATAGAAAATGACAGTAATTTATCGATTCCGAAACTTCCTCTTTGGTTGCGGAAACTCGAGAGGGACAGAAAGCGTTACCAAATACTTGTTCTTCTCACGTTCCATCTTGCAACCCAGATTGCGATAATGAGATTTCACAGTAGCAGGATTCATTCTTAGATCATTGCTTACATCTGCCGGAAAAGTCCGGAAATCATCAGCATATAAAGTGAGAACCAAAACATAACTAATGAGAAGATCAATCTTGTCAACTGACAGCCTTCTTGTTTCAGGTTTAAACATCTCAAAAAATTTCTGCCGTATGATGCTCGGAAATTGATGGTTCCTAGCAGAGGCTGCACCATCCATAGAATGCTGATCTTTAAACTTTAAAAGATGAGTGATGTATGAGAAAATACATGAAAGTCTCTTCTTCTCCACCTCATCCTAAAACAGGCACAATATAAGTATCAGTGCCATTGCTGTTCCCAGCCAAGAAATATGAACACAAAAGAACACCTCATGACTGATAACATGAATACTATTTATCTATGAAAATTTAGAAATTTTCAACTACATTTCACCAACCTTGTGTGTAAGCAAGACATCTTGAACAATAAAATGCTGGAAAGGTATGGTTCTTAAGACCAAAGCCAATTGAGGATGTAAAATCAAGAATGTGAAATTATCCAGCTATTTAACTACAATGACAAATCATCAGCTCTCTAGCACACTACTTCCAAAAGGAATATTCCACTACAATCCTATCAAGAGTGTAAAATTTTCCAGCTAATTAGCTATAATGCAATCATCGCTATCTACCATGCTTCTCCCAAAAGGAATATTCCACTACAACCCTAAACACATACAAAATAAAATTTGTGAAATTTGCTAAAATTTCATCTTTTCTTGTTTAACATACATCTAGGAAATGGTATGTTTAAAATGCATCACGAAGAATGTAACCCCCACAATTTGTTCTTGGTGAAATTATGATTGCCTCATACACCATTTCATTAAAGGGAAATTTCAAAAACCAAAAGTTACAATAAATTAGTCAAAAGTGAATTCCCATTAACATGTTAGCAAAAATATTCCATGCACCCTTCAATTACTTTACCTGAATCTCCCGCAATTTCTGGATCCTGTTGCAAACAAAAGTTGGGTAAGCATTGCTTGCTACTTCTCCTCCTACTTGCAAAATCTTATAAATATCTTCAAGGAAATCCCACTCTCCAGTGAGAATAATCCCGTCCAAAGGATAAGCCTCCTGGGGGGTAATGGCAGAAGAATTATAAGGTGGAATATTTCGAGCACTGTGGCCACTGGTACTTTCAAGAGCATCCTTGTTTATTGGGGCATTTTCAATTTTCCTGCCCAGATCCTTCTGAGAAAGAGGATCATCTCCCTTCCTCAGAGCCTGCATTTTTTTATCCTGCAGGGCAACAAAGAATTCAGTGCTGTCCGCAAATGCTTCCAACAGAACCACACACTTTCCAACTAACAAGATGTTCATTCAATTTGAACCAAAGCACGGGTGAAGAAAATCATTTGTTCTACCAAGGAATCTCATTTTGCAGAAACACTCAAGAAATGAATTTAAGGATCTAATTTGGATGTTGTAGCTCCAACTATTCCTTCTCATGAAAAGAATTTGAATCCAAGAAAACTAAGGATCTAACATGAACCTTTTCAGGATAACATAACACTCAAATTGCTAAAAGATGACAAACATTTAGCATGCATTTAGATAAATAATCACAAATCCCATCTATCTTTTTCAAAAGAAAGAAAATGCTTCAAATATTCCAGATGTACAAGTTATATACATATTATAATCAATTGTTTTATGCCGATATGTAACTTAAATGTGCAGAAGTTGTAAATCTTTTAAGCCCTTTTAGGAAAAATCTAAATGAGCAATTTGTTCAAGGATTTTTTTTCACAACCACCGTTTCCTTGCTAGAGCAAAAAAATTGCCGATACAGCATGAGATGCAAGACTCCCACCTTGCCAATCAAATAGCAAAAAAAGCAAGATTTATTGTCTCCTTAGTTACAGATGGTCCAAGACAAATTCTATTTTGTTACACAATCATGATCAATAATGCATGCATTATAATAACAATGAAGAACTAAACACATTCATCACTCACAAGTTGATAAAACAACTGCGAAGACCTTTGAGATACCCAAGGGAAACTCCAATTGAATAGAAATAAGAGGCATTCTTCAACAACTTAAAAAAAGAGTATACCTGGATTATAGATTTCTTTGGTCCATATTGAACATTAAGCTGCCTTATCCTGGCCGCTCTCTGTTCTGCAGTAATCTCACCATTTTCAAAATTTGCATGTTCCTTGTCAGCAGCAAGCGACCCTCGAAGTTTTGGTTCCAATCTAAGTATCTACCATCATTTTTAAAGTCATGTTAGGAGTTTACTATGATGGAAAATTATAGGTGAGCAAGAAAAAATATTAGAGGTTGTTGACTGCTACAGGAAGGTACATATCTAATCTGAAAATGAACTTGATTCCTCAATAATTCACATTTTACAAAAAATATATACCAGTGGCTTGAATTTTACAATAGGCTTCACAATTTTACATGCTTCATTTTCTTAAATTTAACAAGCTGAACTTTGCAGTTCCTGAACTACGAGTTTGAAGAGTGTAGTTGTTATACACAGTCAAGTAAAAAACTTGGAAACAATGTTGCATCCATTCTAATTTACTCGGTGTCTCTTTCAAGCCATGACCATGGACTAAAGTCAATTTGAAAGCTCAAAGTCCGTTGTCAGCAAGAAGCCTGTAGCAACATCAAATTAGTCTACATGAAGAAACTACTGGTCTCGACTTATTGGTATAGTGCCATGGTTCCCTTATGGTACTTAATCTATACAGAAAAAGAACTAATAGACTCCCCCAGAATGATTCTAATAAAGCAATTATACTTGGGTATTTTATGTTTCAGACTTGGACCAGAAATTCAAAAACCTTCATTGTTTCATTTCTTTTGTTTGCGTAGTTCTATAGCTATCAGCAATGAGAAATATGATGAATCATCGGCAACAAATATTCTCCCACAGGGATCTTAAACTTCAGAAAGTAGCTGTACATCCTCCTAAATCGCTTAATTTCCAGATTAAACCATGTTTGTAAGCTCTTCAATATAAATACAACACAACTCAAGATACAATCTTCAAATTTAATATTTCTCTTTAACCTTTGCTTTATAACAATCATAGAATTTCCAACAATACTAACAAAAGAAAACAAAGAATTTACAAAAAATTCCAAGAGATAAGCATAAATAAAACAAACAAGTGTCATAATATCCAAGATTTTACTCGGTTAAATAGATTTCAAACACCTCATAACTTCCAGTCAAACAAGAAAGGGAGGGAAAGTAATATAGTTACAAAAAAAACTCTTAACTATAATAGTCAAACACTCAAAATATCCATTACTTTCCTCTCTTTATCTCCTGATTCTGTAAACAACCATACAGACAACAAAACAATCAAATTATTATCTGAAATAATACCTTATTTCCAGCAATAGGCATAATCTTCAAAGTCTGAGTCGCCTTATCAAGAACCCCAAGCGCATAAGTGCACAACTGGGCTGCCATAGCCTCACCTTTATAGCTATTGCCCACGAACTCAACATTCGATCCATTCGGGCTCACTACCAGCTCTAGCCTCTCAGAAGTTCTCCCTTTCTCATTCTTTTCACCGGAGCTTTTCTCAACCTTGGCCCTCTGCGCATTCCGATAAAGCTTGACACTTGGTGGTGCAGCTAGTGGGAGGATTGGTTCTTGTGCATCGTTGATGTCATTTGTTTTGTGGGGATTATATCCAGACGGGAAATAGCCCACTACAGGTGGGGTTTTGTCAACCTGGTTGTTGACAAGTTCGAGTTTGACATCAAGACGAGGCTGCTCATTGATGGTTGGTTCATTTTGGAGTTGGGCTGCGGCGGCACCGTCATCCCTTTCCTTCTCTCTCTTCCTCTTCTTTTTTGATTTCTTGGTAGCTGTTTGTGGTGTCTCCGAGACTAGTAAATGCGATGAATCCAACTCCAACCCCATGAGAAACCCCAACTAACAAAACAAGAAAAAGATTTTCACTGTTTCTGCATTCAAAACAATAGAACTAATAAAAACCCTAGGTCCTAAGCATTTTCTTTACCTGATTTTTTTTGGTTTTCTCAAGTAATAAAAGGAGCTATAGCTTCACTCGTCTTCTAGCTCTCTTGGCCTCTTGTTTGTCTTCCTTCACTGGAACAAGAACACTGTAGAGACAGAGATATAGTTTGCGGTGGAATGCATAAACCCTAAATATTTGAAGGTGATGATGATTTGTAGATTAAATAAAGTTCTTTCTTTTTTGTCAAACCTGTCCCCAACCTATAGAAACAATCTCGATTAGGTCCCCATTCTAATTTTCATCATGATTTGATCCTCTAAGTATCATTAGATTTTCAATTTATTGATCCTTTCAATAATTTAAGTTTAAAAAACATTAAATGTAGTGTGAAACTCATTCGATTTCTTCTTACATAAAAAATTTTCGGAATTGAATATAAGTTATTGTTTATTTTTGTGTCATAAAATATTATTAAAAAAATTTAATTTTTTTTAGTTTTTTTTTTTAAATTAATATTTTTTTTATTTTTAGATCATTTTAATTTACTAATATTAAAAATAATTTTTAAAAAATAAAAAAATATTATTTTAATATATTTTTAAATAAAAAATAATCACAACCACACTTTTAAATATATATATATATACACACGATGTAATAAAAGGTTTCACATCACGCGAAGAGAGGGGGAACTTAAGGAATTTGATGGGTTTTCTTTTATTATGATAAAAGGAAAATCACATGAGTTTCACTCAATAGTTTTATTAATTTCAATCCATGTGAGGGTTTAATTGAGAATTTATTTATACATTAAGAGCCTAATCGAGAAAAAGAATAGATCAGGGATACAATCTAGATTGCCCTTTATTGAATTTATTTTATTATTTTGATTTTTTTAGTTTTTCATTAATAAAAAAGTCATTATGTTGTCTCTCTCTCTCTCTCTCTCTCTCTCTCTCTATTGGAGCTGCAAAATTAAAAATTAAAAAAAAAATATTAGTTTTTTTTATCTTAGCTCTCCCATTATTGGAGATGCCCTAAACCGAGTCTTTTAGGCTTAGCACTCGCTCACTAATCACCCACAGAGAATCGCAGCAGCACCATATTCTCTTGACCTTCATTAAAATGGAGGAATTGCTAACAAATTAAAGCACCCTTCTCTTGTATCTCCTCTGCAAATTTCACTTCTTTGTAGTAAGATTTCTCTCTGTCGATCTCTGTTTTTTTTTCTTTGAAAAAGAAAAGGAAAATAATCTTGCATGTTGGAGTATTTGTATTTGAAATTGATGATAAAGTAATCTTCTTTAACATATGTTTCTCGATGGATGGGTTTTCATTGTTTGTTGATATTAATATTTTCAAGTCTAAGAAAAAGGAAGAGTTTTTTTTTCTTGCCCATTTGTTAGCTTGTTTGTTCGCTTGCATGTCTTGATGCTAAAGTAAACTTTTTCCAACTTACATTTCTTGATGCTAGCAGCTTCTCGACACTTTCTTCGCTGAAATATGGGTTTTCCCCCCATAATTTTCAAGTTCTTGCTGGTTTTGGGGGTCACTGCATGATTGCTTGAACTCAATTTTTTTGGGAGTAATTAATGCTTTTCGTTATATGTTTGGAGGGTTTGGGATTATTTTCGTAGATATTTACTTTGTTGGATGATTTACAGTGTATAGAGAACGGGGTTTATTTGCGTTGCCTCTGTAGTTTATGCTATAATCTTCAAAAACAGTTTGTATCTTCAATTCGTTTTCTAAACGATTAATTTGCTGGGATTTAGTGAAATTCTTTTGTGATGGGACACAATCGGAGTTCATAAAAATTACTACTTGATGTTGGATTTTGATTGGATATTATTTTGAATACTTGGATCGGTTCTTAGATTGAACTTGTTATTAAACTTGTTTATATTCTAGTTTAAGAAATCAGGTGCTTCTATTCTCTTAAATTTTCATGGACGGCACTCTCCCATGCGGTAGTTTCTTGATGGGACCTGGTATTTGTCATTCCTGCCAAATTGCCTTTGTCTCTTACTCATTCACAGAATCCATGATTGCATGAAACTTTTTATGTTTTATGGCTACGTGATGGATCTAGTTGTATTCATGAGATTTGCAAATTTATCACCATTGCATGGATTCTAGAATTTCAAATAATCCTTTCTTTCATCTTTCTTTCCAGAGATAGCTTTGGTAGTTCTATCTATTCATTGTCATAAGGGAGTGCACTTTTCATGCAAACCATTATGTGGCCTCATATGTGTCCAATGATTATCTAGTTTGATGGGAGCCCAATTAAGGAGGGATTTTTGTAACGCTTTGTGCAAATGGATGTCAATGTCAGTTAATGTACAAGGTTTTTGTTACTTGGAAAATTATGTTCATTTTTTACAATTATTTGTGTCTCTTTCATCGATGTTGGTGGCTTCTTAATTCCTAGTTGCTGAATCTTTTTTACCTGAAAAATGCTATTTGTTTTCCTCTAAGTGATGACTTTTGTGTTAGGATGTAACTCGCTTTCATTGGAGGTGGGATCTACTTTTGTCTTCATATGTTACAATTCTTTTAGAATGCTTACATTGAAATAAATATAGGTGCAAGATTACCTGGTTGATTTAATTACTCTCCCTAATTTTCATGTTAGAGACTTTTTGTATTAAATGCATGAGATTCTTTGCTAATATTCAATATCCAGCATGTTACATTGCTTTTAACATCCAGCATATTTCATTTTGTTATGTAGGTCCATCAGAGGACGCGTAGACGGGAGCTGAAACTCCAGTTTTATATTTTATTTCTGGGATAAATGAATGAGGGTACTCTATAGCTCTGCATAGATAATCTGCTCTAAAACACCATATACTCTTTTGGGGCATAACCCAATTTTTCCTTTTGAGAAAAAAAGTAGCCCTTCTGTTAGGCTTACAGCGAGTAATATAGCTAGCCTGTTTTGTTTGGTGATGGCCTGATGCTGTATGAGATAGTTTTTGAATCTACATTTTTTGGTCAATATGCCTGTTCTTAGTTGTTAGTAAGTGTTAGTTAAAAGTTGTTGATATTTGAGAGGTGCAAATCTGTGGCCATAACAGGAGTTTGCTGCTTCTCTATATTATCAGGCAACTAGTTTTTCTTTGCTAAGGGGGATCCTGGACATGGGAGTCGTCATTTTCCATATCATGTTGCGGGCCATTAAGTTGAGCTGGAAAAAAAAATTAGAAACCGTTATTTATTTTTATATATATAATCATCTATCATGCTTGTCACAAAATTATATGTTCTGAACCACATCTGAATGCATTGTGAACTGCTAAATTTCAGCTTCCTTTTTAGATCATTTAGGCTCATATTGTCTTGCAAAATAGCTCTTTTGGATGGCTTGGAATCAGTAATTCTTTAGCTTGGTGAATGAGTTTGGTTTTTGCAGTTAACTTTTTGAATCAGTGAATGAGAGATTCAAGATGCTTAATGCTTGTTATTATTCTTAAAGCCTTTGGAAAAATTATCTCCTGTAGCAAATTTATCTAGGCAAGTTGCTTGAGGTGTTTAGTTGAACACAGGGTATTCAACTGATGCCATGAACCAGAGAGAAGGTGATTATGTTCCAATTAGAGATGCAGAGAACGTCCAACTGGGAATGTTTGACAAACCCCTTCCTTGCTTTGGTTGTGGAATTGGATGGTTTTCGTGAGTATTGCTTACCTTCCTCTCCCTTTAGTGCTCTCACACATAGACACACCTTTTTACTGCTGCCTCTACTTGGATTTGTGTTCTCACTCTTCTCTCATGGATGCGCCTTTACTCTACAGCCTTTTGCTTGGATTTGTGTTCCCACTGATGTGGTACTTCTCAGCAATTCTCTACTTTGGGAAGTACTATAACAAGGATCCAAGGGAGCGATCTGGCCTTGCTGCCTGTGCAATTGCTGTGAGTGATGAACTTAATTATTAATCTTTTGTTAGCATGGTTTACCGCCCTCTTCTTTGTCATGTCTGCTGATTGAACATCAAATATGATACTTGCTATTATTAAAAAATGCATAGCTTGGAAAAATTCTGAAATCCAGCCTTCTAGCATTGGAATAAAGTTTTGACAGAGCATCCTGGTGCCACTAAGGAGGTGCCTATGGAGGCGCACCATAGCTGGTGCTAGTGGCAGGTCACTTCCTTAATGCTGAAGAAGTTCAGTGGTCAACTTCCCGAAATTGCAAAATACAAAATTACCCCTAACTAAAACAAAAATCACAGAACTGGCCCTGACAGTTAGACCCCAAAAATATGCCCTATTAACTAGTAAAAGAGTCTAGGTGATCTCTAATTAGGTTCGATCCAAATCCACAAGCTTGTAGCGATAGATTTCCCCTTCTATTTGCATCACAAAATGGCATGTAGACTAAATGCAGTGGTATCCACTTAATGATGTGTGTATTCCATATGATTTTTGTTTATGTGTCTTGTGTTTATTTGTTTAGTCTTGGGTGATGTGATAGATTTAGTCTATCTAATAATTTCTCCTAAAAGAGCTACAAACTGAGCTTTCCAGGAATGAAATAGTTATATACAGCACAATGAAAAGCAACTGGGCAGTCTCATTGTAAATTCCTATCATTTGCAAGAGCAGTGTTTTTGATGGGTGACAGTTCAAATCCTTTTTGCCGAGCACATATTTTTCAATCACGTGTATACTGTCCTCTCACCACTGAACTAGACTGTTACTGCAAAACATTTCATGATAGGTATCAATATAGCTGTGTCTGGAGACTGGAGAGTACTTTATCTTGGGAGAGACCAGAAGTTTCAATGTACTTGTGCCAATCCTAATTGGTGCCACCAGAATTATGTAGGGTTATCTATTGCACATGTTTGTGATGAATTGGTGTGTTTATCTATTTTTTTCAGCAAGTAACATGCATGCACTTGTCTGCAGGCTGTAGTGTTCACAATAGCTGCGGTGATCGCTTTACTTGTTTATTTGTTGTGATTCTCGCCTCGACAGATTCATCTTTGCAGCTGCAGTGTATGTTTCAAAAAGATGAGATGAACCTGATTCCAAGTGCTCAAGTTGTAATGGGCCCAGGACCAAGCTATCTGAAATCTCTGCACTCTTGTACATAATACGAAAATGCTGTACAATGATGGGGGGGAACCCAGCTCAATTGTTAGATCCCCCTTTAGTGCAAATCTGTCTATGTATTCTACCTTGTAGGTTTTAGAAAAGGTGACGACATTTCCTCGATGTGTTCCTTAGATTTTGCTGGAAGCCTGAAGCATGACGAGCGCAGAACCACATGCTTGGTCATTCAATTTAAGCAAAATGACTTGAAATATGAAAATTCCCCATGTTTATTCCTTGCATTTCGTAGAAAGCTGCTCGTGATGTTATTCCGGATCTTAAAAAAATGCACGTTTCTTGTTGTTCATGTCAAGTTCATCTGTCTCCTTGATATGTTTGAAGCCCTAAACTCTGCAGTGCATGAATTGGGTCCAAGCTGATGCATCATTCAGCCAGAAGTGCAGGTCTTGTCCACGATTTGGTTAAATGTAGACGTAGAACATCTGCTTCTGGGCTCTTACAACTAGACTCATGGCCCCGTCCTTCTACCTTGTGCATATTTGATGATTTTTATCAAATTTTCCGTCAGAAAATATCTAAAATAAGAAACTGTTTTCTGCAAGTGAGTTATTTTATCGGTTAGATTCTGTATGACTTCTTCATACCTTTTTAATTAATTCATAAAACTAAATAAGTACCCTAATAATAATAATATTAATTATTCAAGACCTTTTTCTATTTCTTCATAGAACTTGTTCTTCTTCTTCTTCTTGCTTAATCAGCTGCTCCTTTTTCTTCATCAATCCCTTTTTTCTATTTCTTCTTATCTTTTTTAAATATATCCATATTTAGTTTTAAAAAAAAGACATATACCCAAATATCCGTATGTGGTAAGTTATTTATTTTCTAAATCCATGGTTATGATAATTACGAGCAATTATCATAATTATAAAATGATTAACTAAATTATAAAAATATAAGATGCTTTTTATGATTATAATATTTTTTAGGATAACAATATGCTTTTTAAGTAGTATTGTTTTATTGGTAATTACCACAATTACAGAATAATTACACTTGAGTTGTTTGAGTTGTTGAATGATAAAAAAAAAAAATACCAATTATTATTTAAAAATTGATAATTAGATTACAATATAATAGCTTCTCATATTTCTAGAAAGTATCACTTTCTCATCCACCCTTGTCTTAACGTGCATTGTTGTTGGATGGTGGGTATGGCTCCTAGATCGAGAGGGGGTTTGAATTTATTTGAAAAAAATCATAAAAAAACATTATTTAAAGAATTTAAGAGTCTTCATCTAATATTATGATTACGAAAAAACTTAATGATCTGTGAGAGTAGGGACTAGTTATGCATAGGGAAGATTTATCATCCTCAATGCACCTTATCTATGGTAAACAGCATTATCTATTTCTCTGATATAAACTAATATATTGTTTTGTTTTTTAATCGTTGGTCTGTCTAAGGTTTTAAAAAAATCCTTCTCGGTAAAGAGGTTTTTATTTGATCAAGTTAAATCATAGTCATTCTAGAGTCAAAAAATTAAAAAAACAAAAATTATCTTCTTATTCAATATTAGAAATACGTCTTAGATATAAGTTCATAATCTCATACAAAAACAAAAAAACAAAATAATTTTGTTTTTGTTTTTAAAATGTTTTCATAGTTTTAATAAACTAGTTATTAAATTCAAAATGCATGAAAAAAGAAAAAAGAAACTATCTTTTCGTGATTTTTAGTATGGTAAATTATGCAAATATGATTTATTTTTTAGAAACTTGGTTGTATGTGCACACAAATAAAAACATATTTCAAATAGGGGATTTTTTTTTTGTATTTTTTCTGAAAGTTTGAAGAAAAGAAGATATATTTAATATCAGATTTGTATCTTATAGTATAAATCTATAGCCCCGATATTAAGTAAAAATATTGCAAAAAACAATACGAAAGACTCACAAATAATTTTAAAATAGTCCTTGAATTTTTTCAGAATTTTTAAAAATTATTTGAGGTTTATTTGGAAAAACAAGAAAAATCCAGCAAGGAAATCTGTTAAAAGTTTGTTAGAATGTATTTGTCAAATAAGCCTAGTAACTAAAAAATACATTTTTTCCTTTGTAAAAGTTTAGTTCAAACAAACACAGCCTTGAGCCTTTGAAAGGCTCAGCCCAATAAAATGAAGTCGGGCTTCATAAAACCATTTTCGGCCTCCTCCGAAGAAAGAAAATATGGGTTGTCTCTCCTAAAATAAACAAAAAACACAGCCTTGAGCCTTTGAAAGGCTCAGCCCAATAACATGAAGTCAGGTCCGAACTTTCATAATAACCTTGGCTTGAATTGAACCGAAGAGAGCGATGTGAACAGTTCTGAAGGTCACAGATAAAAGAGCTTCATAAAATCATTGTCGGCCTCCTCTGAAGAAAGAAAATAAGGGTTGTCTCTCCTAAAATAAACAAAAGCCTTTTTTCCATGGAAAAGAAAAATAACCCAAATTTTTGAAACAAAGCCTGACCCCTAACAAAAACAAATGCTCTTTTTTTGCTCTTGAAAACATAGTTTTAAAACCCGACCCGGTCATCAACCCGGTCCAGTGATCGGGTCACGGGTCAGATGGATTGACCCGGGTCAACCCAAAAAAAAAACACCTATATAAAACACCTAACTAGTTACAAATTTACAATGCAACACTTACATAAATCAAATTTAAATTTTAAACCAACAACATAAATTTAATTCAATATCCAAAACACAAACCAAATATAAATTCTAAAATATTTTAAACAAAACATCCAACAACATAAATTCTAAATCAACAACATATTCACTTTTGTTGAATGAACACATTAAGTTCTTATGTGTCCATGGGAGCAAAATTCGGATCAAATATCGATGGAAATGAGCATTTGATGTCGAACATCAGGAGGACATTTGCGACATTGTTCAACTTCTCCTTTAGCTCCAGTTAAATGTTGCTTAAATCGATTAATGCCACCACCCGCAAATACTTTAACACAATATAAACATACTAATTTAGTTTTTTTACATCCAACACTAAGTTCAGGAGCTTCCCTACAATGACCCCACGCCAAATCTGTTCTTCCTCTACTACCACTTGACATGGAAATTGAAGGTTGAGATGATTGGGCCGTTGAAGGATCACTACTTGGAGTACTACCATCATGTGAAGACATTTTAAGGACCTGTCATAATTTATAAGATTTTGATGCAACCATATTATTCGATAGTTTCACCCATATTTAACTAGTGTTTTGCCTATGTTTTATATATAAAATACCTTGATATTCTTTATTTTATGTTTTGAAGGCACTTTTGGATGAAAGATGCAAAAAAAGAGTAAATTGGAGATAATTGACAGATTTGACCTTCAGTCGATGTTTTGTGCAGAACGTGAGCTCTAGAGGTTGAAATGAAGTGATTCCAATTAAAAAGATAACATCCATACCTTTCTGGAAATCTAAGTCAAGAAAATAAAATAAGGAAGAGCATGGAAATCGCAGCCTTCAAAGTCAAATCTCGCAATCTGCCAATGTTGACCTTCGGCCATTCCAACTTGAATATCTGGAGCTACAGAAGTCCCATTGATGCAAAATCAATTTTTTTGGATTCATGACTCAAATTTCTATAAACGCTCCAACTTTCAGCCAAAAAAGATGTCATATGAGGGAGATATGATTTTTCAAAGATGACATCTAAATTCTGCCAGCAAACAGGCTTCGTGAAGAAATGAGTCCAAATTACGTTCCGAAGCATCTAAACCGATATCCAAGTTTTTATTTCAGCAATTTAGCTCATTTAAGTCAAAGCTTGAAGATTTCATGCAAGGATATTTCTCCTTTTTTAGGAAAATAGTTATTGAAGTACTTAAATGTAAACAGTCTACTTAATGGAGGACTATTTTGTAAAATAGAG
>Ga0307518_10000695_pt1 | contig 25263 bp, 23 predicted proteins | sample 25_EM_MG_FD_203889 | JGI IMG/M metagenome (GOLD analysis project Ga0307518, IMG submission 203889) | Populus trichocarpa ectomycorrhiza microbial communities from riparian zone in the Pacific Northwest, United States - 25_EM | ecosystem: Host-associated > Plants > Roots > Unclassified | place... | reverse complement strand
GTATGCAATCTCCAATGCGGTTTGTTCGGCTGAATAGATGGATTGGCACTGGCAAGTGATATGCCAATCAGCAAATTCGATAGATATTCATACACCAAAATGCTGTGGTGCAATACACCGCATGTGTCACGGTGACGTGCCCAGCTTCAGTGCTCTGGAGGCAGTTCACTTGGATCATTGATGTTACAAAACTCACTAGTATCAGTGTTCTTTGCGTTTGACATACCTCCAGAAGTAAAAATGAGTAAGAAAGACTTGAATGGCTCAACGCTCATATCTAGCCTGGAGTACCTCGAGACTCATGACGGACCAGGATTGAATTCCTGCTGGTATCTCACGGTCATGTGACTTCTGGCCAATGGAATTACACAAAATTTGCTAGCAAACAGAACGCAACGTTGGACTCTCACTCGGGATTCAGGAATGCCAGACCATCATTGACGCGAATGATTCTAATGGCCTTATTATAAGCGAGGGCGATCGCACAGTCTTATGTCTCTTCGGGAATCACAGCTATCCCGATTCCTGCTTGGCTCTCTCTGGAAACCCAAGTTTGGGCCACGTACCTGCCGATTTGTCCTTCTTAGGGAGTGGGTGTCCTTAGGGAGCTCTATCTCAGGTTAGTAAGGTTAACTTCTGGCCCATCAGATGATCAACCACGAGCGATCCGCCTCTCGGGTCACGACTAGTACATATATGCGGTGCTATTCGTTATGGTGGGGAGGCTGTCGGCCCCCTCCGCGGTCAGAGTCCGTTGGTTGTCATCGTCATTACATCCTCCATCCTCCCTTACGCTTACTCGTTGCCTCTTTACCCCTGCCTATTGGTACGCATGAATTCTCCGCTATACTGTACACTGCTCACGTTGTGGTCATAGTGAGCTGGAGTCCTTGACCAACGGTGACTTGCTCTGTGCGCGAATGCATGTATCTCCGAAGAGCTGAAGAGACCGTCACTTCATCATTGCTATATTTCGTCAAACTGTAGGTGACTTGCCTCACAATCTATGCCAATGATGTTTTCATAAATGGCACACAGAAGAGAGGCTTTACTATTTTCTAATTCTTCATATCGGACCCAGTGCTTTGAGACCATCCAGTTATACGCTTTGTAGGCACTGAGAAATTGCCGACTATCGAACTTCATCACTTGTTCGTGCTGTTCGAATGAATTGGGGTCTCTGGGCCTGACCTAAAAATCCGATACCACATGAACTCAAATCTCTGTATGTTGATCTGCTCTGCCCCTACATCCCACTTTTTCTCTTGCGCAGAATAGACAGACTTAGAAGAGGTGACGGCCCACGCTTACAGGCCCGGTGGTCATTGATAAGGAACGTTCGTCTATCTTTGTCTTCAACGTTTTTGAATATAGTAGGGAAATCTAATGCACATCGGAGTTGGAGACCCCAGCGTGTCCTCCGATTTTAAGGGCTGGGGTAAATTCCAATCATTTGGATGCCATCAACGACCAGACCTCTATGCCTTCCTTGTTTCTTCTTCAGCGCAGTGTCAAGCTCTTCCTTCAGCTCATACATCGTGTCCTCCCTCAACAAACGGAAGGTATTGTCGAGGTAGTGCCGAATACGTGTCTCCTTTCCCTCAGGGTAATCAAAAAAAGAACCGGGCTGCATGGTTGGCTTCCTCTTGCTCAGTAATTCGTCGGCGATCAGAATGATAGCGATCTTGCGAAAATCATGGAAATCACTATCATGACGTCCGCCAGGTGCGTCTGGGCCCGTAGCAGCGGAGGCGGCGGTGGTCGAAAGGATATGCCTGATAAGGTACCCTACCTCACTGACCGCATGTTTGTCGGAGACGAGGATTTTATTTATAAGGTGACTTGCGAGATTCGATAGGGAGTGACATCAATCTGCAGGAGAAAAGCAAGGACAGATGCGAAAATATGTTGCGCTCACTGGCTCAATTTGTGGCTCTTAAATTGTAGAACTCGAATCGCTCCAGAAGATATGTGGTTCGACAATCTTGACAATTACGGCGTTCAGTACATCGCCACCCATCCCTTCAACACGAAGCAAGTACCCCAGGACGTCAGAACCATCTACCTTAAGGTCTGCGTGCATTGCCATTTGGATTGCGTCGAGTCCATAAGGGTATGTACACCACTGAAACCAAGATAGCTTTGTTTTGCTGCCAAACAAGCTTAGTGTCAGTTACCCATCTCCTGAGTCGACTTTTCTGAGACAGATGAACTCTATCTCAGGTTAGTAACTGCTAGCATCAATCACGAGCGATCCGCCACGACTAGTACATACTACGTGGCACCGTTCGTTATGGTGTGGAGGCTGTCGGTCCTAGTCACCTCTGCGGTCAGACGTCGTTACTACATCCTCCATCCTCCCTTACGCTTACTCGTTGCCTCTTTACCCCTGCCTATTGGTACGCATGAATTCACCGCTATAGGTAACCGTACACTGCTCACGTTGTGGCCGGAGTGAGCTGGAGTCCTCGACCAACGGTTACCTGCTCCATGCACGAATACATGTATCTCCGAAGAGCTGAAGACACCGACAAGTCATCATTGCTATATTTTGTCAGACTGTAGGTGACTTGCCTCACAATCCATGACAACGACGTGTTCATAGATGGTACACAGAAGAGAGGCTTTACTATTTTTCCATTTTTCCTATCGGATTCAGTGCCTTGAGACCATCCAGTTATAGGCTTTGTGAACACTGCGAAATTGGCGACTATCAAGCTTCATCACTTGTTCATGCTGTTCGAAATTTGAATGGGGGGGCGCTGGGCCTGATCTAACAATCCGATACCCCATGGACTCAAATCTCCGTATGTCAATCTACTCCGCCCCCACATCCCACATTTCTCTTGCGCAGAATAGACAGACTTAGAAAGGGTGAATGCGAGGTTCTTTGTTCACCTTCGCCTCTTCTAAGTTGCATGGACTTTGATCAATCACACATTTCAGTTTCGCACTGCGGGCCAGTCCAACTGATATCTCCCAGCTTTGCGGTGTTGCAATCCAATGATCGGGGCCATAATGGATCTCTTAAACAGTTACATTGCAGACACCGCTCACGATCAATGACAACGACAAGTAGGGGTGCAGTGACATCGGCCCGACGCCCGCTATTCAAAATCCTCGAGCGACGCGTACATCTCTTGAGTCACATCTTCTGAGACAGGTTCATTTACGGCCTGCGCATACAGGCCAAGCTATCCGCCAGTCTTGTCAGGACACTGGGAAGACACGGCCGTCTGGCACCAGTTGGGAATGCCAGGTGCTACACGGTGACTCGACGAAGAATTTGACTTACAAGGATAAGAACATATGACATCCAATTCTTTGAGTGTTAAAGATTGCATTAGTTGACATTACAATACAGTGTTCCCAGAAGCTTGAACAGCATACTACAAAAGCAAGATCCTCTCAACAACACTTGTAAAGGACCCATAAACTCCACATGCACGCTTTCCACGGCTTAAGCGTATTTCATTTGGATTACACGCCCTTATCGAAGTCAGTACTCGAATAAGCACGAACATTTGACAGGAACTTACCCCGCACACTCCAATAGGATCAGCATCTGGTGCGATGCATGATCCTTCGCAGCATGTATCATACATGCTATCGCAGGATTTACCGAGCCTGAACTGAGTTGTGCAACCCTTAGAATTTAAAATCAATGCTAGGGTGATGATCATCAGGTGTCGACAACTGACCCCACATGTCAAAATATTCTTAAGGTCACCACCAACGTGCTGACAAGTGCACTTGGTCTGGAGCATTGGTGCAGTACTTCCCTAAGGCAAAGAAACACTGAAGTTCCCTCTTCGCAATACTGCCCATTGACATCGCATTTAGGACAGCAGTGGTAGCCTACTAGCAACGGCAATGAGGGCGGCGACAAAGAAAGCGAACTGAGAGACGCGCATTTTTAAGCATGAAGTCCAGCAGACGAGGACTTAAAGGGGTCTCGGGCCTATTTTATGCCTTGTGTCTGTTTGGCCCATTGTCACTGATCTTTGTCAGTACATAAAAGAAAGAAAAAACCATCCAGCCTTCTAGCCCGAACACAGAGGACTGGGAAGCCACTAATAAATTAGATGGTCGAAAAAAGAAGGCTTGGAGTGGAGTAGCTGACATTTGGAAGCAAAGCTATTGCAATTTGGATTGACAATGACATTCTTAGCTCTCGATCTTCGGCGTTTACCAAGAGCTCTCCGGAGCCAACATGTACTAGAAGGAATTCTATCTTGTCCAGTCTACAAAGCTGGAGCGCTGGCACTCAACCTATTTCTGAAATATCCAGCTCGGTCCTTGAACAACGATGGCGCTCTTGCAAGCGTTCTATGTAGCAGTTTTTCTGTCCTTACATAAAGTTTATCACCTTGCCTAAGGGTGAATACTAAGATCGAATTAGACTCGGAAAGATTTCCAATGATTGGCACTCATAAACTGCATTCTACAAACCCAAGTTTCTTTCAATACTCGTACAAATTCGACATACTACATGCTGGCCATCTCAAACACACTGCCCATGACTTCCTAAACTCGTTTCACGTCGCAGACCAGTTACTTTGTTGCTTAATGAGAGTCAATGATTGCATTAGCATAGTCCTTTAGCGACAACCCACTCTAGAGGCATACCCCCACGATCCAATCGCATGTGCCTTCACAGCAGGGGGTCCCTATGATGCATGGATAACCCTGGTCAACACAATTCTTAAAACCCCAAGGCACCTTAAAATTCCAAGTCAATGTCTGGATTACCACGATCAGGTGCAGAAACTGACAGGCCAAACTTCCTTCCTCTTGGATGGACTACCCATTTCTGCCATATTTGTGGCAGCAGCGGTAGCAACAGCAATAAGGGGGGAAATAAACAGCGCGAGCTGGTAGAGACGCATCGTTGACGTGACTATGTTCAGATCTGTGTAGATGTGAGGACTCGCTGACAGCAATAGTATTCTCGAGCTCGTTTTATACCTTTTGTCTGTTTGGTTCGCTGTTGTCGTCCGGCATGATGGCAGCCTAACGAAAATTCGCGGCCATCAGGTGCAACCTCTTTTGAGGGAGTCTACGCGTTTCCTCTTTCTTCGGATAAGCTGATTGTTTCTGTACGATTGATAGATCGGGATCATGGGATCTGGGCGACGGCCCCAGTTGAACACGGAAGGTTTCTCGCTTCCTGCACATACTTCCTACTATTCATTTACAAGATGAGACACGCGGGGACTCTCAAAAAGGTTTTACGATTCTCACCGTACAGTTCTGGTAAGGTTGCAGTCCCCTCCTGGTCAGAACCACTGGGGCGGTGCAGAAGTTCTTTCATGATTAAGTAATCGACAAAGTCGTTGCTGCATAGTCTAGTAGCGCTGCTGTAGCAATCTGTGACGAATGTCGGATAGGCTCGCAACTCCATCCACTGCGCCTTGGTCCAGCTTGGTCCTTTATCCGATGTCCCATTTGCAAAGAGCACAAATGCTTCCTGTGCAGAAGCAATCCATATGGATTGGAAACAAGACCCAGTCCACACATGTTCGGAGTGCCGATCGTGCCAAAACATTCCAATCACTTCCTAGTCTCATTGTTCGGACTGCAGACAGGTCACAAGTATGGCATTCGGTGACGGAGCGATAATGGCGACCATCTCAATTCTTTGCCAGTCATCTACTATCCCTACTCACTGCCCTATAGGGTCTGACCTGCACTTCCGACACCATGTTGCAGCATTGGACTCACTGGGCATTTACTCGCTTATTATCCCACCGAAATCCGGTCAAGGAGCTAGAACCTGGTCGCTACTATATATTCACACAACATGACCCAGACAAGCAAACCGCTCTCCTGGTACCCTCCCCGACCGACCGCATGGATGACGCTCGGGAAAACCTCTACACCTTATCTAATCTACATTGCCTTGTTACCTTGCTTGGCAAGGTTAACCTCAACCCAATATTCGTGAGAAAGTGCACCCCCTGTCGTGTCGCAGAAACCCATGCCAAATTTTGTTTTATATTGTATCAGCACAAAGTACACACTACTAGTCCTTACTTAATCGAGCACGGTGACCTCGGACGTCCACCCTCGCTCTGTGCCCACGTCAATTGTAACCATGTCCCCCATCCATGGATTGTGAATCACAGTTTTCTTTCTGTCACGTATATGTTGTACTATACGCCAAAGAGATTTGCATCTGCTGTCACGCGAAACTCACTAATTCACTGTTGAACACTTCTCGTGTCTTCGTCTTGCACACCTCCAGTCCTGAAAAGTAACCTCATTTAAATTTTCTAGTCTGTCGGTCTCCGCTAACAATTCTGGACCTGAGTGCCTCGCTTGAAACACCTTGAAGTCGAAATCGCGCAACAGCCTGATTGTCGACCGGCGCATAATTGAAGGGGACACAGAAATCTCGACCAAGCAAGGTAGTAATTGCTGGCGCCAGCCGGCACTTCCGAGTCAGGAATACACAAAACAATACATCAGCAAAGCAAGGTTTATCACCTTTTTTCTTTTAGTTTCTTATAATCGACTGATAAGTAGATCGAGTGCCATATTGTCAGTCAAAGGTCCTCAAACTGAGTCATGAGGACTAGTGCACGCGAAGTAGATCTGTGTGGGTCTGACACATTGAGTAGAATAACCCATATTCTACCAGCATCAGTTGCGTTTACTAAATAGAAGGCACCGGGTGCTTCGATATGGTGAGATGAAACAGCTCCAAAACCCCTGGGAGGTGAATAGATAACACCTGATTCATTGATATGTAGGACTGGGGGGAGAGTTTTCAAAAAAATACTGCCTGAATGGCAATGCACATCAGTGGCTTGCGACTTGTAAGAATTTTTTTTTTCAGGAGCACTAGAATACAAACGAGAAGGTAGAATAGACATATCTCCAATCCAGAGGAGTCCCACTTGGAGTCAATCTCGTTTGGACGTCAACTTTTAATAGAAATGATAAGGTCCAAACAGACGCCATACGCCTGTGCCATATAATGAATTCAACAGCGCTCGAGGAAAAACCGGGTGGTAGAATGGCGGTATCTCCGAGTGAGACGACGCACCATTTGTGGCTAATGACAAGGTTCAAACGACCACTGATGCAGGGGCCACCCATTATACCCAGTAGTATGCATATGGCCATGAGTGCATTCCCAGAATCACGGCGATTAATTTGAGGCTCGATTAAGCACGCAGTTTGTGTGGGGGATATAGATCTGCAATAGGACACATGTTGCATTACACCAACTGCGTTCACAGGATCAATGGGGAGTTGTTACTACTACGGCAAAAAAAAATGGGGTATATAACCGTAAGTTAGGATACTTACGGAAACGAAAAGCGACAGGAAGATCACAGCATTCATCATAGTCGCTGGGCTGGGAGGCCCTAGTTGACACGTGCCGAAACGCATGTAATTTAACCATAAAGAGGGCGCCTATGTAAATTAGCCCCGAAGGTTCCCATTCCCGTTCCCTCCGCTACTATCATGATTCCACTGAATGTCCGGGCAGACACCAACTTGAAGCAGTTGGGTTCGTTACTATCTGGGCAGATTGACTTACAGTCACCTGTACATGCAACGTTTGTCACAGGATGTCACAGGTCGATCTACTATTGCTGCCAATCCTGGCCATCTCAGCCTGGTGGTTCAAAGCACCAACTGGTCACCGATTCACACTGACAAGCAGGGCGCGATGTAACTACTGGCAGAACGTAGTGCCATCACATAAAATGGATGTCAATTCCAGTCTAACGAAAATTCGTGGCCATTAGGTGCAGCCCCTTTTGAGGGCCCAGTCTACGTGTTTCTTCTTTCTGATAAGCTGGTTCTGTACGACTGATAGATCGGAACACGGACTCATCTAGACGACGGCCCTAGTTGAACACGAAGGTTTCTCGCTTCCTGCACATACTTCCTGTTATTCATTCACAAGATGAAGTACGCGGGGACTCACAAAAAGGTTTCGCGATTCTCACCGTACAGTTCTGGTAAGGTTCAGTCCCCGAGTCCTAGGTCGGCCGGAACAAAGGTGGTGCAGAAGTTCTTACATGGTTAGGTACGGTGTTTGTCTGGGTGCGTGTAAAATCATATCTATGGATTGTATTGACATGATTGGACAGACAGACATCACAGTTCCAATGTGGTGGAACCGAAATGTGTGCACAACTTCGAGCCAATTGCAGTGCGAGAATGATGCATTCGGCACATTACCGGGCGTCTGATTGTCATCACGCAAGGCTTTCTCACTGCTCTCCGTTAACACTCAATCTTCTAGCCTTCTCCAGATTCAATTCTGTCGTCACATCCCACTACGTATTGTTTTGGGAACCAAGTCAACGGTATAGTCACTCCTATGCAAAGACGTAACCGGCCTGTATTCTTGCAAGGTTTGATTGTTCGAGGGCATACCCGTCAGAGGGTAACAGCTCACGAAAATATCGCCCTCAACAAAAGTCTGGCGTGATTTTGTTTGTTTTCAATGATCAAATACTACAACTCAGCTACTCCTTACACACGCAACAATGCCCTGGTGAGTGGGCTTGTGGTTGCACCAGGTCCATATATTTTGACCTATGTAATTCCTTGTAGACCTGGCACCTGAACTATGGAGGAGAGGCGCTGCAGCGTGGCAGCATGAAGGGGTCATTTCGGGTGGCATCAAAACAACTACATATACACACTGCCCAAGTGAATCACAATTCTGGTCCATTGACTTGCAATGGCGTGTAATCCAGCGCCGGTGCAGCCGCACTGCGTGTTGATAACGCTTCGCTGCTGGGGTAGAAGGCTCCTAGCCCGAATAGCAATGGCACGCATCAATTTCTATGGTCAGAATCTCTGAGTGCCCGTAATCTACCCTAGAGATCAGTGTGTCGCCGCGTTCATCCCGGGCCTCTTGTGGAATTCGAGATCTTTCGAAAATGCCCCCGGGTGCTTTGCCGTAATGGATACGGAAATTTCAATGATCAAAATCAGAACGAACCGAACAAGCCAGAATTTCGGGTTCCACTTGGGCGCAAACTTAGCATTTATGGCCAGGATGCCAATGAAGTAACCATTGTCAAACGCCCACATCAGAAAAGCTACACTTACTTATGTATCAGAAAGGGGAAACATGTAGACTCCCTCAAAGGGGGTTGCACTTGATGGCCGCCAATTTTCATTAGGCTGCCATCATGTCGGACGACAACAGCGAACCAAACAGACAAGAAATATAAAACGAGCTCGAGAATACTATTGCCCTCAGCAAGTCCTCACATCCACAGCAACCTGAGCATAGTCACATCAACGATGCGTCTCTCCCAGCTCGTGCTCTTTGTTTTCCCCCTTATTGCTATTGCTACCCCTGCTGTCCCAAATATGGCAGAAAGGGATGGTCTTTCCAAGAAGAACGTGGAAGTCCATGTCAGTTTCTGCACCTGATAGTGATAATCCAGACATTGACTCGGAATTTTAAGATGGTTTGGAATTTTAAGGACTGTATTCCGCGGGGTTATCCGTGCGTCGTAGGGACCTCCTGCTGTGAAAGTACATGCGATTGGCTGGTGGGTGTATGCGTCTAGGGTGAGTTGTTGCTAAAGGACTATACTAATGCAATCGATCATTGACTTTCGTCAAGGAACAAAGTAACTGATCTGCGACGTGAAACGAGTAAGTTGGGAGGTCGTGAGCAGTGTGTTTGAGATGGCCAGCATGTACTATGTCAAATTTGTACGACTACTGAAGGAAACTTGGTTTTGTAGAACGCAGTTTATGAGTGCCAAAATTCCAATCACTTTCCCAAGTCTAATTCGATCTTAATATTCACCCTTAGGCAAGATGGTAAACTTTATGTAAGGTGAGAGAAATTGCTACATAGAACGCTTGCAAGAGTGCCATCGCTGTTCACCGAGCTGGATATTTCAGAAATGAATTGAGTGCTGGCAACGCTCCAGCGTTGTAGACCGGACGTATTCCTTCCACATGTTCAACGGCCTCTTGGTAAGCGCCGAAGATCGAGAGCTAATGTCATTGTCAATTCAAATTGCAATAGCCTTGCTTCCAAATGTCAGTTACTCCACACCATTGAAGCCCTCTCTTTTTTGACTATCTGATTTACTAGTAGCTTCCCAGTCTTCTGTGTTCGGGTTAGAAAGCTGGATGAGTTTTTTTTTGGTTTTATGTACTGACGAAGGATCAGTGACAACGGGTCAAACAGACACAAGGTATAAAATGGGCCCAAGAACCCCCTTTGAGTCTCCATCTGCTGTACTTCGTGCTTATGTAAAAATGCGCGTCTCTCAGCTCGTCCCCCCCTTACTGCCGTTGCTACCACTACTGTCTTAAATGCGATGGCAATGGGCAGTATTGCGAAGAGGGAGCCTCAGCGTTCATTTGCCTTAGGGAAGTACTGCACCGAGCCAGACTAACTGCACTTATCAGCACGTTGGTGGTGAGTCGTGACCCTAAGAATATTTTCACATCCTATTCTAACGTTCTCGAAACTCACCAGCATGCACATATCACATAGTATCACATACATTCCGTGACCCAAAACTCCGACTCCTCATAATCTCAAAACATAGTTATACCCAGAGTCTCACGGTCAGGTGACTCCTGGCTTGGGTGACACCAAACGGAACACCACCATATCATCCATCGTCTGAATAACCCAGTGGCGGTGTGTCAGCGAACTCGAGAACGATCACTCGGGAATGCCAGACAACCTTTGACGCGAATGATCTTGTCATAAGCGAGGGCGATCGCACAGTCTTATGTCTGTGCGGGAACCCCAGCTATCCTGCTTGACTCTGGAAACCTTTCGGGGCACGTGCAGTAATAACCAGGTGTTACGTAGAGGTCTGTACGAAGTGACGGCCATCGACCGGGGCTGCAATAGCCGTAGGTGGCGAGAGATAGGCAACTGACCCGCACACGCAACACCAGGTGCTTACTACTTCAAGTCAAAAATTCAGTGCTCATATTCCCTCGTTTCATCATTAATGCATAGAATGCTTTCACTTGCTTGTGCTGTTGTCGTCGGATCATCCCTTCCCACTGCCCCCGGCTGGCCAGAATCGTTCTCGCGTGGGTGGACCAGGCTGCAGGAGATGATAACACACACCACTGTTTAGCTTTTCAAGAAGTATTGGCAGCAAATAGGGGACAAGAGGACGCTCGGGGATATCTTGGAAGACACCACTGGAGTTCCATACCATGTCCTGAAGGAAGAACTGTCCTTGCATTGCTCAAGTTATGTGGTGGGCCGCCAATCGATCGACTATTCGAGGACAGAGCGCCCTGGTGGGACTGCTGGACGTGAGCATGCTGATGTTGTACTACTATGGGGAGGGGATGAAAGCATTTCACGGTCTTCAGCTGGAGGTCTTCCACATGTCCATTGTCGGATGACCAAATTATCTTTGCGTGGGGTTGCGATACAGTCAATGTGTAGACTGGTGGTATCCTAGCTGACGACCCGGGCTTCTTTGAGGATTGTTCGAGAATGGAGCCGATGAATCCTGACGAATTCATCTAATCTTCCAAGGAGTACGTTTCACAAGAGTTGTGTTCCACCAATTTGGCACATTCCCTGTCATGAATCGCAGCATTCAAACTTAGATGCCTTGGGCCCTCCGCCCTTACGTTGGCTCCCGCACAGTCTTCGAGGCCTGGCTGCCTGGCTGCCATGCCGCAATGGTCCATAGGTCCACTAATTTGGCTTTTTGGAATTCTAATCACCAGGTATTCGTATTCTTCATCGATGTGGCCTACTGAGTGAATTTTAGAGTTCCATCAAGTCTATCTCAGATATCAAGACATGCCATATCACAAAGTCACATCCGAAATTGATGACAGCGCAATCACCAAGAATGGGTGACATGTACTATCAATCGGAAATTCGACGGCAACACGCTCACATGCACTAGCACAGGTCCTGTGTCAGAATCTATTCTGATGGGCACCCGAGAGGGCAAAGGTGAGTACGCATCCCTTTCATAGTACACTGTTTAAGCCTTGCGAGAATAGCTGGGAAACTATGGTCACTTCATGGACTCCGCCGTGAGCTTCCACTGCAAAGGAAACACTTTTGCTGACATCAACTTGTCATTTACTGATGCGGACATCCCCCAAGGCAGAACGAAGTGTCTGTGTTCCCCTTCCAGACAAACTTGGCCTGTCAATCCAAGTAATTATGTTTTTAACTCATCATTGGCTCCCCTCTCACCTCGACTCGCCAATTTATATACTGTCCCACCTGAAACTGAACCTCTACCAGTCCACCGACACCAGAATTTTCTCGTCACACATACGTTGCCTACGAGGCAGTGCAGACAATGGTACTTCCATCTTTACCCCACACTTAGTAGATCTTTGGCATCCATTGACTTATTTGATCCCTCCACCTTTGTCTTGCCATGCCTCGCAGCACTGGATGTACACCATTTTACTCATGCATTCTGATTACTCACAGCATCATTGTATCCTCATTCACAATAGGGCTTAAATGTGCACACCATTTTTCCAATACTATAATGTGATCAAAGCCCAGATACAAAACAAATCTCGGTACTATCAGTACTTCATAACATTACACTGTGGGGATCATGCCAGTGCTAGTACCAACAGGTGGCATGGCGAATGCCATGTTTGCATGCGATAATGAACGTAATGAAGATCCCGTTGGATCCGTTAATTTTGGATCCCGGAGGTTCAACATAAGCCTTGAAATCAATATTGCCGAGAACCTATGATTGATCTAGTTTCTCCGTTACCACTTCAAAACAATTGGTGGAGACTAACATGTTCGCAAAAGTACCAAAGAGACCTCTGAGGGAGTTCTGAAAGGTGATTAACCATTATTCAGTGCTGTTAGGTCATTGAGAACTCACATTTGCCACCTAACCCAAATTGAAATGGGCTTGAAGTAGGAAGGAACACAAAACTCACCAATAAAACAATTATATTCGCAACATTAACACCACACATTACCCTGCAAGGACGGCACCTCGTCAGGAACATTGACTTGCACAAAAATGATACCCAACACACCCAAAGTACAAAGAACCTAACGATTCAAAGATGAATTGTACCGGAATGGTGAGCTCGATAGACACACCATCTCGTAGCAGGATGTTGGTTATACTCCGGCTTCCTTTCCGAATCCGCAGTGATTGCACGAGGGTGAGTACGAAGATAATGAGGTCATAAAAGAGTTGTCCGCTCCATGCAATTGCTGTATCTGTATGTGTCAATGTGCATAACACAAGGATTAATTCTGAAACGATGCTTCTGGAGATTGGTTCAAGTAACATACGCATGGCCCTGTGGTTTATCAACTCCGAGTTACACACGTAACACGGAGATGGCTCACTGTTCGAATGATAGATATGAATCGGAGGCGCAGCTAACATTCCCAGACTGCTGTGACACGGTAAGATCCGCCAAAGCTGATGAAGGGGAATTGCTGAAGAACACCGCCCACTTTTTTTGTTATCTTATTAGTCACCAGGCTATTATCCATCGAGGCAAGACCCGTACGCATCCAACAGCCATTCCACCAAGCCAAAGTATCGCAAGTGAGATTAAAACTCGCCGGCTATTTTGATAAAGAGCATAGACACGCATAGTCATGATGACTTTGATTCGTTACAACAACGAAGACAGCATATGAGGCTGAACTACTCACCTGATCCAAGTACCTGGATGACAACGATCACCCATTGGTTAAAGAGGCGCATGGAGTGACACCTGATATGGTACTACGTAAATCAAAAACTAACGAAAGAATCAGCTCACCACTAGTTCCAGAGAAAGGCGGTGCATGTCAGAATATCAGTTTGAGGATAGATTAGTGCGAGTCAAGAAGAGGAACTACACTATACTCTAATTGGATTGGCGGTGACCAGAATGAATGCAGCCACGTTGGAATACGGCCCAGGATTGTGATGTATCGATTGGCAACAAAGATGGCAAACGGCCATGATCTTTTGGGCCTTTGCCAGAATAACTCGATTTCTCGTGCAATCGTGAGCATGTAGTCATGAATTAGTAGTGCTACACACAAATTTCAGTCGGGGCCGAAAGAACAATTAGTGGAACCTCACTGAAAACAACAACAGTGAAAGAAGCGTCCATATTCCTGGTGATCACAGCTTGACATTAGTAGTACTGGACATTTGCAAAGATCAAGAAACACCCACAACTGAATGGCCATTGATGAGGTTTGAGTGGACAACAATACGAATCTAAGAGGAAGGAAGCCACCAAGACCGTGCCCAGTGATTCAGAGTGGGTTGTCCGAAGCAGCTCCTTCGTTTGGAGCTTTAATACTGATGGGATCCTCCCACATATATGTAGGTTGGATAGACCGGTATCTAAAGAATGAAGAAACACATGTTGATCTGGCCTCTCACAAGTGCTGAATAAGATCAGTTACATAATTGTAGGTTTTCTGATGCTGAAAGTCGTTACATACTTGCTGTATCAGATGTCAGATTCAGCATCAACTAACCTGTACTTAGTGACCCGGTGACATCATTTATTGAACAGCACAGGTAAGGAATGCCATGGTAATGATGATGTTGAAGCTCGATGGTCGCCACTGGTTAACGTTCACGAAGGCGGCTTGATGGTTCTCTTGGCCTGTATGCGTTCAATAGAAAGACGTTCAGTAACTGGCAGATGTGAGGGTAGTCGGACGTCCTCCGTTGCTTTTTGCATTGGGGAAAACATGTTTAGCACAGGGTAATAATGTGATGCAGAGGTGGTCTCTGAAAATGCACTGACACGTTTCCCTGTGAACACTCTTCGAGTAAGCTGTGAAGATGGAGGGAAGTTTAGGTTGCTAGAGATACATGAGACCCGCACAGATCATAATCGGTTCACTGAGCCATGGACAACACAACGGAGGTTGCTAGTGTCACAGCCAGGTTATGTGGGTTGACATGATGTATTCCATCTGCGTGCAAGACCAATGTCCATGTTAGAAGAACAATGAAAACAAAACATCTAATCCAAACCGGGAAACCGAACAACTATAGTGCACTGTTCTCCCCAGGATACAGCTCCTGTGCAGCCTCGTTCGCCAATGCCTCCGCCTGATCTAACGGACCCTCCGGTTTTTGTCTTCCCTCTTGTTCACCAGGCACCCCACTCTCGTGCGCGGGTTCCGCCGATACGGACGTTTGTTGTTCTGCCGCCGCCGGGGTCGGGCTCTGAGAAGCTCCGTCACTCGATGCCTCCTGTACAACATGGACCTTCCCGCCCACGCTGACAACGCTGACGACCCTCTTGTCCTCCTCAGGTGGCACGATATTGGACGACGGAGGCACACTCTTCGCCTCCTTAACCTCCTCCTGTGCAAAAATGTCCCGCCCGGGTTCGGCAGCCCCTAGAGGAATAGCGATGCTCGTCTCTGCATCGGCGACGAGTACGGACTCCGGCAGGTCATCCACCACAACGGGTAAGCGACCGCCAGGCTCTCCACCGATGGTTGCCCCCAGAACAGACACAGTCGGGGTAGCCAGCTGGATGCTCTTGACCTAAGTAAGCAGAGTGGGTTGGGTCAGCAACGCGACCGACCACGTGAGTTGTAGAGGAGGAAAAAAAAAGGGGGTACCCACGTCGTCAGGGAATTCTTCACTGAAGAACCACCATAATGAGTTAGCTATTCTGATTTGGGGATCCAGACGAAAAACGCCTTACCATGCAAAGTCCCAATTTTTGAGCCATCGAGCATGGTTGCACTTGGTCCTCGTCCAAGCGTTTCCGTATGCGAGAGGCGAAAACTTGTCGAATGACACTATAGCTATGATGATCAACACGCATGCAGCCTGCAGTCGTATGCGTGGACGCAGCGTAGATGTAGCAAAGTCAAACACGGCACTGCTAAGTAGGATCGCAAAGTACAGAGCGGGGAAGTAATGGTGTAGGAAGAGTTGGCGGGACATGAGGAAGAAGGGCAGGTAGTGCAGAACGTAGCCTGTGAAGAGAAAGCCGCAAAGTGTGTCGTATTTGACGAGCTTGGCTTGAGGTTGTTTGGTAAGCAGGTAGGATTAGTAGGAGCACCACTGCGGTATAAACTCACTATTCTCGAAATCCTTGCACCCCCGCTTCGCGCGCAGGATGAGAAAGCCTCGCACGATCATATATGCAACCACGGAAGCCGTGCTCAACCACCACACAAAAGGGTTACCAACCAGGTATATCTGCCTATGTTCTTTGACCCAAAAATTCTGTGCATGCGGATTGAGAGTTGGATAAGGTGGCAAAATGGATAATGCTTACGATGCCGCGCCGGAGTATGGGCCAAGTCCAAGGCCGAGAATCGTACACATGCCGATCAGTGAGCTTCGAATTGGTTGTCCACATGACCTTCTGCAACTCCCAAAACTTGGCCAAGAAACCAGGGATTCTGTAATTGACCCTCTGTGCATTTGCAGGGACTGTCCTCGGCACACGACAGCTTCATATCAGGAAAATTTCAAAACCAAAACGCGGACGCTTACGCTGAGGGTGTTTGGACGCAGTCTCGACATACCAGATCGAGTTCGCTTGGACAGCCTGCTTGTTACACGTCACTTCTTGCTGCTCATACGCCCAGTCAGGTAGCTTGACAGTGTGCGAGAAGAGATAACAGCCCGTCATCAAATGGCGCAGCTTGAAATGCGTTCGTAACGTCCTGATACGCTTGGTCGACTCCCTATCACCCTTGGCACCGTTCACGATCTCAACCACCCAGTCGTCATTGAGATCGCCACTGAAACCGGACATGCCATAGCCAGAGACCTCGTTCTGGAAATCAACATCCGAGACAGGGGGGCGTACATCGTGCGAGTGGAGGGCTTTGTCTGTGACGACGTGTCGAAGCCTGATTCGAGAGCCATGTTTGATGTATTCCATTGGCTGGTGCTGGTAGTCGTACTGTGGGTAGTTGTCGACCGTGGCATTCAGGAGGATCCAGTTGTTATTCTCATCGCGGTGAGGGTAGAGCGTGATCTGTTGTTCTTCAGAGGACATCAGTCAAGGTACGGACAGGGACCAGGAACAAAAGGACGCACGTCCACTTCCACCAGGGTAGTTATGCGAGTGAGAGTGAAGGTAACCACCCTGGGTATTGAGATGACGGATTGTAACTTCAGAACCTAGTGCAACATCTGGACAACCATGAATGTCTGTTCCGTACAGGGGTTCCCAAAACTCACCAGCATACGTATCAGGCATTCCGTGACCCAAGGTTTGTCTGAACTCCGAGCTCATAAAGGCATCTCCATCGCCCGAACTCCCAAGTATCAGGAAGTGTATCTCAAACATGGTCATATAGAATAGGATGGGGATCGCGATCAGACAAAGTGCTCTGGCAAAGAAGTGGCGTGACCATGTCCTAACGGAGACGCGTGTATCACCAAGGAGCAACCAGAGCCTTAAAATGGTGCACACGCCGACTGTCGCGATAGTGAACAAACCGACCCATTTGCAGGAGACGACGGCACCCAGTGAGAGGCCTGTCAACACTAGCCAGGTCCACCAATGCTCTGAAAATGGCCTATTCCTGTCCTCGTTGCAGAACCCGACGAACAAAAATATAGTGAGAGCGGTGAAAAAAACAAGAGGCGAATCCAAAAGGATGTGTCTGGATTGAGTTACCAAGCCGTTTTCGAAGGTGAGAAAGAGGGAAGCGAGGAGTGCCGTTGATGCCTTGCATTCGAGAGCGCGAAGCGTAAGGTATGCTAGCGGAATGGTGGCAATGCCGAGTACTGCGGGGACCATGCGCATCGCAACATAAGGGGTGTTGACGTACTCTCTAGTGCAATCAATGGGGGGTCTAGAAACTGAAAGAAACGAAAACACCCACTTTCCAATGTCCTTGAAGTCAAATTCACCATCGAATCCAAATAGGAAGGCGGCCGCGGTGATGAGCAGCTTTGCTAGGGGTGGATGCACATCCACAAAATAGCGCGTCTTGATGTAACGTCCGGCGAATTTTCCAAAGTGCACTTCATCAAAGCTGTGGCATAATGAGCATAAAACGCGAAGGTGGTCGAGGAGAGAAGACGCACACGACACTGGTTGGTTGCGATATGCGGAACATCCTGACAAGGGTTGCGACAATGAGAATAACTACAAGCAACTTCCATTCCGCAGATGTGACGTTGAGTCCGCCTGGTGCATGGCTCTTGTGTCCTGGCCCGTAGCCTTTCGAAGCTGCTTGTCTCCGTGCGTCGGCATCTAGGGAGTCTTTTCGGGGGAGTGTAGGGGGGTATTTGTGTGTTGAAGGAGCGACATTTGAAAGGCCAAGAGGCGGGGTTGCCGGTCTCCGTGCTCGGACACTGGCAGACATTCAAGGCAGGCGATATATTCTGATGATTCAAGATGCGGAAGAATTCTTGGCCAGTCTGTGGACGTGTCCATCGTGTCAATAACAATCAGACGAAAACAAAAGTGATGGACGAACCGGTTGGAGGTTGGATTGGTGGGTACCGGGGAGAGAGTACGAGGGGTTGAGGCGACGACACGCCTGTCACTGGTGAGTTCGACGCCCGTGCACTTGAATACCCCGAGCCGCTGCGGAAGCCCGACATTTATTTGGCATTGTTGGAGACTCGCCATGATGGGAAACTCGCCCCTGACTTCGAAGTTTGTACTTTGTATTAGAGGGGCTACATACAGAATACTAGTCAAGGAATTAGACGTATGTCGGGTAAACTAAGACCACTATGTGGATCAGACAATCCTGATGACGACCTCGTCGAGTGAGGGTCCACCCATGCCGTTTCCCAGCGCTGCGGTTGAGTGAGGGAAGTCGTCAAGCACGATGGCGGGGCAAGTTCAATGGGCCACTGGCTTGGTTGCGAAATCCATCGGACGGCCAGATGCCTGACATTGATGCTGAAAAGCCTCGACGATTTCCCGAAGCGTGTTGACCTCGCGCCGCAAGTCAGCAAGCTCCTTCTTCAGCGACAGCGACTCCGCTTGCACCATTTCCATCCTTGTTGTGCACTCATGGGTAGTCGTTGCTGTGCCAGAGGGCACGGGATTTGCTGCGCTCGAGGGCCTTGTACGTGCTGTGTTCAACCACGATGTCAGCATATCAGCATATCAAAATACATACAACAAAAGACTTACTTTGCTGGAGAGACGTTGCTGGCTTTGCGCTGGGTGCCCTTGATGGACCCGGTTTGGTGGTGGAGGCACGGCGTTTAATGCGTGGCCAAGGGGTTGGAGCCCGTGATACCGCTCTCAGGCCCGCAATGTTACTACACCTCCTCCTACTACAATAGCACGGCCAGCATGCTCGACCTGGCTTCACAGCACACGGTAACTTTCTCTCCATGCACTGAATACACTTTTCTTCTTCCTCAGCCACTTCAAACCCTTCCGCAGGTGTGTGGATATGGACCACTGATCGGCGGCGGTTCATTCTCCTCGAGACTGATGCAGCTTGTGCAAGCTTCTCATCATTTTCAGTGTCGACAGTTGGTTCCAACTTGATGCGTGTCGACCGCCGGCGGGAATGGCTGCTGTCCCGTCTCTCTTGCTGTGTCAGTTGTGTCTGAGTGTGGGCACGTGGCGCCTCTATGGCAGTGGTATCCACAAAGTGAACATCACCATCGGTGGCCCTGCCCTTACCTTTGTCGACTCTGGGCGCTGGCTCATCTCGACGTTGGTGACGCAGCTGGTACCAGGCGTGGTCCTCCAAGTCGGCGTCGGAGGCATAGACGATCCTATCCCATTTTGGCCATTGTTTTGTCTTCTGCACAGATACCAGACTTGGCATCCACTTCTCGAGTGCAATGACATGGTTTGGAATGACAAAGCCAGGCGGTAATTCACCAACCACTGGGCGTAAACAGCACTATCACATGGTCAGTATGTCGATTCGGACTCTATGTTGGATTACTCACCAATTGCTCGCACACAAATTCAATGACCTCCAACCAATCACGCGAATTGCGGTTTCCCCGCAGGCTGTTGATTCTTTCTTTGATGACCTGTGCAGCACTAACGACAATGTTTCCAGGCTCCAGGACTGGTGGGATAGTTGCCTGTGGCAGGGAGGATTCAGATGGGTGGGTCATAGTTGGTTCAATGAGAACGCGAATGACAATGAATGAAAAGATGTACACAAGACATTGCTTTTTTCACCACCCGCGAATACAATGGTTTCAACGAGCGTCCGAGGTCCGCGCGCTTCTGTCTCAGCAGCTCCGACGATCAGGTCGGTCAGGGTATTAGACGCATGTGAGGAAAACTACGACATGCCATTCACACTATGGATTAAACGAGAAAGGTAGATTTCCAAAGACAGTTGACGCGTCGCTTCTCATCAGACTCAGACCGGACAACTAATACCTTGGACGTCCCTCGAGCGTCCTTCGTCACCCGTGAACATGTCTTCATAAGTAAGAACCGCCGTCCAAACTGGCCGAGCTTCAGCAGACCCTTTGGATTGTCACGCTCCCTGTTTCCATTACGACCCGAGGATTTTTCCAGCTCTGAGTCATCGAGGAAAACACCAAGCCCAGACAGTGCCAACAAAGCGTCTATGCTTCTGGTCAGTACCCCTCTTTGGGTGCCTGCATGGTTGTTCGACATATTTGCCGGACTCCCAGGGCTGTTTCAAGCATGACCGTCGAGTTCTTCGTCTCGCTGCTCGCACACCTTGCCTGCTCTCCCATGAGCAGCAGTCCATATGCATTAAGTACGTCCCCATTTATGTTTGCTTTGAGCTGATGTTCTTCTTTACAGTAAAATTCGGCGTGCATGAACTGCAATGGGCCTTTGCACACCAGCTTGTCGCCCTCGTCGACTCCACAGGCCACCTCCACTGGTACTCTGCCCAGTGCAGCCATGCCACTGAGGTCTGCAACCGTTTCGAGTACTCCGCTGCCTCCTACTCGCAATTGGGTGGCCTATTCCAATTTGGCAGCCTTTCTGTGCCACGCTATGACAAAACTCAGGCCAACAAGACCTCGCCAGCCCAAATAGGGGTCAGTTTGGGGAGTGTCCGTTATGGGGGTATGCGGACAACATCTGGTAAATAGGTATCTTTATCTCGGGAGATATAGTATGTATACAGTAGTTTCACATACAGCCAACTCAACAACAACACGCAGGCTGAGGTTCAAACATTCACCGACGACAATGCGGACACGCACGTTCACTGGCCACTTCATGCACCTCGACCACCTCGACCTCGACTATGACAATGGGGCCGCGCCCATTCACGCACACTCACCAACCACCTCACGCCTTCAATCGCTGCGGATTGATCACGTCACGTTACTGTGTCCCGATCGATGATCTGTGGCGCTTGATTGACCTTGTAATGCAGCTTCGACTTTAAGTTTTCCGCATGGCGTTTAGGTCCAATGATTTGGGAGTTCAATGGGTGGTCTAGGCGGTACAGGTGAGTCAGGTGCAATCACTCGTCCCGATGCACGTGCTGACTATCTCCAGTTGCAAACCGTCGACTCGCATCAAGTCGATGTTGCTGCTGTGCGCTGTGCCATCTTCGCCGCTATTGTGTTCGTCATCGTCATCGTCCACTTGCGTCGGTGTTGCCTTGCCCGCCACAGCGAATGACAACCACACAAGGTGCAGGCTGATCACCTGCAGCTCACTACTACCAGCACCGATTACAACAACAACCCCGCCACCAATGGCGCCAACCATCACCAATGCCACCAACGCGGCGACGACGACGACCCCACCGCTACCAACGCCAATGACCTGCGCTATATGGTATCGAATCATTCGGCGCTGGGCTGAAACCACCATGGCTATGTATTCGTCAGCACCTTGGCAAGGGTCCCGCCGCCTTCTTGAAGGCTACCGGTTTTACCACCTCCAGTCGGAATATATTCTTGACTCCGTTGAAGAGGATATATCACCGTGAGCCAAAGTAAGCCTACGTAGAAACATACATCAAGGACGAGAAGAAGCATGACAATACACTTCTCGCCGTTCAGACCGCGCAAAACAGTATTTGCGAACTTGGCATCGGCGTAAGCTATCGAGGGGGTCCCGCTTCCTGCGCCATCTTTCGCCTTGCCGACTTCGTCTCCACCAACTTGAATGCGGTGGACCTTCTTGTAAGCCTCACTCCCGATCCCCTTGCCATCTGCACTCTGTGACACCAGAGGAACGATCGTGGCACCGCTGTATCCACCATCGACGGTGATAGGAGTGTTGTCGGGGTACGTGTTGGCGACGGCAGCAGTGAAGCACGCACGACGTCGAGGGTTGTTACACCAAAGACGCGTTTGGGCTTGCCTTAACGAGCGTTGATGCGACGATGGGGACGGTGGAATTGACAGGGTTGGAGATGGCAAAGATGTGTGCTTTCGGGGACACACAGCCAGTTGCGCTTGCGAGGTCACGCACACGACGTCGGTACCTGTGTGGTTAAAGAGTCATCACGGGCCATCTTGGGGTGGGGTGTGCATGAACAAGAAAGAGGTGACAGTATATATACTTACACCGGGCCACAGGGGTCGATGTGAGTTAGCAACTGGCTTGACGCACCTTTTGTGGAACGCCCGCGGGGATGACGACCACTTGTACACCATCAAGTGCCCCGTAGAGCTTGCCGCCACGTAGCCCATGACACCGGGTGTGCCGCGAATATCAATATTTTGATGTGTCTGGCTATAGAAGAGCCAGGTCTGGTAAATATGCGTGCTACTGAGCAGGCAAACTTCATCTTTGACGTCATGTCAATGGAGTGAAGACAACTGTAAGGGCTGAAACAGGAATGTGAACGGATTTAGGCAGGATTTAGTTTACATAACTGTCCATTGAATTCATCCCGCAGCCTTTGTCTCCATCAACATTGGCTACACCCACTCGCAGAATGTGCCAGCGATGCAAGCCTGGTACCCTGCAGAATGAGCTTAAGACAAAGTGCGGTGATAGTGGCCGATAGATCGGCGTGGAGAGATCTGATCGATATGTATCGTTGATGATCGACCTAGACATCTACTATCAGTCGATGCTACCTCTTTGCGAGCGAAATACTGACCAGTGAGTTATACCACACCATCTAGAAGCTTGAGCTGACCTGCCCCCGTTCCACAGTACCGCGAGCCGCGCCCCAACCACCCCAGGTTCTGTCTAGGATGACATAGATCCCTCCTTCTGGTATAGCGTCATGACCGTGCGGTAGGAGATGAAACACCACGAGATCACGTACCAGGCCAGCGACCAAGTAAAACTGCACCTCTCCAGCTTCGAATCTTCATGCGGAAGCAATTGGATTCCATTCAACAGTGCGATGGGACGCAGTTTCACATGTTAAGAACAACTGAATAAAAGACGGGCTTCTGCTGCGACGTGTTTGATGGGATTGGGCGATTCCTGCACCTTACCTGCTATGTAGCAGCATGTGGTGAGGACAATGAACGGGTTGGTTTCACAGTACGAGTTCCTGAGTAGAATCGACGGAAGAAGCCAATGGCTGTCGTGATAAGAACGTGTTATTTGAAGTACGGCTTCTTCCCGAGTTTCATGATAACTGTGAGCAGGGTGTGAGCACAAATATATACGTTCTTCTCAAAAGACTAGATGTTCGAACCATCAGCAAAGGAAAGCGAGAAATACTTGGTGAGGGCAGGTCGCCTACTTGGGCTCGTTGTGGTGCCCTGTCCATATCGTTCGCTGTTAGTAGTGTGGGGCATGAGTGTCTTTGCGAATGACGCGAGGTGATCCACTGGTGCATGTTGTGGGTTCACTCAGTACTAGTTATAAACTTGAGTGCTTTCCCATTCAAATTCAATGCCATGTGTACAACGAATATGGTGCAATAGTGGGCTAGCATTGACACTGATATCCCCCCTGCCGACTGACCACACAGTTGGATACTTGTATGAAATAGATACTACACTTTGGGTGCCTTTACTACTTGACAGAGAATACAATGACCTCCGGAGTTATTTACATATTAGCATAGTCGTCATTCCATCCCAGTTCCCCGCACAATTCTTCAGCTTCAGGAGTGGGTGTGGAACAACCGGCCTAAAAACCTCTGCTTTGAAACTACCGACTTAACTTCATCCTGCTTTGGGACTACCAACTTGGCTTCATCTTGCTTTGGGACTACCAACTTGTCTTCATCCTGCTTTGGGACTTCCGACTTGGCTTCATCTTGCTTTGGGACTACCAACTTGTCTTCATCCTGCTTTGGGACTTCCGACTTGGCTTCATCCCGCTTCGAAACCGCTGGCTGGACTTCATCGACATACTTAATCGTTATATTGTTACCCGTCTTAGCCCTCAGCTCATCAGGTGCCCACTCCACGAACCCAGTTCCAGAACCAGACACGACTGGCGATAAATCGCCAACAAAGCCCGTGCAATTATTGTCCATTCCATTCAGCAATGTACAGTTTCTCATTACCTCGTTTGATATTGCAGTCGCCCCCCGTGTGGAGTATGTGACAGTACCATGGAATGAACGTGGGATGAACACGGTTATAGGTTTGTTTTGAGAGACAAGATCGAGGGAGAAGGGGTGGATGTTGTTAATTGCACGCTGACTCAGGTGTCAGTGTTCATTTTCAAGGGCAAGTCCTGGTACAACGCACAACTTTAACAGTCACAGATCCATTCAGTGAACCCACATGCATCCTTGTTCGCTTCATTGGATTGAGTGCAACATCCGAGTCCTTACGACCCACAATCCACACGTCAAGATCCAAATCCTCACCTGTATGCACATACATATTCATCCTCTCCCCAGCTGCATCCACTTTGATATCTTTGAGTGGAGGCAAATACGCCTCTAGGATGTGTAGTGATGGGTCAATGATGATTCTACTGTTCCATGTACCAAAGTTTCCATCAACGTAGATGAAATTTGTGGGGTTAAACCTTAACTTGGGGCGTGGGTCTACTGCTGCTGAGGTGGAGGTGGGTAGGTGTGTGTCCTGTGGAGGCATGCCATAAGCTGGTGGATCCCCTTTAGTGTCCGAAAGTGTCTGTCATATGTACATATTCCATAAGTTGAATCGCCATGGACTGGATAGATTGACGTACACTCTTCAGACTTGTTAGATCCTGTGCACTACGAGCTTTCGTGCACTTTGCTGGGGCCATGTTGGAGATTCGTTAGGAGAGCAAAAGTAGAGGGGTGCTTCACAATTCCATTTATATTGTTTTAGGGACCCTAACCTGTGCTCCTGAAATTCAGATCACTGCAGACAACAATTCAGAAAGTGTATGGCAACAAGGTCACAATTGAAGGATTACGACAACCCATAGTGCCTTTGTGCAGAATCTGTTTGAAGGAAC
>Ga0307518_10000694_pt1 | contig 25269 bp, 12 predicted proteins | sample 25_EM_MG_FD_203889 | JGI IMG/M metagenome (GOLD analysis project Ga0307518, IMG submission 203889) | Populus trichocarpa ectomycorrhiza microbial communities from riparian zone in the Pacific Northwest, United States - 25_EM | ecosystem: Host-associated > Plants > Roots > Unclassified | place... | reverse complement strand
TGATTCGCTGGTGACACATAATTAGGCAGCAAAAATTAGTGACACAGAATTCGGCAGTGAAAACTGATTCGGTTGTGACATAGAATTCGCCAGCAAAAACTGATTCGTTGATGACATAAAATTCAGCAGAATTCACCAGCACACATAGGCTACTACTGACTCAGAAATCATTAATGCAACACAGTTTCACAGCTAATGCTGAAATCATTGGCGATATGGTTTACGACTGACATATAAATTGTTGACAAAAACTGAGTCGTGCCGACTCAGAATCGTCAACACAACACAATCTCACAGTTGGCACTGAAATCATCAACGCACTTGATTTATGATTGACGCTGAAATCATTGATGAAAACTGAGTCACTACCGATTGAGAAACGTCAACGCAACACAGTCTCACAGCTAACGCTGAAATCGCCAGTGCACATGGTTTACGGTTGACGCAGAAATCATTGAAAAAAACTAAGTTGCTGCTGACTCGGAATCGTCAACGCAACACAGTTTCATAGCTGGCGCTGAAATCGTCAACGCATATGGTTTACGGCTAACACAGAAACCATTAGCACACATAACCATACCTTCAATGTTTTCAGTTTCATCATGCGAAATTCATTTACGCAACCTATTAATCAATGAACATCACACAAGGATATCATTTCCATCATATGTATTGTCCCTTTAAAGATCATGCAAGGTCCCTTCATTGTTTCCCCCTTCTTCCTTTTGGTCGAACATTGTTGTCCATTGGCTTTTAAATTACACATGAAATTTGTAATTATTTTTATCACAAGTATAATCACAACAACATGCTACAAACACACCTTCATTCACTTGGTTCATAACCATGAAATTTCATCAATCACACAATAGAATTTGGGCATCAACATAATATGGTCTCTGTTTTTAGTTCTAACATGCTTTTTAAGGTTCAATGACAACATAATCCTGTGCATAACATCATTCTAACATATTATCACACAATTTTATCAAACACAAGCAGAATTCACGTCATTAGTACCAATATACTTTCTGTTTTGATTCTAGCATGGTCTAAGGTTCTAATAAGTTCACAATCCATGCATCACATCACATTACATTTGCATTCAGTCCAGCCCTCACTATGGTCGACCCTACTCTTCAGTTTGTGTATTCAAAATCATCCATGTGTATTCAGATTTCTTTTGTATAAATCTGTACTTGTGTTCTTTCATTCTTTATCTACTTTAGGCTTTTCATCTTGTTGTTGAATCTAGAGTTAAAGGTGTGGGAATCCTAAGCCTTTTGTTTGAGTGTCTCTCCCCCTTCCTTTGCCCGAAATCATGGAGAAATAACCAGCCAAGGAGATGATAATACCCTTACCTCACGGTTTTGGACATATTTTTAGAAAGGTTTGGTGATTTGGTTCTTCTTTTAATTCGGTTTTCTTCTCTCTTTTTTCTGTTGTCTGCTTTCAGCCGGCTCCTAGGCCCTCTCTTCTCCCATCTTTTGGTTTCCCCTTCTCTTACCCATCTCTCTACTTACTCTACACTCAAGGGGGTCTGCATGCAGGCTGGTTTGATTTGGTTTTCTTCTTGGAAAGGAGTGTGTATTGCAACAGTGGCTGCAACTAGTTTTGGGGAGAGGTCTATACTCCTTCTCCTTCCATGGCTTTGACCCCTTTGTTTTTCTCTAATTCTCCCTTCTTCTCTCTTGTCTTCCATGGCTTTGACCCCTTTGTTTTTCTCTAATTCTCCCTTCTTCTCTCTTGTTCAATGGGGTGGATGCAGCAGGGTTTGTTGGCTTTGATTTGGGAAAGAGGGAGACTGCTACAACCAAGGCTGTTGGCCGCCTTTGAGGAAGAGGAAGAGTCATCTTTTTTTCTTCCTCTTATATTTATATCCCTTATAAATGTGAAGGGGTGTTTGGGAGGCTGATTATCCATATCATTATTCTTACATTGGTTCATCCTAGGCTGGTTTAATCCCTTATAATCTCCATCTAGGATAGGCCGGTTCTACCCCCCTCACTTTTCCCTTAGAGTAGGCCGATCTGCTACCCCTAATTCCCTCCTAGTATAGGCCGACCTAATACAAAATTTTGTTGGGCGTTACATAGACTATAAACAAGAAATGTGAAGTGTTGTAGATTTATCACACATCAAGAATTTAAGAAATAATTTATGTGGATGTAAACATATATAGATATCCCGTATCAAAAAATTAAGAAACAATGCGTATAGACATAAGTTATATATAAAAAAAAATGTGAGACATTAAATATAGTTTTGTTATCCCATATAAAAATGTTAAGAAATAATTCATGCGTGTGTAAACTATAAATACTTATCTTATATCGAACAATTAAGAAATATTCCATGTGGATATAGGCTATATATATAATTATTCTAAGTTGAAAAATTAAGAAATAATCCATGTAAATGTAAACTATAAAACATACATGTGAAAGTATTCATAAATTCATAGATTAATTTTATATTTTTTAAGCGTGTGTCTATATATATAAAGTTAGGTCTTACTCGGGTTCTAGATTAACCCAACAGATCAATTATAAACTTGAGTTTTGTCTATTTAACAATATAAGCCCTGTTTATTTTTATATTTTAAAATCACCTTTAAAAAAATTTAAAAATTAACAGCAGTAAGTGATGCAAGATTAGTCCTTCTTCCAGAATAAATACATAGAAATTGAAAAATTAATTAGACTGGCACAGGCAACAGCAAAAGTAGCTCGGTATTTCCACTTCTATCGGTCCTCTCAACCCCCACTAAATGGACTAAAGTGTTTCGCATGCGTGGATCTCGCTAGCATCTTTTGTTAAACCCAGCTCGCACTGATAATCGGTAAGTGCCAAAGTCACCGTGACTCTATTCTGATTTTGATTCAATTATCGGTAACCAAAGATAAGCTATGTAGATTTCCGTTCTATTTTGGAGCTTGGGCTGTCTGTGTATCACATAGTGCAAGAATTTATTTGCGGTAGTTAGGGTTTGGTTGGTTGATCATTCACATAATATAATTCGTGTTCTTATCCAGGCAATCTTTGCTCTTTAGCACTTCTTAGTACCGTTGTCTGGTCCTTGGAATTAAGCTGGTTTTCTTGTTGTGTTTTTTAGTGTGAATCGGTTGCAATAACAGCTCTAGTAGAAGACTTAGAACGTTTTTAAGATTGCTGCAAAGATGCTGTTGGTTGTTTAGCTGTGTGAGAAGTTCCTATGGTTGGAAATAGTGATGTTGATTCTGAATTTTTATTTGTTTTGTTTCTGTAACTAGATTTTGAACCAAAACAACAAGCCATGAAAGGTAAACGTTGCGCAAGTATTGGAAGTCATGAAAGGGATGATGAAGGGGAAGAATTAGAACCGGAGCACTTGGAAGTGGAGCATGTGCTTGGTGATGTAATGTGGGTCAGGCGCGATGATGATGGCACGTGGTGGCCTGCAGTGGTATGCCATATTATGTGTTTGCCAGTTTTACATAGCCTTCACCATGAAAGCCTCTTTATATTGTATCTTTTGGAATAGCCAGACATGACTGATTATCTGCTGATTTACTTGTAGGTTGTTAATAACAACAATATCAGTGAGACCAGTAAACCTCGTAATAGTTCAATGGGAGATGTTCTTGTTAGGCTATACGGAAGCTATCAATAGTCAGTGTTCTCTCCATGCCGAACTTTTTTATGTTTTCACTGGTAAGCCTATATATGTTAACTTGTATGGTCTCCCATGTGCAGCTTTTATGCGGATCCAGTTAAATGTCGTTCCGAGTTTGAGATTGTAAGTGTCGATATATAAGTTGTCTCTAAAAGAATCCTTTTCTGTACATTAGATTTCAGTATTTTGTGGTCGCAAAGGCTTTTTGATTGTTATACTATTTGACTCTCTTATCTCCACATCCTTAGACACTCAAGGAGAATGGTGGTTGTTATAGTGAAATGTTTGTGGAAGCTTTAGAGCAGGTACCCTTTTTAACTTTAATTCAGGCTATTCTTATCGAGCTTGTTGCTAAAGTGTAATTGTTGCTCTTCTAGAAACATAACAATACATTCTAATTGTTTATGGTTTGTCCTGCTATTTGGATATGGCTATAGGATCTTCCTCAATCAAAATCTGGCCAATCAAAGGGAAAAGGATCCAATTCTAAAGGTTTGCCTTTCTGTTTTTCATTTGGTCCATATATTTTCTCTATTTCCCATAGTTTGCGAAAATTACTTTTGGCGGTACAAATTGTTCGAATCAATTCTGGTGGATATGTTGAGAATCCCAGTTTTTTTTTTAATGCCAAGCATAGAGATTGGAATGATGGATTAAGTTAAGCACAAATTTGGTTATACTTGAAAATGATGTCAAATAAAAACTATAGTAAGAAAAGGAATTTAATGTGAGTCCACTCTCAAAAGGGATTTATCGTTGCAGCATGCTCACTTTTATAAAGTTAATCCACTAATAACATCACCAATATTTTTTATCCAACAACTATGACATGAATGTGTTATGCGTGGGACTTGGCATTTTGCGAGTGTGGGCTAATCGCAAACTTGAATCATACTATAATTTCTTCCCTTTTAGGCATTTAAGTGTTACTCTAAGGAGGGGGGGGTTAAAATTTGATTTTTTGTGTGGCCTTTTCTCTGTTTTGTCCAAACTCAATATCCATTTTCCCCTGTTCAATTGCCTTTAGAGCTTGTTTGGCCCTCGTTGTGATTATCATGCCATATTGCACCATGTTGTTGTTGTTGTGAAATTACACATATTAGACCATTTGGTAATGAATCAGAATTACTTATCCATTTGGTAATCTATTAATTTGTTGTTTGACTTAAAATTACTATTAAGGACAACTTAAATTCAAGTTTTTTTTTTTAAGAAATTAAAATAAATTACCTTAAAACATGAATGCTTTTATTACTAAAAGGAAATGTTTGAAATAATATAATCACAAAAAAAAAAAAGAATAAATACTATTTTATTTTATTTTATTTTTTAGAAAACATGAATACTTTTATTACTAAAATGAAATGTTTTAAATAATATAATAATGAAAAAAGAATAAAAACATTATCTTTTCTTAAGTAAACATGAATACAACATAATTCAATTTAAGACCCATGTAATATTGGTGTTTTTGTGATTTAAGAATTTTTAAATTATTTTTGTCTTTTAAATGAGATAAGTAGCCTTGCTTCTCTAAGAATATCACTTCACATGCTTTTTTAACTTGAACCAATATGCTCTGTGGAATCACTTTCCACTCCTAAAAATTACACAGCGGAGTATTAACATCCTTTTCAAACACTTATTTGGTAGTAAGCAGATAAAAGTTAAATACTAGAAAAGCAGGGGTTAAACAGGCATTTAATCATTTGGCTCCATCACTACACGTTATTTGATACCTTTTTAATTACGTCTACTTCAAAATTTGATTTGATCTTTATCATGATCCATTATAACACAATTTTACTTTCCTACCAAACACTTTACAATACCTTTTACATCCTTAACAATTCACCTTTTAATATTTAAGCATTTACACTGAACCTTTATAACCTCATACCAAATGCAGCCGAAGTTAGTATAATCATGAAGCAGAAATTATGCTTTACCACAAAAGTTTTATATATCAATCAAATGAAGAAATCTTACTGTTCAGTTTGAATTTGTTGCTAGTCAGTTGATATCTGGTTTGATTATAACAGATGTGGCTGTCTCAAAACATGATGTGTTTTGTATCTAATGATATGTATTTTGATGTATTGAAATTTACTTGGTAGGATAATATGAAGCTCATGCCTATAGAAGAATTAGTTAATGTATATATGTACTATTCAGGCACTTCAAATGGAAGAGCCAGTGCTTCTAAAGTCAAGAATTCCAATCAAAATCGAGTGAACTGTGAGATAGAATCCTCAAATCATGTAAGTTTCATCTTCCCCTGTGCTCCCTAGGCTGTGTTTGCTTTCTCGTTTACGAATTATAATGGCTATGTGCATGAAGTTGGCTGCAGCAAAGTAATGACTTGGGAAAAATTGTGGAAAGTAAAGCTTAAACTCTTGGTTAGGACTGCGACAAAAGCAATAAAAAGAATGAAAGAGAAACTACTTAAGACATAAAATGTGGAAGTAACTATCATAGAGAACAGATAAAGAATAAAATCAAATGACTGAGACACAGGAATTGAGAATTCATGTCGTTATGCATTTGGTTTGATAGTCTCCCGCAAGATATAATTATAGTCCCATAATGATGAGCTTATGCTTAATTTTGCACTTTAAGCTCAATTAATCTTTGCTTCAGGAGGCATATTTAAAGCCTAATTTTATCTCGAAACACTTAAAGTTTGCCCCTTTCATAGACTTTGGAGGTGTCACATGTGCTGCATGAATATTAATTTGGTAATAGGCTAGAATCTCCCCAAGGAAACAAATCAATATGAATACACCGCAAAGGAAGATGAAGGATGACAATTTTCTTTCAAAAGTTGTTGAGGAAGCCATTAGTAAGGTCTCCAATCAAGATGGGTTGGAAAAGGAACTTAAATTTGATAGCCCAAACACTGAAGGGAATTCAAAAAGAGAAACACCTAAGCAAGATGGGATGCGGAATAAACTCAAGAGGAATTTCACAAGTACCAGTGGACAAGCAAAAAATAAAACCCATGATCAGGGAGAGAAGAAAAGACTCAAGCAAAAAAGCTCAAGTGCTGCTGAAGACGCTAACTATCAAAGCCCTAAGAAAGACGAGGAGCAGGAGAAACATGAGCTTAGCCCTAGTTCTGTAAGTATAAACAATACTCATTCTTTCCCTGTTACATAGCAGTTCTTTTACCATATATTTTTTTTCCCATTACAAAACTGATTTTACAAAATTGAACTGCTGCTCTTAGGCTGGTGGAACATTTTTTGGAAGATTACAAGAATTGCGGAGAACGAAAGTCATGCAAACTCTTGGTCTAGTTGCGCCTTCTGGGTCACCATTCAATTAAATGGAGGCATTATCTTCATATCTAACAAGCTGGTGGCAACTTTGAAGATAATTGATGTATTTTGTATGAGCTTCAATGTGCTGAAGCTGTAGTGTTGCTGTAACTTTTAGATCTCAATTTGGGTGCCAGGTCACTTGTACTTGATATCCTTGCATTCTTATCTTGTGAGGGCTTTTGACGCAGGCATTGAATTGTCACGAGGGATTTGTGCTGGAAGGGCACTGCAACGAATTAAAACATTAGCCGAGATTCTTGTCTAATTGAAATCAAACTCTATGACTAGGATATAAGATATTTAGGGTTTAAGCTGAAGTTTAGATGTCATTTAAAATATAAATACGGCTTGCTCGTCTTTGTATGATTTTATAGCGGGAGGGAGGGTAATCTTCAATCAATGATCAAATATTTTATCAGCGTTTGTGATGATGGTGTTTTCGGCTGTACGCACCATCACTCTATTTTAAAATCTTCTTAATCCAATTATCAGCAGGCTGAGAAAACAAGGTAAAAATAAATATCCTCTTGATCTAATCACAGCAAACCTAGAAAACTGCAGATAAAAATTATCAACAAGAAAATAAACCTGGAATTGATCGAATTTAATAAATAAAATTGAAAAAAACATGTGGACTGTAGTAAATCATTTTATGTAAAATATAAACTATAAATACAGGCCCATCAGCCCAGCACAAGATGAGCCCAGGAACTAGTTCTTTCCGTCCTGCCTAATGGGCAACGAGAAAAACGATTAACTTTTTTTTTTTTTTATTATTATTATTGAAATGGCCACTTCGATATTTTTCTTTTATTAGTAAATATTATCAAATTATTTATTTTAATTTATGATAAACAAGCCATGAAATTCGTTTGGGTTTCTATTGACCTAAATTACTCAAGTTCATTTCCAAATTTATTTCACATTTACATTTACAACTTGTACTTTACACGGGCTAGATTACTCACCATTTATCATCCTTGATCTATTCACTTAAGGAATGTTTGTTTTTCGTAAATTATTTCTCATCAAATATTTTTCACACAACAACTTTTCAAATATCTAAGAAATAAAACATACAGTAAAATAATAGTAATAATAATAATAATTAAAATAATGAGTCCAGGAACAAATGATGATCGAAAAGAAAAGAAATAAAAAAGCCGGAGGCGATAATGGAATGACGAGGACAGTGCTTAGGATGAAAAAGTTGATGATTGTAGCAGTACTAGATTGATGTTGTGATAAGGTGAGAGTTAATTGATGATGGTGAAGGTGATGTTAATAACAAGAATTGGAGTCAGATACATGAGATAGATGTCTTGTAGTAGTTGAATAATTCCATGTTAGTTTTAGTGAAAAATTATGAGTTGATTATAGTTTATAAGATATTTGTAGAATTTTAGAAGTTTAAAATATTATTTTTAAAAAAATAAATTTAATTATAAAAATTTATTTATGGTTTTACAGTCTATTTTTACCATCTTACCATCCAAATTTACAATATATTTTTCATGTCATGTAAATAATATATTTTCCTTTTATGTTAATATTGATATTATTTTCCTGGTCAGAGATTGCCTTCTCTGATTGTTTTTTTTATTCATGGAAGATTGCAAGACTCCATGCCCTCGCTTAAAGATGACACAATCGCAAGCAATTGACTCAGAAGATCCATATCGGCTGCTTTATTCTTCAAGTAAGGGTGCACAGAAGAAGTGCTACGAACCAGTTTAGCTTATCACTAGTTACGTGGTTCACGCTATGCTGTAGATTAATTTTTTAACATAAAAAATATCAATAAAAATTAAAATTCAAGAGTGAAAGCTCAATTTACAAAGTTAGATTCAAAAATCTTGGATCTAGTTTCAACGCCTGATCCAAAAATAATATTTATAATATTAATTATAAAATAAATAGTAATATTTATAATATAAATAATAATATTTTTAATAATAATAATAATAATAAACTTGTTTAACCTAAGTTCTTATAGCTTTGTATCACTTGAAATCAAATTTATAATTTTTCTTCGGTAGTAATAATATATTTTAAAAAAATTATTAATGATAATTATAATGATAATGATAAAAATAACAATAAAAATAATAAGAATAATACTAATGATTATAAACTTGGGTCTGACGTCCTAGCCAAACCTAAGTTTCTGGGGTCTGGTTCCCCTAATAATAATAAAAACAAAAATATTTATAAATATTAATAATAATATTAAACTTGTCTGACCCAAGTTCTTATAATTTTTAATCCCTTTAAATCAAATTTATGATTTTTCTTCAATAATAATAATATTTTTTTTTCAAATTTAATAATAATAAAAATAATAAGAATAATAATAGCACTAATAATCATAATAATAGTAAGAATAACAATAACGACGACGACGACAACAACAAAAATAATTTTTAATTTTACCTTTCAAATTAAATTTATGGTTTTTTTCAATGGTAATATTTTTTTTTAATTTATTACTAATTATATTAATAATAATGAAAATAATAATATTTATAATATTAATAATAATATTAACCATGTCCGAACCAAATTCTTATAGTTTTTAATTTTACCCTTCAAATTAAATCTATGGTTGTTTTTCAATATTAATAATATTTTTTTCAAATTTATTAATTATTATATTAGCAATATTCATTATAATACAAATAATAATATTTATAATACACATAATAATATTTTTAATATTAATAATAATTTTAAACTTGCATGACCCAAGTTTAAGTGAGTTTAACTGCAACGCCAGGCCCAAGAGTCTTGGGTATGGCTACAATATCATATCCAAGAGCCTTAAATGTGAGTCTGGTTGTAAGGCCGTATAATGAAAGTGTGATAATTAAATAGAAAAAAATTTAATATTAAAGAATGAAATTAAACAAAAAAAAATATATTAATTGAAAAGAAAAAAAAACCAAAGCACTATTCCAATGAATAGTGCTTTGCGAGGAGGGGTACAGTAAAATCCCCTCATGATAATCTAATGAAAAGTAAACAAAACAAATCATAAAATTTAATTCTCAAACAAATCGATATTAAAATATGAAATTGAAAGAAAAAAAACTAATTAAGAAAAATAAAAAAAATCTGAATCAACTAGGTTAACCCACCAAACCAGGTTAACCCGTCAAACCTGAAATTCGTGTCATGAGAGTGTGATAACTAAATAGAAAAAATTTAATATTAACAAAAAAAGACAAAAAAAACTAATAACTAATAATATGTTTTTTCAAATTTATTAATTATTATATTAGCAATATTCATTATAATAAAAATAATAATATTTATAATACAAATGATAATATTTTTAATATTAATAATAATATTAAACTTGCATAACCCAAGTTTAAGTGGGTCTAACTGCAACGTCAGGTCCAAAAGCCTTAGGTCTGGGTCTGGCTGCAAGACCATGTCATGAAAGTGTGATAACTAAATAGAAAATAAATAATATTAGAAAATAAAATTTAACAAAAAAAATTAATTGAAAAGAAAAAAACAAAGAAAAAAAAAAGCAAAACATTGTTCCAATGAATAGGGCTTTGTGAGGAGAGGTACAATAAAATCTCCTTATGAGATCACAATAATCTAATGAAAAGTAAAGAAAATAAATCATGAAATTTAATTGTCAATTAAATTGATCTTAAAAGATAAAATTTAAAGAAAAAAACTAATTAAGAAAAAGAAAAAAAATCTGAATCAACCAGGTTAACCCACCAAACCAGGTTAACCCGTCAAACCTAGGATCCGTGTCATGAGAGTGTGATAACTAAATAGAAAAAAAATTAATATTAACAAATTAAATTAAATAAAAAAATTAATTAAAAAAAACAAAAAAAAAAACTTATAACTAAAAGGCATCAACCTACATCTGTGGATTGCACAATGCAATCCACAATGAAAGATAATCTTTTTTAGTTATAGTTAATGATAAGAGAACAACTCTTCATTTGGAATCTTACAAAGGTTGCATTGAAATCATTGTTGGGTTTATATATATATATATATGTAATGAAAATGGTAAATTTAAAATTTTTCAGGATTCCAATGATCCCGTTAGGTAAATTTTGAGTTGTTTTAGAGTTTTATGTGAAAATTACCTGAAGATTAGATGTTTTTTTCGGCTTTAAATATTTGCTTCAAAGGTTAGGTTGTCACAAACCATAAGTCATCTAAATGTTTGGTCTCTAACAGTAATTCACATAAACCATCAATAAGAAATCCCTTAAACCCTTTTATGAGAGAGAGATTATTATATTTTAGAATGATAGCTTTTTTATTTTGTGTTTTAGGTGTTTACGTCATGTACTTTCCTCACCCTTTTTCTTCACTACTCATAACAAATAAGATGGATAACAATCTATTTATAGGGAAATCTAAAAATAATATAAATGACAAAATATCAATTTGCCCCTTAAATAATATAACATATATTTTTTTAAGTTAATTTTAGAAATTTATTCAATCAAGTCCGTACTTGATTGTTTTGAAGTCTAGAATTGTAATGTCCTGTATTAATTATATTCAAGTCTTTAATTTCTAAAATTTATTTACAATCAAGTAACACTTGATAAATTATTCCATTTTAATTTCTGACAAGTGGTTCTTATGTATGTGACCCATAGGTTCCCTTATAAGTTGATCCAAATATAAATCACAATCCTAAATAAAATATGATTAAATAAATTAAACAAATTAATTTATTATCAATTCAAAAATTGATTGATTTATATTTGAAGAGCAAGTACAATGTCTAGCAACCTGTCATGATCCCTCAAATATTAAGAAAGTCATAAGTGGTTTGACTTATCTTTCAGTGATCAGTTTCTCAATGTAATTATTATTCCTACATCAACAATATTCAGATTTAGACATTATAGCATGAAGTGTGTCTACCCTATCAAATCATGTTTGTTCTCAACACCATAACCATTGATTCTTTGAATAAGATTTGAAACTCTTTTCAAATCTCATTCCACCTTACACAAGGATTTACAATCAATACTATTTGAGAACAAATGAAACATTTTTCCTAATTCACCAAGGGTGATGAATCCTCTCTTGATTACTTAAACACCTTCATATAATTCATGTTAAACCCAATATCTACATATGATTGGGACAATATGTAACATGATCAAAATATAATACTTCTTATATAAGATAACTTAATGATCTTAAGTAAAAGGATCACTTACATAACTGTTAAGTGAGCCTTTCCATAGACACAAGTAATATTTCCATATGAAATCTCATGCGAGCCTGTTAAGTGTACATGTCATGTGAAAAACACTTACATATTAGTTATAAGTATCCCTTATACCTCTATTTATGAGAACAACTGCTTTCTTTCATAAAAAAAAAAAAGAATATAATATATATCAGTTTCAACAACTCTAACTAATATCCAGTCTTAATAAATCATTAACCAGGAACATTTAGGAATAATACTTTGATGTAGTAGGAATCCTATAATTATAACAACTTTATAATTTTCTTTGCAAAACATTTTTGTTTCAAGAACTTTATTTTTACTCTAGATTCATTAATCAAATATTTGATGAATATTAAAGATAAATAAGCCTTTATTAATAAATTAAATATATATACATGAACAAAGTCAATGCCACTTGTAACCAACCGATTGACTACAAGGCATATACACTAACAATCTTCCATTTGCACTAAAACCAATCACTCATATATCAAATACCATGTCGCTCTACTTAACAATAATGCTTTTATTGGGATAGTGGTTTAGTAAAAGCATCTACTAAACCACTATCTTTATATCTTCTATTATATGATTCTTTTCAATAGGTGCTTGCTCTATCTTTACATCTTCTATTATATGATTCTCTAATCAAATAGAATTATTTAATTGCATCTTTGGATCATTGATGAGACCTTAGTTCCTTTGCTTGTATAATAACTCCATTGTTATCACAATAATAGACTACTGGATCAATAATGTCAGGAACCACACTTAGTTCAATGATGAACTTCTTGATCTAAACAATCTTTTTTTGTCTCTTCTATTATTTGAAACTCTTCCAACTTACAACACCATTATTTAGAGTAAAATATAACTAGACTAGATTTTTATTTTCAATATCTTATTGAAAACTAGCATCCAAATAATCATGAACTATTAGTTCATCTCCTACATAGACCAGGAAAATATTTTTTATTCTTCTTAAGTATTTACACATATTTTTAACTATCTTTCAGTGACTTTCACCTGGGTTAGATTGATATCTACTCGTTATGCGAAAAACATAAGATACATCTGGTCTTGTACATATTATCTTATACGTTATGGATCATATATCCAAAATATATGGAATCATTTCCATCATATCTCTCTCAATTTATGTTTTAAGGCACATTTTCTTGTAGAGATGTATCTTATGTGAAATAGGTAAGTATCTTTTTTTTTGGATTCTTCCATCTTAAACTGTTTTAGCATCTTGTCTATGTACATGGATTAAGACAATCCAAACAACCTTTTACATCTTGTCTATGTATATAGGTTGCTTCTCTCATATTCTTCATGAAAAAAATTCTTAGATAATCAGATCTTTACTAACTAAAGTAAAGAAATGTTGTTTCTTATCAATAATATGTCTTCTACATATAATATTAGGAAAACAACTCCACTCCCACTAACCTTTTTATAAACACAAGCCTTATCCATATTTTTTATAAAATTAAACTATTTAATTATCTCATCAAAATGGATATCCCAACTCCTTGAAACTTACTTAAGTTCATATATAAATTTTTATAACTTGTATACTTTATCGGTAAATTTCTTATATTCAAAACTTTCAAGTTGTGATACACATCTTATTCCCATTCAGGATTATAATTTTGACATCTTTTTTCCAAATCTCATAATCATAATATGTAGCTATATCAAGCAAAATCTTTATGGATTTTAACATAGTTACCAATAAGAAGGTTTCATCAAAGTCAATTTATTTGTCTTTGTTTGTAACTTTTGGCAACTAGTCTAGCTTTGTATGTCTGTACATTACCTTACATGTCAGTCTTTCTTTTAAAGACTTAATGAGTTTTATCCCTTTAAGTGGATCATCTAAAGTCTATACTTGGTGGTGTACATGGAATCTATTTGAGATTTCATGGTCTCAAGCCATTTCATAGATTCAATATCAGATATTGGCTCTATGTAATTGACAGGTGACACAACCAAAGACCAGAGTGTCAAAGTAATAAATAATTCAGCAAGACCGAGGTCGAACTACAGGGAGGTGAACTATATAAATTACAAATAATAAAATGATATTGATGTTGAAGAGAACTTTGAGATGTGATAATGATGAAAAGATTTAATCATAGATAAAACAATTCTCAAGGTTAGAGGATCCACTAATGATATTAGAAGTAAATATAATATAAAATATTTTTATTACTCAACTGGAAACCACACACAAAGGAGGTTCCAATCAGATGATTTATCCTTAATAGTTCATTGTAAATTTTTAACATGATCATATTAATTATCTTATTTTAGTAACACCATACTTTTAAATATTGTCAGGAATTCATGATGCTAACTTATGTTAACAACAAATCAAGTTCATCTCATAACAACAATGTCAGCCGAAGATTATGAAGGATCAAGCATTTATTGTACCAAGTGTTATACAACACAAATCTAGATTAATCATTTAACAAGCAAGGTATTAAAAATTAGTAAGATAAAAAGATAAGACATGTTAATAACAAACTTTCTTGGATATAAACATTAAAGTCCATGTTGAGTTTATATTATGCTTATTTTAACACCATTAGTGAAACCTTTTCACATTGACATAATTAACTTAGCTAAACATAATGAAGAAGAAGAACATAAATAAATTAGATAAGAACATAGTTATGATGAAAAACATAAACAAGAGATTAATGAAAGCAAAACTTAAACATTACAAAAATACAAAGAAAGAAAGCAAGAATATGATCTTGATCTAAAAACCAAGATGCCTAAATATATGGCAAATGCCTCCTTTTATAGACTAAAATTCAGAACTATTGATTAGATGACTAACTATTTAGTTGGTGGTCAACCATTGACTTGATGGCTGGTTATTGACATTGTTGGTTGGTCAAAACATCATTGCTAACACCAGAATTTGAGCACATAGTCTCCCTGAAAGTTGTGGGCAATTATCTCATCTTTTCAACAAAAAAAACTAGAGCTCATTTGGACTTCTAGAACTCGAGATATAAGTTGAACACTGAATAGTATATGAGCTGCAGGACAGATTCAGACGTCTCTTTTGATGCTAAGATTTGAACTTGAAAACGGAAGATTTGAATCTTGGACTCTCATGAAAGTTTTAGGCCTATGTTTTAGCTTTCCATCAAGATAAACCAGACCTAAATCCAATGTCTACAACTCCAGTTATGATCCAATAACCGAATGGTGTTCCAGTTTGAATTGAACCAGCATCTCTTCTCTAAGCTTAGTCCTCTCTTCGTCTCTTCACTTTCAATAGTTAATCACATCAATCAATCCTTTGAGTTGTGGGATAAACCTACATTTAAAATGAGCATTTACCATAAACTAAAGCTATCTTATATTATAAGACTTGTTACTATAAAACATGCTTAAGTTAGGGAATTTAATGATACTTTAGGTGCAATATGATGATATAAAGCCTTAATGAGAATGCACGTTTAAGTACTAATCAACAGGTTCATCAAGTATAAGCAACTCATCATCTTTAGCTTTATGAGAAGTCCATATCTCATTGGTTTGCATGACATGTCCTGCCAGATCTATAAAGTTCTTATGTTTAGTAAGCTTTAAACTGAACATCCAATATTATAGCCTTAGTTTAGTTTCTATTTGGATGTTAATTTGTGGTTCTTAAACGTCTTTAAGTTCTATTTTTCTCCCACTACTCCTAGAAAGAACAAATTCTTTCTCTAGAAAGGCAACATGTTTTGAGACAAAAACTTTTGCTTAACTAGATGATATAAATAATATCCAATATTTTCTTTTAGATATCCCACAAACTTATATTTATCTGACTTAACTCCTAATTCTTTCTCTAGAAAGGTAAGTAGTAGTTTGTAGGGCATAACCCCAAAAAGAAAGGTAAAAGGTTTATATAGCTTATCATAGACTACACCATATCCAATAGGGTGCAATTTCTCCTTTTAGAAAGTGTCCATTATAAGAGAATCTTATTCTGTTTTAGATAATCTTGAAAATCTTGGTTGAAGTATTCACCACCTTGATCCAATTGAAGTATCTTAATATTCTTTCCAATTTGTATTTTAATTACATTTCTAAATTCTTTGAATCTTTCAAATGATTCAGACTTTTATCAAATATATATGACCATATCCAATATGGTCATCAATGATGAAACATGTATATTCATCTATGGCATGAATCATTATTGGTCCACATATATATGTATGTATTAAACCTAATAATTCATTAGATCTTTCATTCATTCAGTAAAGGGTGTTTTGGTCATCTTACCCAATAAATAAGCTTTACGAGTTTTATATCATTCATAATAAAAAAGATCAAATATCCTTCTTTATTTATCTTGTTGATCCTTGTTTTTTTATTTAACTTGGTGATCCTTGTTTCATTGATATGACATAGTTCACAATATCATAAATAAAATGGATAATGATTATCTAATTTTTTCTTCTTGCAATTTATATTAAACCTGGGCATTTCAAGATCAGGTATATACAAATTATTTGTATAAGTACCGGATCTATAATAAACATCATTATTATAAAAGAAAGAACGTTTGCCTTCAATAGCAAATTTAAATCCATTAAAAAATGGATATGATGTTTTTAAAAAGTACTAGAATAAAATAATAATTATCAAGTTTTAGTATCCACCCACTTGGAATAGTTAATGCATCAACCCTTGCTTCATTGCCAACATGTAGGTCCACTTTACCTTTATTTAATCATAAAGAGCCCATTTGGGAAAGCGGTGCAAACCGTGTTCTCTTAAATTTTGAATTTTGTTTTGCTAAAAAATATTTTTTTATGTTTTCAGATCATTTTGATGTTCTGATCTTAAAAATAATTTTTCAAAAATAAATAAAAAATATTATTTTGATGCATTTCTAAGCGAAAAGCACTTTGAACTGCAACCACCACCACAATCTCAAACAGGTATAAACACCCATGAAGCAAAAACTTCAATAAGCTTTTTAGCCTTCATACCTGTAAGATAGTCCTTACAGTTCCTCCTATAGTGGCTTTCCTTGCTACAATGATGACAAGTTCTCTTTGTCATTCTTGATGCACCATGTAGGCTTTCTACACTTGGATTGCAAGATCAAGTCAATACTTAACTCATGGTCCATGACAAAGTTCTATTTGGCCTAATTTCTTAAAATTGACAATTATTCTCAACACATAGGAGCTCACCATAAAACACTCGATCATCATATAGGGGAACAATTCCTTAGAGGTCTCATACTTGTTAGTCTTATTACACATCAAACAACTATTTGAAATGCATAATTACTACATAGGCATCCATATTCTCATGATATTTTTGTTCAAGTGACGTGCTAACTAACATCACACTTGTAGCCTGCTCATCGTTATCAACATGACATTGATATTTAGTTCTAACTTCATTATTAATGTCCTTATTAAGGATAGGGGGGATTAGATTCTCAATAATATACAACCTTATTTTTTTTAGAACAATTCTCATATTTTGGTACGAGTCAAAGAAGTTTGGTTTAATCAATTTATTAGCATTAAATATGCTAAGTAGGGATATATTTATTTACTCATGGTAATCTATCAACCTATTTTTGTAAAGATAACAAGTATTGGTTTCATACATAAATATTTATAACCAGATTTAGATAAGGTCTTTAATCATAATTTGGTTTCCCACTATTGTAACAACCCAATTACCGGGACAACACATCAATCATAATATAGGAAAAACATGGTAATTTGTTTTTTGAAACTGGATTCATGCAAGGTTCATCGAAATTTCAGCAAAGTTTCATCTATAATTGGGCATACCAAGTTATCAACAATTGCCTATATTTCAAAGTCTTCATAACCACATAGGTCATTCATCTTAGTACCTATTTCATGTCATCTCGACCTCAAGAACATTCTTTAACATCATATATACATTTCATCTTTTAACATTTGTATCATATACATTCACAAGAATATAACTCAAAACATACTCTAGAAAAAAAAAGAAACTATTAAATCACTCATATGATCCTAATATATATATATATATATATATATATATATATATATATAGTAGATTAGTCTAAATACACATATAAATTAGTTACGGAAAATACTTAGTTATCATTTTACATAAGGTATTTGTCTAAGGACTTCATTATATAAAACATACATAGATAAAATAACATCATTTCACAGGAAAGAGTTATTGTCTCTCTCTTTTTTTTTGTATAAGTTACAAAATCTATTACATGCATAACAAAAGTTCTTGAAGTCTTGAAGTTCGTTTATCGTCTAATTACTTGGTCCACCAATATGAAAAGGTCTGACAACAAAGATTAATTAAGCAAAATTTCGTATTATGATTATAGTTTTACTTTTAAGTGTAACGAAAATGAGAGTACTCATTATTCCTATAAAATCTTATAGGAGTTTTCATGAATGATGATTATATCTTTTCACAATAATTATGTAGAACATATATGCATATATTCGTAAATTAACTAACATGCAAAATCACTCAAAATCTTTATGATGACTTCACCATACTAGTCTTTATAGTAAAATGTTTTTCGTAACCCTTGGAAAACATCTCAACGTTGGCTTTCGCTCATTACGAAAGCAACTCAAATTCATTGGTTTTCTAAACTTCAGAAACAGTCCCAACATTGACTTTCGCTTATTGCGAACACAACTTCAATTTCATTGGTCTCTGAATACTTTAGAAACAATTTCAATATTGACTTTCGCTAATTGCGAAGACAATTCAAATTCATTGGTTTTTGAAATTTCAAAAACAATCCCAACATTGGCTTTGTTCATTGTGAAAGCAATTCAAATTCATTGGTTTCCGAAACTTGAGAAACAATCCAAAAATTAGCTTTCGTTCATTGCGAAAGCAATTCAAATTCATTGGTTTCTGAAAACTTCAAAAACAATCATAGCATTGGCTTTCATTCATTGCAAAAACAATTCAAATTCATCAGTTTCTTATACTTTAGAAACGATCCCACCATTGGCTTTTACTCATTCCGAAAGAGATTCAAATTCATTTGTTTTCAAGATTTCAGAAACAATCCCAACATTGGCTTTTGCTCATTGCGAAACCGATTCAAATTCATTGGTTTCTAAAACTTCAGAAACAATCACAACAATGGCTTTCACTCATTACGAAAGCGATTCAAATTCATTGCTTTCTAAGATTTCAAAAACAATCCCAACATTGACTTTTGCTCATTGCAAAAGCAATTCAACTTCATTGGTTTCCAAGACTTTAGAAATAATCCTAACATTGGCTTTCTTTCATTGCGAAAGAAACTCAATTTATTTGACCTCACATCATATTCAGTATTCATCACTAATAAAAAAAAAATTCAGATCTAACTATATTAGTTGTAAACAATTCAAATTCATCAATTTTCGATAACTTCGGAAACGATTCCCACATTGGTTTTTCACTCATTACAAAAGCATTTCAATTACATCAATCTTACATTATATTAATAATTTATCTGCATTACTTTCATGTTCTAGTATTCATCACAAATTCAAAAATTTAGATTTGACTTTATTCATTATAGACGAGATTTCACTTACCTCTTTCTTCGGTCGAGTGAGTTCCTCCAATAAAATATCCTGTACTTGGTATTCCCCTTGATCCATACAAATATTTCCCATTAGTACATTCTTTAACAAGTTTACATACTCATTCTTTACACAAGAATTATTTCTTTTAACTTCATATCAAAACTCATTATGTTCAAACAATACATGACAAGTGTACTAGAACACTATTTAGTGTTTCTCCCCCCATTAGAGTTGTAGAACTCGGTTTCATTTGGGGTTAAGTTTTTAGTAGGCTAAGACACAATTACACAACTTTGATGAAGAGGGTTAAACCCAGTTCTGCTATTTACACACTTAAATTCATCAAAATACAATGGTACGCGGATTTGTCTTGTAACGTACAGCTTGACCCCTCTCTAGAGTAAGGTTTGTTCCCTATAAAAATTAACGTCATCGAACACATTTTTCATGAAGACATTTACCCCCAAATTGTCTTAGTTGAAAGCCTAAATTTTCAATTTAAGGCTCAATGCATATTATGTCCAGAATCTTCTACTCCGACTTGTCTTCGGGTTTTTACCAATATCTAGAGTTCTATAGCTTCAATTTAAGTGATTTTAGTCCCATTTAAAATTTAAAGTCCAATTCTACAATTTTTATGAAGGGCAACATCCCAAATTCTGCCTTTAACTTGATCAATTTCTGGTTATAAGTTAGCTAAGAACATTGTTCAGAGTTGTAGTTTTGTATGTCCAACACATAAACAATCACTTTCATGCTTTTCTTCCCTTCTTTTATCACTATTACATACAAAATATATCATTTATACATCAATAATCACATATGAGATTTCAATCATTCAAAAATTAAGTTTCATAAGAGCATACATCATAATAATTTATTTTTGTGTTTGAGATTCGGCACACTATTGTTTCTTGTATGATCTTACATTTGTTATTTTAACATGCATGAATAATTTAACATAAAAAAGTTTTTCCCCATCACTTTTCAGGTCTAGCCGAAGGCTTTCCAGTCTTTTCTTAGTCAATTTGTTCTTCAATTTTTTAAGCATTATCAATCCTTCTTCATCTCCCCTTCACCTCCCCTTCACACTCTATCCTTACTTTCTATCTACCTGGAAAAATTCCTCAAGAACCCTAATCTAAGAGCTAGTGATTTTGCATAAAACTTACCCAAAGTACTAGAAGTTTGTTGATGCAACCATATTATTCGATAGTTTTACCCATATTTACCTAGTATTTTCCCTATGTTTTATATATAAAATGCCTTAATATTCTTTATTTTATGTTTTGAAGGTACTTTTGAATGTAAGATTAAAAAAAAGAGTATATTGGAGATAATTCAGATCATGTTCCAGCCAGTGTCGAACATTGGCAGATTTGACCTCCGATCGATGTTTTGTGCAGAGCTTGAGCTCTAGAAGCCGAAATGAAGTGATTCAGTGGAATTAGAAAGATAACATCCATACCTTTATATACATATATGGCAAGAAAAAAAAAACATGGAAATTGCAACCTTTAAAGACAAATCTTGCATTCTTCTAATGTTGACCTTCGACCATTCCAACTTGAATATCTTGAGGTAGATAAGTCCATTTGATGCAAACTCAATTTCGTTGAATTTCTGACTTGAAGACCTATCAGCCAACCAAATTGTAGTAGAAAAAGAGCTCATATGAGAGAGATATGAGGTTTCTAAGATGACACATGAATTTTGCCAGCAGACAGGTTTTGTGAAGAAGCAAGTCCAATTTACTTCCCAAAGCATCCAAACCGACATCCAAGTCCTTATTTCAGAAATTTAACTCTTTTAAGTCCAAAGTCAAAGCTTGAAGATTTTATGCAAGGTTATTTCTCATTTTTTAGGAAAATAGTTATTGCACCACCTAAATGTAAATTGTCTACTTAGGAAAGAACTATTTTGTAGGAAAGAGGGATTATGATTTCCTATCAAATAAAAAGAATGAGAGAAAGGAAGGGAAGGGCGGGCAGAAAGAGAAGAAAAACTCCACCTTTTCCTTATATACCATAAATCATGTATTCATCTTTTCTCTTGATTAGTTTTTCGATAGACATGCAAGGCTAAGTTCTTTTTCTTGGTTACAAGGAGACAGAAACCTTCGGATTTCAAGAACTATGAGATCTATTTTACCTTTTCTTTTCAGTTTATATAGTATGTTTGTTTTTCTATGCTTATTTCCTATGATTGTTTAGTTTCATTGTTAGAGTGAACTCTCAGTTATTATTCTAACCAATCTATTGCTAAGTTTGCTATCAAAACCAGAGTTGTGATATCTAAATTTGTAAAACAACTAAGTTTAATAATTATGGTGGATGTATGTTATTAATCTTAGGGAAAATATTTGATCAAATCAAACATAGATTGTAGACAATTATGTTGTCTAGATTTATCAACTTAACTAGTTCTTAAGGCTGTCATTGAATTAAATTGCTAGTGCGGACACTATGGTTGTTTCATGGTTACGGTTAGTTACACTACGGATCGATTAACTAACTAATGTTAAGAAAAGATAAATATTCAGAATATAAATTGACATATTGTTTCAATAATCAATTCTGATTTTCATAGGTGGATGTTTACTTATGACCAAGGTTTTCTCTCTTGATAAGTTTCGGATTTATTTAATTTAGCTTGATTGTTTTATTCTGTTTATCATAGCATAACCTGGATAACCTCAACCCCCCCCTAAAATTTCATAACATCTAGCATAAAACCTGAACTAGACCTTCCTCGTGGGATCGACTCCTTACTTGCTCTATACTATCTTGTTTATTTAAGCTAGGGTAATTAATTTGTGTGACCACGACATCATAATAAATTTTGGCGTCGATGCTGGGGAAGTGATTCTAGTTGATTCTTGTGTTGTGATTGTTATTTATTTTGTTTTTAAAAAACAGAAACAGAAAACAAAAGAGTTGCGGTATTATTCAGGTACTATTCAAAATGGAATTTTTGGTGAAATTAGGCCTCGACATTATGTTTCCTGAAGGAAAACGACATTCTAAACAAGACTAGTCGCCTTTAGCCACTAGCCTCACCCTCTCGAGGCCAAATTCCACTGTTTTCTAGGGTTCTTAGGCTGTTTTTGTGTTTTAGCGTTGAATTTTCATTCATTTTCACTACTTTAAATATCTCTTGTGGTTGATTTCTTTTTTTATTATTATTTGAGTTTTCTTGACTATTGATGCTTGTAACCTGATCTGATCTACTAACCAAAGACAAGCGCAGAAAGATCTTGAAATAGAAAACACTTTACGCAGGTTATGAAAGGAAGCTCAAATCAACGCCATGGTTGTTGCACGACAACAAACACTCAAGGAGCTCGCTGCTCTCAACATGGAGAATCAACCATTATGCATAAACATCGACAATGATGCAACCATATTATTCGATAGTTTCACCCACATTTAACTAGTGTTTTGCCTATGTTTTATATATAAAATGCCTTGATATTCTTTGTTTTATGTTTTGAAGGCACTTTTGGATGAAAGATGCAAAAATGAGTAAATTGGAGGTAATTGGCAGATTTGACCTTCAGTCGATGTTTTGTGCAGAGCGTGAGCTCTAGAGGTCAAGATGAAGTGATTCCAATGGCATTAAAAAGTTGACATCCATACCTTTCTGGAAATCTAAGGCAAGAAAATAAAATAAGGAAGAGCATGGAAATCAGAGCCTTCAAAGTCAAATCTTGCAATCTGCCAGTGTTGACCTTCGGTCATTCCGACTTGAATATCTGGAGCTACAGAACTCCAATTGATGCAAACTTAATTTTTTTGGATTCCTGACTCAAAGTACTATAAACGCTCTGAATTTCAGAAACAAAAGATGTTCTATGAAGGAGATATGATTTTTCAAAGATGACAACTGAATTCTGCCAGCAAACAGGTTTCGTGAAGAAACGAGTCCAAATTAGTTCCGAAGCATCTAAACCGATAGTTTTAGTTTTTAGGGTTTTTAGGCAGTTTTAGTTTTCTAGCATAGGATTTTCATACAATTTGCATTGTTTTCGATCTCGTGTGGCTGGTTTCTTTTGAGTTTTTTTGACGATTTATGCCTATAACCTGTTCTACTAACCAGAGTCAAGTGTAGGTGGATCTCGAAATAGAAAACACTTTACGCAGGTTACAAAAGGAAGCTCACGTCAACACCATGGTTGTTGAACGACAACAAACACTCAAGGAGCTTGTTGTTCCTAACGTGGAAAATCAACCATTATGCATCAACATCGACAATAATGTAAACTTTAAGCTCAAATCTGGTTTTATACATTTGCTACCAACATTCAATGGTATTGCAGGTGAAGATCCTCATACTCATCTCAAGGAGTTCCATACAGTTTGCGTTGGCATGAAACCGAATGGAGTTGATGAAGAACAGGTTAAGTTGAAAGCTTTCCCATTCTCTTTAAAAGGGGCAGCAAAGGCATGGTTTTTCTTTATTCTCCCAGGTTCCAATAGAACTTGGAATGCCATGAAGAAGATTTTCCTTGAGAAGTATTTCCCAGTATCTCGAGTTGCTAACATAAGGAAAGAAATATGTGGGATTCGACAATCTCATGGAGAGACACTTTTCGAGTATTGAGAAAGATTTGAGCAACTGTGTATTCAATGCCCTCACCATCAGATACCCGATCAACTCCTCATTCAATATTTCTATGAAGGATTGATGCCTACTGATCGTAGTATCATTGATGTGGCGAGTAGAGGGCATTAGTAGATAAGACACCCGAGGCTGCACGCTAATTGATCTCAAATATGGCAGCCAACTCAAAACAATTTGGCACCCGAGGAGACTTCGCAAACAAACGAGTAAATGAGGTAAGTATTTCTAACCTTGAAAATAAAGTTAATGATCTTACTTCTTTTGTGCATTCTTTGGCTTGTGGAAATGTACAACAGGTGAAAGTTTGTAGCATATGTTCCTTACAAAGACATACCTCAGATATGTGCCCAACAATGCAAGAAGATTACATTGAACAGGTTCATGCAGTTGATGGAGGATTCAACGGACAGCCCCAGCGTAAATATGATCCCTTTTCCAACACGTACAATCCCGAATGGAGAGGTCATCCAAACTTATGCTATGGGAACCCACCTCAACAAGGCAATCAAGGCTGACAGTTCCATCCCCATGGATTTCAGCCCCAACAGAATTATCAAGCAAGACAACCCCCTCCATTCACAAACTCTAATGTTATGGGGTCGTCATCCAGTGATGATCTTCGTGAGATGATGAAAACTTTGGCCTCTAATACTGTGACCTTGCAGCAAAATGTCATGACTTTTCAACAGGAAACAAGGTCAAGTATTCACAATTTGGAGAAGCAAATGGGGCAAGTAGCTTCAAGTGTGGGGAAATTGGAAGCACAAATGAATGGAAAATTGTCCTCCCAAGCATTGAATCCAATAGAGAATGTTA
>Ga0307518_10000693_pt1 | contig 25359 bp, 18 predicted proteins | sample 25_EM_MG_FD_203889 | JGI IMG/M metagenome (GOLD analysis project Ga0307518, IMG submission 203889) | Populus trichocarpa ectomycorrhiza microbial communities from riparian zone in the Pacific Northwest, United States - 25_EM | ecosystem: Host-associated > Plants > Roots > Unclassified | place... | reverse complement strand
CTTCAGCTGATAAGACAACAGTCTTTTATGAGGTTGAAGAATTTGAGAATTCATATGAAACATTATATGCAAAATTGACAAGAAACACAAAAAAAAAATGATTTGTTCATTTGAAGTTAGCATGTGATGTTATCCAATGAGAAATTAAACTAAGAATAGCATCAAATAATTTATAGACCGCAAGGGATTCTCACTTTCTGATATAAAGATATAGAAAACTTAGAAAGAGTACAAACTTACCTAGTCAAAAAGGTAAATAAGCAGTAAAAAGGTAAATAAGAGTACAACTCTCTGTAAAATACCGATGAATTCATTCCGTCTGTAGAGACATCGATGATTGTGGCATATGCAGTAAATATATTGCAACTCTTTATAAAATATCGACGGCATAATTCCGCCTGTAAATCCATCGGTTCTAATTTAAAAATATTTTAAAAAAATAAAATTGTGTAGAATAAATAATATAAATTTGTATAGAATAATAGTACAAAAACCAATTAAACAAATAAAATTGTATAAAATATTAAAAATAAAATTAAATAATATTCATTACAATTTTAGAGTGTTTCCGAAAAACAATTGAACTAGAACAATGGCGAAGCCAGAGGAGGAGGCTGATCATTCCCAGAACCATACGACCAAAAAGGGGGCGCACGTGTACCATCCATCTGTGATCTCATGTCCAAGACGATCTGACGGAGTTGTTCATAATCTGTCGAGAGTTGCTGATATTGCTGGGTGAGATCAACCGTGTGTTGTTTCAAGGTCACAATCTCCTCAGACTGGGTGCTCGATATTGATTGGGAGCTCCTAACGACTAAGACACTGCGGGCTGCCCGTAAGTTATTGGCCGTATTGTTAGAGAGTCCGTACACCTGATTTTTATCGGGTCCACCAGATGATACTGCTTCCATCCACAAATCCGGATCAAAATCTAGGTGGGTCGAAAGATCGTCCCTGTATCTCTCCTCCAATGCACTGGTATATGTCTCTTGAAAATTAGAAAAGAAATCGTCATATTCAATTCAAGAAAATAATAACTTACGAAATAAAATGGTTTAACGAACATACCACGAAGTGTTCAGCGCAATTGTCGATGAACTGTTGCACCCCACTTTGGCGGTCTTCACTCCGCATATGCGTCTCTATAAACAGCTCCATTGGGCTCGACTCACGTCCAAGAGATATAGCCTGTAAGAAAAAAAATGTTGCAAGTTAAATATATTTATAAATAACAACAAATTAATTAATGATAGATTTCATTAAAATTAATCTTACCATCCACTTCGCATGTGCAGTGACGGAGCCGCTGGTATGCGTGGTGACCGAACCATGAATTTGTTGATTTTGGCTGTCGACACCAGACTATGAGCGTCGTGTGAACTGCTCATACATCACGTGCTGGATATATTACAGCCATATATCCTCTGCGATGTAGAGCGGCTTGAAATCCCTCCAAACCACCACGTCATTCTAGCTTTGTACACCGTTATCTCTGGCGTATTTTTTGGTTTTTTTCTGTGCTTCATACCAAAAATCAAGAAACCTACTTCCATCAATGAATTTTATATGAGTTAATGACAAATTACCTTTTAAAACATAATTTTTTTTTAAAAAAAATATCATATTGTTTTCTAAGTTACCTAGTTGCCGCGTGATTCTCTCACACCCTCCTCGCAACATTGTCATGCGCGCTATACCACTCGAATTTGTTCTATATATAAATAATTTATTTAAAATAAAAATAATAATTTATTATAAATAAATAAAATTAGAAATTAACACCAACCTCAAATCTTCGAAATCATGCATCGATATAAGGTCTCCAATTAGGATATCTGGAAACCTGATTCCATTGAAATAATAAAATCTTCATCGACGATTTAAACGCCGATGTTATTACTTGGACGACCTCAATGTTTGTAAACCTAAAAATAAATAAAATATTAATTAGTTGTTCACAAATTATGTTATAAGTAAAAAAAAAACCAAAACCAAAATCGAAACAAATGTGTCTTGTATTTGCGGGTGAATTGACCCCGCTGTGAAGGCACACCGTCTCTACGCTGTGGAACCGCACTGGAAGGAGGCAGCATCGCGATTCGGCGCAGGTCTCTTTTTTATCGGCACCTAAGGACAAGTCATCCTCGCTGTTAGACGAACTAGCTGCAACCATATGCTCACGACGTGCTGTTGATTTCATTTTACACATCTACACAAATTGAACGAATAATTACATAATCAAATTTGATTATTTAAAAACAATTCGGCAGTACCTCCCCTATACTGGAGACTATCTAAATTTTTTAAACCTACTAATATTGACAATATATATACCACAAACCAATTGATTTTATTTTATTAATACTGGAAATTTCATATTTTTCAATTTCATCTCATTTTCAAAATGATAATAAAATGTTTCTAACCATAAAATAAAGCAAAAAAATTATATATATATATATATATATATATATAACCTAACATCTATACAAATTTAACAATAAAAAAACAAAATAAATAAAATTTAATTCTATATATTCAACTAACATCTATATAAATTCATCAAGAACAATTAAAATTTATGGAAACAATCAAACACTCTATTATGCAATAATAGAGTAAAATTGAGATAAAACAATTAAATTTAATCCTATATATTCAATTAACATTTACAAGGCAAATTCAACAATAACAATTAAAATTCAACAAAATATTCAATTATTATGGCAATACAAACAATAAAATAGACAACAAATTAAAAAAAAAAAACTATAGACTTTAGGAATGAAAAATGCTTACCTTAATAGTGTGTTTATTTCTAGACTTTATCTACGTACAATACAAAAAAAAAAAACCAAAACAAAAATATATTGTTAATAAAACAAATAAAGATGAAAAAAAGAAAATCATTAAGTATATTGAATCACAATACATACCTTTTAATTTGTTGAAGATGAAGATAGAACTAGATTACAAGAAAGAAAAAAAAGAGTTTGAAATGGATGAGAGAAAAAAAACGGATGAGATGAAACGAATGAGAGAAAAAATGAACTGAAGGGGCTCTCAGTGGGAGTTATATTGCCATTTTTTCCGACGACTTTACCGAACGGACTATTAAATAATATTATTTTTAATTATTCCATCGGTGAATTCACTTTAAAATTTTGAATTTCACACTAAAATTTTTAAATAACCCTCCAGAATTTTCACAGTCCGTCGGTACGGTGAAATAAGTACACGTGGTTAGAGATGCATTAATTACCCGCGCTTTGGAATTCACATTCCGTCGGTGATTTCGAGGACTTCACCGACATAAGAGGTGAATAGTTCCCATCCTCTGAAAAATACCAACGGACTCATTCCATCTATAGAGACGTTGGTGATTGTGGCATATGCAGTAAATATTTTACAACTCTCTGTTAAATACCGACGGACTCATTCTGTCTATAGAGACGTTAGTGATTGTGGCATATATAGTAAATATTTTAAAACTCTCTATAAAATACCGACGAACTTAGTCCATCTGTAGATCCATTGGTGATGTGCACAGTGCATGAAAAATTATGTTTGTATTGCCTATTTATTCTCCCAGCAAAGACTTAAATTGCAAACTGCCCACACAGTACAATAACAACAACGAACAATTATAAAATAAATATTTCATGGAACAAAATTTCATCCATAATATTACATTATAAAAAATTCTTTACACTTTCGTGTTCTGATAGTTAGTTCGAATTTTCTTCTTCTTCTTCTTCGTCATCAGCTCCATCGCAAACTTCAATATGGATGTTCTCATCATCTTCATCGACATATGCTTGTCCACTAGAGCTCATAACAACATTTAACTCCTTTACATCAACATCAACAAGACTATCATCGAAAACATGAAAATTTGAATTTTCTTCTAATTCAATTGAAGAAGCAACTCGATATGGTTCAACTAACTCACCAACTTGAAAGACTTCATCTTGTACACTTGTGTTTTCGTTCTCATCCTAAACAACCTCGACATGACCCCTGAGTTTTGTTTTTAAAACGGATAACCAATCAACTCTTGATCGGTCCTTTCTAAAGGAAGACATTATGTGTAATAAACTTGTTGGCATTGCTTTGCGAAAATAAAGATATCGTTTACGTTGCTGAGTCTAGCTTTTGTGTTGATTTCGACCAGACCATAGTGAGGATCTACTTTGATTCCTCTGTTAGTGGTGTCATACCAATAGTATTTGAATAAAAACACTATATTCTGTTCGTTATGATATTGCAATTCGAAGACCTCTTCTAATTTACCATAATAGTCAACTTCAAACTCACTACAAGTCGATTACTTAACACAAACACCACTGTTATATGTCTTTCTTCCATGGTCGTATTCTTCAGTATGATACATATATCCATTGACAAAATATCTGTTATAGCACTTAACTTTTCTTTAAGGACCCAGACTTAGTAAAGACAATGAAATAGCAACACTTCTTTCCATTTGATAAACCTTATATATCAAGTACAACAATGAACAATAAATGAGAATTCTGTAATGAAATACAGTAACTTGCAAGAGATAATGAGTTTGTGATAGTACTTACATGTGTTTTGAACTACGTGGCAAATTGTTCATCTTGTAATCGAAAGATTTGAGATTCGGTCAGCTATGAATTATTGGACAGTAAATATTGTTGATGTTGCCTACAAGGTTTTCAAAATTATATGAGTTTATAATATTACAATATATAAATAGTATATTTTTTACAAAGTTTAAGTAATACATATACTTACTAAATAAAAGGTCTTAAATAGAACATAATTGTGTGCTTGTTTGAACTCTATTTCAGACAAATATCTTTCCCTTACGATAGTTTTAGGTGTGGGTCGTCAAGGATTGGAGAATACTGACAAGTTCCCACTGGAAGACATTTCACCACCATCATCATGTCATGAAACGCTGTTGATTCTCATTTTTAAATGAGGTTTGAAATAATACGAGATAAATGTTGAGATCTCCTCAACAATATAGGCCTCAAATATCGAAGCCTCAACATGCGCCTTATTCTTAACATTTATCTTAAGATTGAACAAGTACTTGTATGGAATTAAACAAATATTTTTCAATTAAGAAAAACAATGAAAATACTTTATGAATTACATTGTATCTTGACACGATCAAAAGATTGATGTCTTCTTCCAAGTGCAGGAGTGTCGAAGTAATAAATAACCCGGCAAGATCGGGGTCGAACCACAGGGAGGTTAATTGTATAAATTATAGATAACAACAACAACAATAATAATAATAAAGAGAGCTTTGAGATGTGATATTGATATAAGGATTAAACAATGATAAAAACAATTGTCAAGGTTAGAGGATCCACTAATGGTATTTCAAACAAGTATAGTATAAACTCTTATTATTACTCAACTGGAAACCACACACAAAGGAGGTTCCAATCGGATTATAAATTGTTAACATGGTTACATTAGTTATCTTATTTGAATAATGCTAATACTTGTAAATGTTGTCAGGCATTCATGATTATAACTTATGTTAACAACAAATCAAGTTCCTTTCATAACTCAGGTGTCGGTTATACCATACAGTATGAGCTATGAAAGTGCCAAGTATTTGTTGTACCAAGTGTTATACAACATAAATCTAGATTAACCATTTAACAAGCAAAGTATTAAAAGTGAACAAGATAACAAATATAAAGCATGTTAGTATCCAACATTCAGGTCCATGTTAAGTTTATATTATACTTGTTCTTACACCATTAGTGTACCCTTTTCACCTTGACATAATTAACTTAACTAAACATAATGAAAGAGAGAAACATAAATAAACAAGAAAAGGAAATGAAAAGCATAAGCAAGAGATTAATATAAGCAAAACTTAAGCATTACAAAATATAAAGAGAGAGCAAGAGCATGATCTTGATCTGAACACCAAGATGCCTAAATACATGGCAAATACCTCCTTTTATAGGCCAAAATTCAAAACTATTGATTTGTTGACTAATTGATGAGTGGGTGGCCACATCTTGACTTGGTGACAATCCTTATCTTCTTGTCTGCCAAACACGTTATTGATAATGTCAGGATTTGAACAGATTCTCCCATAAAGGTTCTAGCAAATTTTTTCAGCTTTCCAGGAAAAAAAAGATGAGGTCATTTGGACTTCTAGAACTCGAGATATGGGCTAAACACTGAACAGTGTCTGGGCTGCAGGACAGATTCGGACTTCTCTGTTGTTGCTATAATTGGGACTTGAAAATGGCCTTTTTAAATCTTGGGCTCCACATGAAAGTTGTAGGCCTATGTCTTATCTTTCCATCCATATAAAATGGACTTAAATCCAAGATCTACAGCTCCAGATATGACCCAATTACCGAACAGTGTTCCAGTTTGGACTACACCAGCATCTCTTTTCTAAGTTTGGCCATCTCTTTGTCCTTTCCATTTCAGTACTTCAACTCATCAATCAATTCTTTCATTTATGTGATAGGCCTACATTTAAGATGAACATTTATCATAAATTAAAGGTATCTTATATTATTAGATATGTTATTATAAAACATGCTTTAGTTAAGGAGTTATTGATACTTCAAGTGCAAAATAATGATCTAAAACCTTGATAAAAATACACTTTTAAGTACTAATCATATCTGTAACATCTAACCTCTCAAATGGATACATCAATCTATACTGAACTAGTCCTCTAACGTTTGCCTCATACGGTAAATGTATGGGTAGATACTCCATCTAGTCAAAAAATGATGGAGGGAATATCATCTCAAGTTTGCATATTGTCTCGATGATATTCATTTCAAACCACTCAATGTGATTTGTCTGCAACTTGCTGGAGCATATATCTCTAAAGAAATGACTAATCTCCATGAGTGCATCCCATATCCCCTTTAACAACAAATCACGATAAGCTAATGGAATGAGTGTTTGCATAAACACGTGGCAGTCATGGCTCTTCATTCCATACAATCTGCATTCCTCCAGATTAACCAACCTTGATATGTTGGAGGCATGCCCATCGGAAAAACACAGACTCTTAAACTATTGGTAAACTAATAGTTGTGTATTTTTCTCTAACACGAAGCTTGCTCTGGGTTTTACGACCTGTGACCCATCAAAAACCAACTCCATATTTTTACGATTACAAAACAATGTTATATCTATTAGAGCCGTGATGTTGTCCTTTGTCTTCCCCTTCATATCCATGACGGTGTTGAAAATGTTCTCAAACACGTTCTTTTCTATGTGCATGACTTCAAGGTTATGGTGGAGGAGATTGGTCTTCCAATAAGGAAGCTCCCAAAAAATACTTTGCTTTACCCAGTTGTAGGTCAAACCAAAACCAGGAAACTTCTGCTTACCAGATTGAAAACCAAACACAATGTCATCGTACTTTGATACAACATCATGCAATTCTTCACCAGAAAGGCGCGGGGGTGCGACAACATTTTCAACTCTGCTAACAAAGAAATCATTTATGTTCTTCCTATACCTGTGATTCATTAGTAAGAAATGACGATGATAGTAAAAAAAAGAAGCTTTACCTCCGTTTGTTAGCGTGAATGCCTTATTGTTTTCCATGTAGTATGGATATGCTAGTTTTCCATGCGTGCTCCAACCAGAAACCATTCTATAAGCTAAAAAATCATTGATAGTCCACACTAAAGTTGCCCTCATAAGAAAATTATGTTTTCTTGATATATCATAAGTCAAAGCTCTGGAGGACCACAACTGCGTGAACTCATCAATCAACGGTCGAAGACAAACATCTATATTTCATCCCGGACTGTTCGGATTGGGTATCACCATATATAAAAACATGAACTCCGGCCTCATACACATCCCTGATGGCAAGTTGTAAACCATGAGTATGATCGGCCAACAAGAATAAGGAGCAACAAATAACCCGAATAGTTTGAATTTGTTTGTACACAACCAAGATGCACGTTCCTTGATTCAGTTGAAAAGTGAGAATGCACACTATTAAAGTGTTTCCATGCTTCGCCGTCAGAATGATGCACCATCACTTCATCAATCGCATCATGTGATTGGTGCCATATCATATGCTCAGCAATCCTTGGTGATATGAATAACCTTTGCAGTCTAGGTGTGATTGGGAAGCATCTAAGTTTTTTATATGTCATGAGAGTCTTTCCCATTCCAATTCTGGATTTGTAACGGGAATGCCCACATATCATGTACTCGGTTAGCTCAGGATTTTCAAGGTAGTACAACATGCAGAAGTTAGGGCACATGTCAATTTTCTAGTATCCTAAACCGAGGGGTTTAATCATGGACTTAGCAACATAGAAGTTCTTTTTTAGTCTGTTCTCTTTAAGTAAAATGTTTCTCGCCAATTCAATAATTTTATCATAACCGGCCTCACTCAACCCACAATCCGACTTGATAGTGAACACCTGTGTAACGACCGATAATTTACAATGATTCATGCAACCATCCCATAATGGTTCATAAGAATCTTTCAATAGATCAAAAAAATTGGTCGCGTCTGTATTAGGTTCTTCTATAATTGGACATTGACTGGCATTACCTTGATCTATTGTTGCGATGTTGCAGTTGCACAAATTAATTACCCTAGCTTAAATAAACAAGATAGTATAAAGTAAGGAAGGGGTCGATCCTACAAGAAAGGTTTAGTTTAGATTTTTATGCTATATGATATGCAACTGGGGGGGTTGTGGAGTTATCTATCTATGCTATAGTAAACAGAAAGAAACAATCAATGCTAAATCAAAGAAAACCAAAATTTATCAAGAAAAACAAACCTTGGTCGTAAGTAAACATCTACCTATAGAAATCAGAACTGATCATGGAAATGAAACATCAGTTTATACTCTGAATATTTCTCTTTTCTTATGTTGATTAGTTAACAGATCCGTTGTATAACTAATATTAACCATCAAACAACCACAATGTCCATACTAGTAATTTAATTCAATGGCAGCTTTAAGAACTGATGAGTTGATTAATCTAGACAACATAATTGTCCGCATTCCATGTTTGATTTGATCGATCGAATGTTCTCCCTAAGATTACTAATCTGGATCTACCACAATTATTAATCTCAGTTGCTTCATAAGTTTATATACCACAACTCCGGTTTTGATAGCAAACTTAGCAATAGATTATTCACAATAATAACTTAGAGTCCACTCTAGCAATTAAAATAAACAATCATAGGAAATAAGCATAGGAGAACAAACATATTCATTCATCATATAAACTGAAAAGAAAAGGTAAAATAAATCTCACAGTCTTAAAATCCGAAGGTTTCCGTGTCCTTGCAACTAAGAAAAAGAATTTAGCATTGCATGTTTGTTGAACAATTAATCAAAAATAAAGAAGAATGCATGAATTCGGGTTTGTGGAGGAAAGGGGCGTTTTTCTCTCTCTTAGCTAGCCTCCCCTCTTCCTTTCTCTTTTTTTTTTATTTGATAGGAAACCATAATATCTTTTTCCTACAAAATAGTCCTTACCTAAGTAGACAATTTACATTTAAGTAGTTCAATAAATCTTTTCCTAAAAAATGAGAAATAGCCTTGCATAAAATCCTTAAACTTTGACTTTGGACTTGTAAGAGTTAAACTGCCGAAATAAAGACTTGGATGTCGGTTTGGATGCTTTGGGAAGTAATTTGGACTTGTTTCTTCATAAAACCTGTTTGTTGGCAGAATTCATGTGGCATCTTAGAAAAAACATATCTCTCTCATATGAGCTCTTTTTCTACTGACATTTGGTAGGTTGATAGGCCTTCGAGTCAGGATTCCAAAAAAAAATGAGTTTGTATCAATTGGACTTTTATAGCTCAAGATATTCAAGTCAGAATGGTTGAAAGGCAATACTGGCAGAACGCGAGATTTGTCTTTGAAGGCTGCGATCTCTATGATCTTTTTTTTTTCTTTACATATATATACATAAAGGTATGGATGTTAGCTTTCTAATTCCACTGGAATCACTTCGTTTCAACCTCTAGAGCTCAAGCTCTGCAAAAAACATTGATCGGAGGTCAAATCTGCCAATTATCTTCAATTTACTTCTTTTTGAATCTTACATCCAAAAGTACCTTCAAAACATAAAACAAAGAATATCAAGGCATTTTATATATAAAACATAGGCAAAATATTAGGTAAATATGGGTAAAACTATTAAATAATATGGTTGTATCATTCATTCTCATTGCATCCATAACCATATTCATGTAAGGATTATTGTTGTCATTTACAACTTCATGCACGTTGCTAGTACTAGAAGTTGACCCAACCATGCTCTCATTATGAACAAATAGATCTCCATGTGTATACCAATACAGGTAATCCTCCATAAACCTCTTGTGTAGAAGATGCATCGTTACAACATCTGGATGTAGATATTTTTTATTTTTACACTTCCTACATTGACACCTAATACCGCATCTACTAAAATTTCTCAAGATAGATGTTGCAAAATTAATCAAACCCTGAACCCTATTACAATAATCCATCATTTGCAATCCTTGTGGTGAATCTCGATACATCCATAAACAACCATCCATGATTTCTATCAAACCTCTATAAAATAATGTTGACAACATGTATTAATTAACTATGTTAAGTAAATAAATTTGCAGAAACATTGGTTTAACTCGAGATTATCTAACAAACTAATTAAAACTTCTCTTAAATATTCATTATCAATTATCAACGTCCATACAAATTTATACACATAAATTTATGGAAATTACAACTCCGCAATAGCATTGATAAAAATTAAAATGGTCTCGTTAAACAAGCTATTATTTATTTCATCACAACACATCTAATTTGGTAATTCGACATAAGTTTCAACAATTTACAAACAAATACAATTTTACAAAATCTAAAACAAACCATAATAAGTACAAAATTATACATTCATACTACAAGTTTGTTTGAGAAAAAATAATAAAACATGTACATACACTAACAAAATACATATACTAAAAAACATTAAATAATAATAAAATTGATATTTTAATGTTAAAATTAAAAAAAATATATAGATTTACTTATAAAAAATAACAAAATCCATAATAAATTAGAACATGGATGTTGTGACTACAAAAGTTAAAGAAGAATGACTTGTGTTGAGAAGAGGGGGATATTATAGGGGGTGGGTGTTTGCAGTTGGGGGGTGGGGCAGTTTGTTTAGATGCAGGTGTGGGGGAAGAAGAAGGAGAAATAGGGAAGGGGAGGGGAGGGGAGGCAGCGTGGTGATATATTAACTTTTACCGATAGAATCACCGACATAATATTTTCTTCGGTGATTCCATTGGCGATTCTGCCGGTGAAGGGGTCACTTTTGAATCCCTCGGTAATTCCGTTGGTAAAATCGCCCGCAAAAACTTCCACGTCATTGACTTGCTTTTTTTTCTTCAAAATTCTATATATTCTGTTTGTAATTTTGTCGGTATATACTGACAGAATTATTCCGTCAGTATATACCGATAGAATTACCGAGGGATTTACATCAGTCGGTAATTATCACCACAAATTACGGATAGAAAAATAATATCGGTAATTCTGTTTGTTTTAGTTGAATTTCTTGTAGTGTTTCCAACAAGCTGAAACATAGCATGCCATGTAAAGCCATATAGCCACATTGCTAGCCATACACTCATGCTTTTGATCACTTAGTACACCGCTCATTTCCTTCATTATTTATATTCTTTCATACTTAATATACTTCTCTCTTTCTTATTTTAATTTGGGTTGATGTTAGCCCATTATATTAATTAGTATTTATTTTATTTCAAGTATAAATACTACTTTTGTAAGACAATATTTCTTTTAGGTTGGAATGTATTATTGTTGCATATTGTGTGTAATTTATGAGAGGAATTCTCTTGATATGGTTCTTAATTGAACTACTCTAACTTATAAAAGAATTAACCAAGCTTCATGGCGTCTTCCACACTACTTGCTTGTGTTTCTTCATAGGAATTAAATAGGGGTTCAATTTGTATAGTCTTGGTGCCTTAATATAGGTTGATTACAAGCCTGTGAAAGGATTAATTTGACTTTGAATTTTTGGATCTTTATATCTATAGGGGTTCACATAAGTTGTTATTAAAGTAAGGCTGTAAAATCAAGTTATATCCCTTTATCTTTTAGTTTTTGCATTACTTCATTGTTGTCATCATCTAGAACCTAGTTGTGGCAAAAGTTTTTTAAAAAATTATTAATTATTTGGTTGTTTATAATTCAAAAATATGAAAGATGAAAGAAATCGTACAAAAGACAAAAGGGAAAAATTAGGGTTTCACCATAAAAAATAGGGGTTTTCATCAAATCTTGGATTTGATAACTTAAATTTGAAAGTTCTTGATTCTTGGAATATCTTAATGACTTATATTTATTTTAGGATTATTTAGATATATTTTTGTTGGGTTATTTTAAAAATTACAAAATAATTTCATAACGGGTAGTTTTCGTGTCAATACTTTCTTTCTAATTAGTTTCAACTAAAGTCATATATATAATGTCTTTGCTTAATTTGAGTTATTGGAGTCTTATTTCTTTAGTTTTCTTATTGTTGTAATATTTTCTCGTGTCTTTGTGTCATTCACATTTTACACAAATTCATTTTGTTATTCATGATTTCATATTCATAGTTTCATATTGATTCTTTATTATTCTTTTATTTCTTTTTGAGTCTATATATCATTTTGGATTGCATTACTAAGTTAATTTTTTTTATTTGTTATGAAATAATTCATTAAAGAACTGAATTTTTTTAGATTGAGTGGTAAAAGGTAAAAAATAAGCTTATTATAGTGAAAAGCCAAATATTTATATGAAACACAAGAGGAGTGACATTGTGTAAACACTTGAGGGAGTGTGTGAGGATATATTTTTCTTGCTATTAACTTAATTTTTAGATCTCGACGATGTCAACCAAAAATTGATCATCACTACCAAAAGATAAGAATAATCCAGAATCAGATAAGATGACTGGATTGTGAACTGAAGTAGCTAGCCTTCGAGACAAGTTAGTCCATAAAGGTCTTGAGAGTAAAAGGCTTGCAAGACGAGCTATTTCACCTTTAGATGAGTCTATAGCTTAAAATACAAATGAGAAGGTCAATGATTTTAATCATGATCATAGCTTGAACAAATAAGAAGGATGGCTTTCTTGATGGTTTAGACATAAATTTAGGGAGTATTAAGATGAAGATTCTAGCTTTTCAGGGTAAAAACAATCTTAAAGCATATTTGGAGTGGAAGAAGAAAGTATAGTTGATTTTACATTGTCACCATTAATTTGAGTAAAAGGTAAAAATTATTGTTATTAAGTTTATTATATTGTTATTAAGTTTACTGTTATTGTTAATACTCATTTTGAGACCCCATATAAATATAAAAAAAATACAAAAGTTTAAAAAATAAAAAACCAAAAAATTGCAAAAAAAAAAAAAACTAGTTAAGGCGGATCAACATATCCAAAGTTAAAAATTGACTGATAAAGGGCTTATTAACAAGAAAAATTCAATTTTGGAAGATAAATTCACAATTGAGTGTTTGATAACTCAATTGGGATTTTTCAGGGTTTAATTGAATTTATTGTGGGTTTAATTCCAATGAAAAATGGTTGTTGAATTCAATTTAGGCTTTAATTGGAAGAAATTAAAGTCTGGGGGTTGAATTGCAATTTTGAAAAGCTAATTTTTTCAAATTAAGGGTTTAATTGCATAAATATTGAAGTTTAATAGGCAATTAGAGATTTGATTAAAGAAATTCAAAAACAAGGACCCAACCTTAAGAGGCGTGAGACTTCGAGACTTAAATTAGCAAAATTAGAGGCTAAATTAAAGAAATTGAAAGTTTGATAGTCATTTGAGAGTCAATTTACATAAATCGAGAACTAAGATCCTAATTGGAAAAGGTGTTAAACTTTAGAGCTGACAATTGAGTTTGACAAGGGTGAAATTGCATGAAATTAAAAGTTGGGAGGCAATTACAGGTGTGCAATTAAAAAGAATTGGAAGATGATGCATGTTAAAGGGAGCATGTTCCCTTGTTGATCTAGGGAGCCTGTTCCCTTAGTTTCTCTATTTAGCAAGCTTGTCTTGCCTTTGGTTTGTACAAGGGAGTCTGTTCCCTTTGCCTTCTGTTCAGCAAGCTTGTCTTGCTTTTGATTTGGTCAAGGGATTTTGTTCCCTTTTCCTTGTATTGCTGGTCTTCAGCTCTTTTTGATCTATACAATTCTTACATTTGATAAAAAAAAAAAAAAGAATTGGAAGAACAGAGATTAAATTGAAAATTTTCAAATCCCAAATTAAAAACCCTAATTTTTAGGGTTTAACCTAGATGATGCGTCGTTCGGCCACTATTTATCTTCTTCTTTAGCAGTTTTGGTTGATCGAGTAGGCATCTTTAGACGAATGAATATGGTGTCTTCGACCACCTAAAATTGATTTAGGTAGGAACGCAATGTAGAGAGACTTGTAGATGATTGAAATGATATGAAAGCAATCTTGAGAAAGAGGTTTGTTCTTGTAAATTATTATAGAGAATTTTTTCAGAAAATACAAAGTTTGGCTCAAGAGTCTAAGAGTGTAGAGGACTACCATAAGAAGATGGAGATTTTCATAATTAGAGCTAATGTTATGGAGGATAAAAAGGTTACAATGTTAAGGCTCTTGAATGGTTTTAATATAAAGATAACTAATGTGGTTGAATTACAACATTATGTTGAGCTACAAGATATGGTTTTATGGCTACCAAGGTAGAAAGGTAGTTAATAAGAAAGGGCATGCACGTCAAGAAAGTAATCCAAGTTCTTTTTTCGCTTAGAGGCTAAATTATAAAAGAGAGGGGGTTATCCCATTAAAGTTGAATACCATTGATTGAAAATTCAAAACACCTAAAACATTTAAGATGGATTCAGCCACTGAACAGAAAGGTAAAACCAAAACTCAAACTTATCTTAATCGTGATATTAAGTGTTTCAAGTGTTTGAGAAATAGACTTATAGCTTCACAACATCCAAACAAATAGATTATGATTATGAAAGTATAGGGGGAGATTGAATTTAATAGTGACAAATCTGAAGAGGATGAGATGTACCACTTGAGAATTGTAGTGATGTTGAGTATATAATTGATGGAAAGACTTTGGTGATTAGAAGATCATTTAAAGCTCAATTAAGGATGGTGATGTGAGACAATAAAGGAAGAATATATTTCATACTAAATGTCATATAAGTAATAGGGTATGTAATATTAGTATTGATAGTGAGAGTTGTATTAATATTGCTAGCGTTACACTTCTTTTAAATTTGAATCTGAACACAATAAAACATGAATGACTTTATAGACTTCAATGGTTGAATGAATGTGAGGAAATAAGAGTTACTAAACCGAGTATGTAGTATTATTATTGATAGTGAGAGTTGTACTAATATTGCTAACGCTACACTTCTTTTAAATTTGAATCTGAACACTTTAAAAACATGAATGACTTTATAGACTTCAATGGTTGAATGAATATGAGGAAATAAGAGTTACTTAATAGGTTCTGTTTTGTTTTTCATTTGGAAAGTGTAAAGATGAGGTTTTATGTGATATGGTTCTTATGTATGCTACTCATTTATTGTTAGGGTGTCCTTGTTAATAAAACCATTAAAGGTGTCATGAGAAGCTCAAAATTTTTAGAAGTCATACATACTAACATCTATGGACTATTTAATACTCACTTGAGAATGGCCAAATATATTTTATCTTATTCTTTGATGACCATACTAGATTTATATATCTTTATCTCTTATTTAATAAGAGTGAAGCACTTGATGCTTTTAAGTCCTCTAAGGCTAAGGTAGAGAAAAAAAAAAGACTATAAATATTGTAAGGTCAGATAAAGATGAAGAGTATTATGGTAAGTACATAGAAAAATGACAAATGTCAGGTCCATTTGCAAAGTTCATTGAAGGACAGAGCATTATTACATATTATATAATGTCTGGCACACCACAACAAAATTATGTGATTCAAAGAAGGAATTGTACCCTTATAAACATTATAAGAAGTATGATTAGTAATTATAATCTACCATTATTCTTAGGAATGAAGCACTAAAGACTGTTGTGTATATTTTAAATAGGATTTCATCTAAAGTTTTGTTTAAGACACCTTTTGAATGATGGAAAGGATCAAAGCCTAGTTTAAATCATACACATCTATGTGGTTGTTTTATTGAGGTAAAGATTTATAATCCTCAACTAAATAAATTAGACCTAAAAACAACTAGTGGTTATTTCATTGGTTATGCTATGAACTCTAAAGGGTATAAGTTTTATTGTCCTTCTCATAGTACAAGAGTAGTAGAGGCAAGAAATGCTACATTCCTTGAGGATCTTAATTTCAGTGGGAGTGATTTTTCTAGAATGATAGAATTTGAGAAAATACAAGATTTAACTGAGTTGTGTAAAGATAAACAACAAATGATTATTGTTCAAGAAAATCATTTATATAATTTTAAGCAATAACCAATTCAAGAGCAAGTAGTTCTTGATGAAGTAAACCTACAAGAGAAAATTGAATTGAGTAGATCTTCAAGAACAAGGAGACTAGGTATTTCCAATTACTATTTTGTATATCTTCAAGAGTCTGACTTTGATGTTGTACCTAAAGATGATCAAAGTTCATTTTTACAAGCTATGAATGGATAAAACTCTGTTCCATGGTATAATGCCATGAAGAAAGAAATGAAGTCTATGTCTTAAAATCAAGTTTATAACCTCATCGAATTACTTGAAGGATCTAAAAGTGTGGGCTATAAATAGGATTATAAAACCAAAAGAGATGCTTCTGGTAATATCAAGTAATATAAAACTTGACATGTTGTTAAGGGTTATACTAAAAAGGAAGACATAGATTATCATGAAACCTTCTCTCCAGTTTCTAAAAAGGACTCATTTAGAATAATAATGGCATTAGTAGCTCATTTTGATTTAGAGCTACATTAGATGGATGTCAAAACAACATTTCTAAATGGAAATTTAGATGAAGAGATATTTATTAATTAGCCTGAAGGTTTTTGTGATGACACATATAGCCACTTGTTTTGTAAACTAATGAAATCTACATATGGACTAAATCAGGCCTCCCAACAGTGATATATTAAATTTTATAATGTTATAGTCTCATATGGTTTTATTAAGAACATTGTTGATCAATATATATACCTTAAGATTAGTGGGAGGAAATATAACTTCTTTGTCCTATATGTAGATGATATTCTTCTTGCAAGTAGTGATTTGGGTTTGCTACATGACATAAAACAATTTATTCTCAAAACTTTGATATGAAAGATTTGGGTGAAGTCTCTTATGTCATTGGCATAGAGATTTACAGAGATAATTCTAAAATGATATTAGAACTGTTTTAAAAGGCCTATATTGAAAAAGTTTTGGAAACATTCAGGGTGTCAAATTATACACCTTTAGTAGCATCCATTGTGAAAAGGTAGAAATTTAACCAAAATCAATTCCCACAAAATACATTGGAAAAATAGCAGATGAGTAACATTCCCTATGCATCTATAGTTGATAGTTTGATGTATGCACAAGTCTGTACAAAACCTAACTCGGTAATTGTAGTAGGAATATTAGGAAGGTTCTAGAGTAATCAAGGAATGGACCATTGAAAAACTGCTAAGAAAGTTATTAGGTACATATACGAAACCAAGGATTACAAGTTGACTTATAGACACACTAATCACTTTGAGGTGATTGGTTATTTAGACTCGAGTTTTACTAGTTATGTAGACACAAGACAATTTACTTTAGGTTACATTTTTCTTCTTGCTAGAGGAGTTGTATCTTGGAGTAGTACTAAGCAAACCATTGTTGACTCTTCTACTATGAAAGTAGAATTCATTGCACACTATGAAGCAACGACATAGGTGATCTAGTTAAGAAATTTTATTTCTGGTCTTAAAGTTGTCGATTCCATATCAAGACCAATAAAGATATATTATGATAATCTGGTTATAGTTTTTTTCTCTAAGAATAATAAGAATGGAAGCTGAAACAAGCACATTGACATGAAGTATCTTATTGTGAGAGCAAAAGTGAAGGAACATGAAGTGCTCATTGGGAATATTAGCATTGGGCTGATGATTGTAGATCTCATAACTTAAGCATTGCTAGCAAAATAATATACAGGTCATGCGGATCGTATGGGTCTAGCTAACCCATTTGATATTTAACTTCATTTTCTTTTAGTTGATTGTCTAGACAATTGTTATGTTATTCTTGGAGACTAAAGTGATGTTTCATGCACATAAAATATTAATTTCTATATCTATTGAGATATATAAAGTTGGACCCAAATGACTTATTAGAAATTCATTTATAAAGTTTATTTTCTCATTGAGTGCTTTATTCTAAGGAAGCAATGTATTGTAATACATGGAAGGAAATACATGATTATAAAGTGTGACCGATATGATTTTTTGTATTCTTGATTTAAGTGTAAGTGTTTCCATTTACTAGATATTTTGAAATCTAAAAAGATATTGTCACTTTTCAGGTATTGTTATATAGACCAAGTGGGAGAATATTAGAAAAATATTTTTTAAGGTAGCTTATATGTCATGTAGATTTTAAATTAAATGACAATAAAAACTTAGAGCCCATTGGACTCTACTAATGAGCTAAACACATTTATGATGGATGAATGTGTAAAATTATGTTATATATAAAGGGTCCCTAATCTAATCAAAGAGAGGTTAATGAAAAGTCTGTGTCTTCTATCTACACAGAGAAACCCAAAAGTTTTGGCATAAATTAGAAGACTTTTTATTCTTGATAGCACTAAGATTTCCAAACAATTGCTTTAACACTTAATCAATCATGGCAAGAGGTGTGTATCCTATTAATTTTCTGTTATGTTTATATGTTTGGCATATTAAGATTATCTTATAATTTAAATAAGATGTAAGTAAAGTTCTAAAAATTTAAATATGTGTAATGTGATTTTTTTTTTAATAATAAGGACCCTTTGTTGTACATCTAGGATTTGATCCAATATAGAAATTACTAGATGGTTGGCAAACACTACACTGTGAGTCATATCAATTTTTTTTAAAACATATAAAAGAAACATCCAAGCGTTGCTAAAGTTTTTCTAGTAATTTTTTCTTATATCATACGAAAGTTGATTCAATGTGACTTGATTGACTTGAAGGGTCCAAAGGCAGCCCGAATGATTAGTAAAAATGGTTTGACTCACAAAAATTCATGATAACAACTTTTAAAAAATAATATTGAAAAGGCAACATATTAGATTGATTTGGGTCAACTTGATTAACCTACAAAATCCACAATGCAGAGTATGAGACCATGATAACCCCCATATAAATAAAATCAAAATAAATTATGAAGCTCTATTACAATCAACCCAGTGTTGAAGAATGAAAGTGAAAAAAAATAATTAAAAAAAAATCAACATTGGTTAACCTACCAAACTCATGACCCAGTTCATGAGACCGAGATAATTTCATAGAAAGTAAACATAAAAAAATATTTGATTCAACCCGGGTTAACCTGCTAAACTCGTGATCAAGGTCATGAGACTATGATAACTTTATAGAAAGCAAATCAAAACAAATTATGAAGCCCAAATCAATTGTTGAATGATAAAAAAAAAAAAACAATCTAGAAACAAGACACAATAGAAATTGTTAACCTACAAAACATGTGACCTGAGTTATAAGATCAGGATAACCTCATAGAAAGAAATACAAAATAAATCATGAACCATCATTCCTAAGCAACCTAATGCTAAAGGATGAGATTAAAAAAATGCCAAATAAAAATAGACAAAAACAAATCGAGTTAACTGGGTTAACTCGTTAAACCCGCGACCTGAGTCATGGAACCAAGATAACCTCATAGAAAGCAAACCAAAATAAATCATAAAGCTTAATTTCTTATCAAATTATTGTTGAATGATAGAAATGAAAAACAAATGCTAAAAAAAGGATAAAAAAGCTTGAGTTAACTGAGTTAATTCGTTAAACCCGTGACACTAGTTATGAGACCAAGCTAACCACGTATAAAGTAAACCACAATAAATTATGAAGTTTAATTTTTAATAAATCAAATTTTAAAATATGAAATTAGAAAAACAAAAGAATCAAAGAGATAAAAAAAAACTATTAAATTTAAAAGAGATTTATGAGGTGGTGCGTAGTAAAAACACTACCTTTGTTAATTGATGGTGTGATAAAAACATCACACACTTAAACAAAATGGAGTTTGTTGTCGTATTTCGAGGAATTTAAATAATATTTATGGAATAGTTTGTTGACTTAAATAAAATAAAATAAAAATCTTTTCAAACAGAAATAATAATAAGTTCAATTTAGCATGGCTCTCGTAGAACTAGATCTATTGATGTTTTTACACTATGCTCCTTCCTCATATTTAAATAGAAAAAATGAATTTAAACATTCTAAAAATAGGGTTATATATAAAGAAAGCATGTGTATAGAGACAAACTCTAAATTACAATGAAAATAGCTTTGTATTTTTAAATTGCAACGATGGAGAAAGTCTAACTTAAAGCCTAAAGTATTACAATTACAATTATAATTATAATTTCAAGGTAAACTAAAAAAGTTGGTGGTTTTACCATAGATTTTATCACTATACATGCTTTTAACTTTTATTATGAATTACAATAATAGCAAAATTTATTTTATTTTTTTGTTATGGTCATTAAACTCTTTTTTGTAATTGCATCCTTGTGAACTAATTTGGATATTTTCTGAGTTTATGGTCTTTATCCTTATATGTTATAATATTTATAAGTTCTTGTTAGATTTAAAAATTTTGTTGGAGACTAATTTAGTAAAATACAATTTGGATATGTAGTAGAGAGACACAATTAAAAAAAAAAATACCAAACTGAAAACAGAATAAAATTGCTTGTCCAATCTCAAATTCATGGGAAAAAGTACTTTTTGACTTTTTTTTGTTTCATATCAACTCCCTTTTGTTTTTAGAATTTTAGTTTTGATCTAAAACATCATTTTATTTATTTTTCAATTTTTGAGTTTAAGATATGAGAGAAACAAATAGTTGGAAAATTGTTAAAGATAGAGAAACTTCTTGATTGGCCACATTTCAAAAACAATAAAAACAAATTTTGATATCAACATGTTCAATTTTATGAGATCAATTTCTTTTAGGTGTTTTTTTTAGCCTTCATCTTGCCAAAAAAATAAATTGGGTCGTATGAGATTTTTAAGATTTAGATTAATTTTTCTTTTTTTGACCAATTCAATGTCGATTAAGGAATAGATTTTCGTTTACCGATGTTTTTAGAGTGTTTCTTAATTTTTTTTCAATTGAAAAAAAAAAAAAGGTTAAAATAGGGTTTTTAGATTATAAAAGTCAAACCTCGATTTTCTGTTAACTTGAGGTAGTTGGAAAGTCAACTTGTAGACAACGTTTCATCAGTTATATTTGAAAAAACAAATAATTAGATAGGCAATTTTTTTTTTTTGAGAAAAAAATTGAAAGGACAACATGTCATTCACCTTATTAACAAAAACAATTAAATAAAAAAAGGACTAGACTTGCGGGCTTGGCCTTACCGATCCACTCCAGCCTACCTTTCTCTGTTTAATGAAGCCCTTTTATTTGTTTTCTTATATTTTATTTATAATTCATTTAAATAAAATAACTAGAAATATATTTAGGATATGATTCCATTAAATGACATTAAATTTTTAATTTATTTCAATTAAGCTTATAATTTTTTAATAATATTAAAAAACTCTCTTTTTGTATAGCTATTCATAATTACTTTTTCTTCTTAAATTTTAATCAAAATAAATTATTATGAAATAAATAAATTGAATTTAATATGTTATTTCACTAAACATCTTTCAGCTTGACATTTATTTTAAAATCAGATTCTAGCTTCTTCTTCTTTTTTATAACGTTAATAATTATTTTGTTAATTATTATATGTGAACCTATGATGTAGATTTTTTTTTATATATTTATGGTCATGAATATTCTATGAAAATAAAATTGAAGTTATTATAGTATCATAAATATATTATTTAATTTTTGTTGCTTTTTATTAAATAAACTAATTTTCTTTTAACATTTGTTTTTGTCAAAAATATTAAAAAAATTAGATGAATATCTTTTATAATACATAATTAATTAGAAATTAGATTCTATGAAGTTTTTTGTGGTAGCATGCAAGCTTTATATTAGTTTCTTTCTTAATACATTCATGTAAAACTTATCAAATATATTTTTTATTATCGTTTTTTATCAAAACTTGATTATATGGTTCTAATACACTTATTTATTAGAGTATTTAATTCTCGAATTATTTTAATAAATGTACGCATTAACTTTTGAGTTCATAATTAGCTCATGATTTTTCGAGTGTTTGGTGCTGTGATTGGACAATGTTTTTTTTTTAAATCATATGTTAATATAAAAAAAAAAGATATTATTTTAATATATTTTCAAGCAAAAAATATCTTGAAGAGCAACATCTACCATAGTTTGAAAAAAACGTTTATTAAGTTTAAATATCTTATGTTTTAGTTTCTTTTACCTCGTTTTTGAAAAAAAAAAAGAAAATGGATAGTACTTTTTATTCTATACTAATTGGAAAATAATAAAATAAATTATATTGATTTTGTAAAATATTCTCTAAATAAGATGATTTCATTTCTTGGTGGTTCTTTGTGATCATAGATAGCAGTTAGACCAAGATTATTATCCTTATAATAGGTGTCGTAACACGAAAATAAAAATGATGTATTTTTGCAATATTTTATTCTAATATATGGATTTTCGGGTGGGCAGGATTCAGGTACTATTTGATATTGTATTAGTAACTATGTTTTAAAATATGTTTTTGTTTAATAATATAAAAAAATAATATTTTTTAATTTTTTAAATTTTATTTTTAATATTAGTACATGAGCACATAAATTTAAAAACATTAAAAAATTTAATTTTAAACAATTTAAAAAAAAAACATTTTCAACAAACACGCAGCGAGCAAGTTACACTATCAAACAAGTTCTAAATATCATTTTGTCTTCTGCAACTAAAGATATATTTCAATTTGTTTCATTTTCTTCTAAGTTTTCTATAATAAAATAAAAGTTAAAGAAGGAAGAGTATGTATCATTGGAGAAAGAAAATACTTTTTTCTAAATATTAAAACAACCCAAAGCATTAACTTCGCATTAACTCTAATTTTTTAATATATGACTAAAGTGAGGTGAGAGTCTAACTAGTGTATTCCATGAGAAAACCCCTGTACAATTCTAGGTACAAAATCCAATTCCTTTTTCAAGATGCAAAATAGTTTAAGTAGGAAAAAGAATTCTGGAATTGTAATAGTAATGATTTCATTAACAATTTTCAAAAAAATTATTACGATGTCGCGATTGTACAAATTAATTATCTTAACTTCAAATACAACAAACAAGATAGTGCTATTCATATATTGTTTTTTATTTTTCAATTTATTTCATGCATTGATTGGTAGAGCTATTCATATTTATATTATGACAAACGTTTGCTATGATACATTAAAAATTTTGATTAAAAAATAGCTCTTTGAATAGCTTATGGAACCTTTTATAGGTGAGATCTCATTTGTACGTGCATGTATATATATATAAAGGAAACATCAAAACATGGTCATAAACTTCTATAGCATATTTTATGTGCCAAAAAGATGCCCTTTTCTTCTTATAAAATTAGAAGCATGTAGAGTGCCTCCTCAAGCATCTTTCTTGGCCAACTCTCTTTATTCTCCGCTCTCTTTGATCTTTCTCAGTTCATGCGAACTTTTCCCAACTCATTCAGCCATGGAGGTTGCGTCTGGAAGCGGTGACAAAGCTGGGTTTTTCACTCAAGGACGCTCGTGGCTCAAGGCCTTGCCTGTGAAGTTCAAAGCTAACATGGTTGGTATGGCTAGGAATATAAAGAAGCTTGGACAAGAAGATCCAAGAAGAGTTGTTCATTCACTTAAAGTAGGATTAGCACTTACATTGGTATCAACACTCTACTACTTAAGCCTGTCTAAGACTTTTGGTGTCGATGCCATATGGGCTGTTATGACTGTTGTCCTGGTCTTTGAATTCTCCGTGGGTAAGTCTCTGACCTTTTTAAAAGTACAACAAGAATCCCCTTTCATGGTGAAACCTCTACTCAAGTCATAATATTGACTGTGGTTTGATTTTTGACAAATAAATTTTCAGGGGCTACTCTTGGAAAAGGATTGAATAGAGGAATGGCAACACTTCTGGCTGGTGCACTAGGTATTGGAGCCCATTACCTGGCTGGAGGACCTATACTAATTCTGTTCCTTGTCTTTCTACAAGGTATCTATAACCGTGCATGCACACAAAATAATTATATGATCCTTACGATTAAAAGAAAAGGAAAAAAGTACTCGTGGATTCAAAATTATTCTGTTTTTTTATTGCAGCTACAATATCAACATTTTTAAGGTTCCTTCCGAAAATTAAAGCAAGATATGATTATGCGATGTTAATATTCATTTTGACCTTCTCTATGATAACGGTATCTGGTTTTCAAGAAAATATATTAGAGTCAGCACAAAGTAGATTATCAACCGTCAGCATAGGTGCTGCTGTTTGTGTCATCGTTTCTATTGTGATTTTCCCTGTGTGGGCTGGTGAAGATCTTCACAATCTGATCGCTCTCAACATTGAAAAGCTTGGCAACTCCTTAGAAGGTATGTATGTCCCCAACCTTTTTTTTTTATTATTAACGTGAGTATCCGGACCAGTTTGTGCTCCCACGGGCCCTGAAATTAACGACCATGCAAGCCTCCAGTTGCCATCATATTAGCAATCACATGGCTCGAATTTGAGACCACATGGGGAGCAAACCCTTTGATCCTAAATTTTTACCATTGGATCATCTACTAGATGGTTCAATTGTTTATTTTGAACTAGATTTCAACATGCAGATGCTCAAAAACTTACTCAGATAACGTATTACAGGATTTGGTGATGAATACTTCAAAAGAACAGGGGGTGAAGAGAGCAAAGACGACAAGAAATTTTTGGAAGGATACAAAAGTGTTCTCAATTCAAAAAAAAGTGAAGAATCCTTGGTGTGTGTATATCTCTCATCCCCCCACCCCCAAGCTCCTCTTCCTTTACCTATTTACTTGGATTTTTTTCTGATAATATTTTTGATGCCTTACAGGCTAATTTTGCTGCATGGGAACCATGTCATGGTCGGTTCCCATTTGGACATCCATGGAAACTA
>Ga0307518_10000692_pt1 | contig 25362 bp, 25 predicted proteins | sample 25_EM_MG_FD_203889 | JGI IMG/M metagenome (GOLD analysis project Ga0307518, IMG submission 203889) | Populus trichocarpa ectomycorrhiza microbial communities from riparian zone in the Pacific Northwest, United States - 25_EM | ecosystem: Host-associated > Plants > Roots > Unclassified | place... | reverse complement strand
GGGAAATAGGGGAACGGAACAATGGGCTGCGATACTTGTTCGCTTCCACAGGAGAACGTTGCCGTTCCCCTCCCCCCCCCTACTCAGGGGCTCCAAGTTTTTCTCATGGGCCGGGCGCCCACCAGTTCAGCAATTGTCTAACGACCGTGTGGTTCCGGGCTACGCTGTGCCGTGTAAATTGCTGAAAGTTTGAGATTTGGTCAAATGTACTTTTTCGATTAGGAAGGCCTTCCGTGTCCCTTTGTTCTGTCATAAGTGCTGCCGTCATAAACGCCGCTGGATGTGAATATGGTACGGAGAGTACGGAGGTAGTACACATTTTTAAGTACGTACGTGGCACAGCATGAACCAGTAGTGCAGGAACGTCAATGATAGCGTAAGGCATACATAGGGGTTATAGGACCTGCATACTGCGGAGCTGATGGACCACTTTCTAGTCAGCGCTACGCATCGTTTGGGCTTGAGCGTTGCGGCCAGATGAACCTGTGGACGTGCAGAGTATGGAGCGCACTGATGCGGAACGTGCATACCGATCACAGGAGTTGTCAACTGTCCTACTAATGACGTGCAAGACAAGGGGAAATCCGTTGACTCAAACTGTCAGATGAAGTCTGGCAACCGGACCCCGCATGCGCCCTGGCGCTTTAACTGTCCGCCCATGCGCTCGTCCAGACGGGTCCTATTGTCATCGGTGACAGCTCTGATCGGTCGTTGGCCTGATAAGATAATATGGAAAGACGTTCTGGCCCATAGCATGCGTGCAACGAAATGAAACGTATTCATAGCTCGGTGTCCGCATGAATCAGAAAAGGGATCGCATGCAGGCGATGGATCAGACGCGTCGATAAGGTTGTTCGAAGGTTCCCGTGGAGCGTGGTCACCACCTCCGTAGGGTTATTTCACCGGGTGGCCGCTTGGAGTACTATGGCAAATTCGGTAGTCGTAATGCCATCCAAGTCCACTGGCTGTGCAGAGACCTTCTGCAATATTTCACGGATGGCGAGCCACAAACCGCCTTCACGACCGTGATCACGGTTCGACGGAAGAAAAAGAAGAAGGGGTGCCATTTCCTACTTTGGGTCCCATCGATCATCTCCTGATCCGTAGCCGCTTTTCGGCAATCCACTCCGTCACGGTCTGGCATCTCTTTCGGAGCCAACTCATTCTGTGTCCATTTTATTTTATTTTCCAATAACCCGTCCTTGTAAGCTCCTCCGCCGGGTCTCATCTTAGGTGCGTTTCAGTTCCATCAAGATCACTGATACTGCCCATTTCTCTAGAGAACTTTCGTTAGCTGCGAAGTTTCCGGTCACAATAACACCCGGTGGCTTCATATCTTTGCCCTAGGTCCATGCTATCTTATCATCTTGATTCGATCTATCTCGCGAACAGGAGGAAATACCAAAGCTGTACCAGCCCCGTTCTGTCACTGCATGTCCACGCGCACTTTGCTGTGAGCACCACGAGGATACAGTACGGAGGACGGGCTCATCGCGATTGGGGTCTGCCACTTGTCAAGCCACCATCAGAGGCCCGGAACAATCCGAACGACGAACAACAATTGGACCATGTTTGTCTAGCCCGAGTACGTCCCCGTGGGTGTCGCTCCTCGTGACTTGCTTTGTTCCTGCTGCGTGCTATACTGTAATCAGCACAGAGATAGTAGGACAGCTCCAATCCCTGAATAAAGTCTCATGTTCGCACGTCCCAGCAAGATCGTCTAGCGTTACCTTTCTTATCATCGGCGACACCACACTTTGTCGTTTATACAGGATAGCTGGCATCCCATTCACCCAATCCCCGTGTTTTCATGCTAGCACTGACTTTTTCCCAAATCGATTCCACTGACAAGACCCCCCCCCACCCACCTTCCTGGCTATTGATTTATCTTTCGTGTCCTGGATACAATGGATTTGCAAATAAGCCGGTAAGTGGAATGGCTTTCCTTAGAGACCACGATATCTTATGGCTCGCCACTGCGATCGCATTGTGCGAGGAAAATGCCTCATCAAAATTGGTCAAGTATGAGACTGAATTTCAATTTTTTTTTTCAACGGTCGTTGGCGCCTCGGAACTGACAAGGGAGCGCCGGTACGTGGCACTATCACCGCGGCTAATCGTGGATCTATATCAATCACCGTCCGTGTTCTCTGAGCATCGAACAGATATGATCACTTTAATCGTGTCACACTGATAAGTGAGGCTGAGCATCGCGGCCCATCCAGATCTAAAGACGAAAGAACGTATCCTAGTGAATAGGCAATGCCTGAAACGGTTCTCAACGGGAAGGGTAAACCTTCCCCCCGACTGTCCGACTTTCGATGCCCAGAGAACCATTATTAATGAGCGCAATATGAAACTTCTCGCGGAACGCTAGTGACGGTAACGATGGCTCCGACAATATTTGTTAGTGACGCTTCCTTATGAGGATCTTCGGATGTTGCTATGAGCACATGATTCACGCCGACATCCGCACTGTGATTGACTACTCCTTGCGTTCGAGAATCGTCCCTTCCGCGGAATACAATTAAAGTAGTGACGCGCTGGTTGAGCGGGAGCGCTACTTACCACCCATTGGATTTCGTTTGCAAAATCGGTACGCCGCAAATATTCTTCCTCCCTTCACATAGTACCGGTCCATTTCTGGAAATCCAATTCGTGCAACTAGTAGGCAAAAATGCCTTAGCTGTGTTGACGCCAGCGTGCTTCCCCATCCCCCGACGCGTAATGGAAGCAGTGCTCGTCATAAGGAAGTTGGTATGGACGCGTTGGCATCGTATGATTCGTATGACACCATCACTTCGCCGCGCCCTCCTTTGCAAGTCGTTTAGCATAACCCTTTTAGGCGTCCCAGGATCAACGCGGTGAGGATCCGCGGTTGGTGGTTACTCGGTGGCACAGCCTGGCACTCGAATTTCCATTGCGAGGGCGATTCCCAAACTCACCACACTCGGGCAGGTTCACTTCCCAAGTAGTCGGTGTCACGATGCTCAAGTCTTCTAAAGCACGGTCATCCCAATGAACCAAAGCCAATGGCCGTATGGCATCGCAATAGGCTCACCTAAACACGCAATACAAGTCATCGGGATGCCTGTCGGCGATAGTGTCTCCCAGGTTTGTGTGTTGATCTGGTTGATGGGTAGGGCACTGGTCGCAAGGCACATGCTCAGCGAAGTCTCAGGAGTGCACGCGATACTGGTGGCAATCATAAATTTCTAACCAGCCTGCTTGTGCTGTCTGGGAATCATATGCCGACACTCTCCTGTGGCTTGTCTCCGAATTTCGACGAGCCACCTCAAGTTTGTGTGAGATCTGGCTCGAGCTCAAGTACAGCATAGGTCCTTCTGTTATTTTGAACTTCATAGAAATGGTTAACTGTTAGCAAATAGGGCTTCGAAGGTAAATGTTTTCTCCGCACGTCATCTTGTATCCAGCACCCTACCACCCACGGGCCTCGTAATCAGCAAATATATCCCTCACCATCTCCTCCATGGAACGGTACTTCAATCCAAGCACGCGTTTCGACTTGGTATTGTCCAAGGTAAACAGGTGGACTGTGGCTGAATCCTGAGAGCTAGCACCCAGATTGCCCTTCGGCAGAGGTTTTGACAGAGTTGGGAGAGGGTCCAACCCGTTTGCAACATCAACTTCAGCAATATTCCCATCAGCACCATCTGATACGGGCATGCTCGTACTCACTGAAATCTTGCCACGTGAAAGACCCTTCAAGGCGAGCAAGTTAGCAAGCCAATTAGTACATGTTAGAAATGCTTCCACGATGGAGGCGCACCTGCATTGATGATGAGCCGCTCGTTTCCCGCTTCTTCTATCTCCAGCGACAGACGATGCGCGTCGGCTAAGTCACGGATGTCGACCCATGATGAGCCTGTCTTTGCAAGGAACTCGTTACCCGCCTCTTCGGACTTCTCAGGATCTGCAACGTAACGATAGAATAGACCCGGGGTTAGACTCAGTGAGGAGGGGTTAGCCACTTCATGTATGACCGGCTAATTGGGACCACGAGTGAGACGCTAACGCCTTCCGCGAGAGATGAGTAACATTACCCCAAAGACCTAAGCATAATGGGAGGCTTGTCAGTAACCCCATCCAGAAATAAAATTGAGCTGGTTGAAGCCTACAACCGTCGGATTTAGTACGGACAGATCCCATCCTATCTCATCCTTATGCGCTTGCATGAATTTCCAGGCAGCTGAGGGGAAAGGTTGAGCATGTTTGAGCAATATCGGACCAGGCAAAGAGAGGCGCAAACAGCCCACCTTGTTCTGCCAACGTTTTCGAAGCACGATACTTTGTCCTGTCTGGGGCACTTTCCCCGAGCTCTTTGAACGCCTCAAGGCATTGGAGATTCCAATCCTCCTCTGTAAGAACGACTGGTGTGTCCGAATCTCGTACTATGGTTGCACCGGAGGACGTGAGCACGACGCGCTTAAGCTGCAAGGGTGATTAATGGCCGCTAGTAAGTGTTCAGGCCTCTGGCATCGTGGTAAATGGTCCACCTAAACTTGGCACTGTAAAATACCGATCGTTCCTTGTATCGCTGGCCCCATGAGTTCTGGGGAGGATGTTAGTTCAATAGCACTACATATATGATGTCTAGTATGGGTTGTAGCACTCACCATCGGAATGGTTGAAGCTTACGGGGGAAGCCGTATGCGCGATCGCGTCTACACCTTTCACAGCCTCATCAAACGCTCCCTCCTGTGCCAATCCAAGTCAGTGGGGGTTCACCGATCTCGAAAATATAGAAGAACTAGTACTTTAGTCATGTCTTCAACGATAACAATTTCGAGTTTATCCCCATAACTCGCAAAATGTCTTCAGGTGGTCCCCTTTATGTGCAGAGCGAACGGTCCCTCTTACAGAGTAGCCGTGCTCGAGGAGGTTGCGGATGACCCATGTGGCTACGAATCCATTTGCGCCTGAAACAAGAACCTTGCTAGGGGGACGAATGACAGGCATGATTCGAGGGTTATTGGGGATTGTATCTCTCAGACATGGCTGAACTGCCGAGCATGCCTTTATATCTTCCTACTAATCTGGCCTGTGCTATCCTCGTCGCTAGTAGTAAGCAAGGATACCCACTACTATCATTGCATGCCTAATGCATAATTTTGACTATTCATTGAATAACTCCACAACACAACAACTTGAAGACCCTAGCTTTCAGCCAGAGGTGCCCAAAGGTCCTATCTACAACTCTGTACAACTCCGGTGCATGAATTCGCAGTGTGTCGTTCAGCAGCAGCGTGTGAACGAAAAAAGTGCGAAATCGACATGTAATGCACAATTTTGTCACAGCATGTCACGCAAGGTATGACGGGCAAGATTAAAGGATAGATGGGCGGAGACTCAACTGACATCTGGAGAGTGACTTCCTCTTTTAGTATCGTTGTCACTCCCCCCCAAAGATTCTTGAATAACAAGTAAATTTCCGGCCTTTGTATCATAAGTAAAATGTGCAAATCATGGAGGATAGTGTGTTGTAGGTCGCCTGAAATTTCTATGGAGAATGGGTGGAAGGATCTCTTTAGATCTATGTATCTAGGTCATTTTTGGGTGATAGTCAGACAACTTTTGGTGCCGGGAACGCTACACCTTTTCAAACAAGTATCCAGTCAATGAAACTATGATGTATGTAGTCTAGTTTACTTATTCCGGTGACAAGAAATTGGGGAGGTGGAGCGCTACCTATCATTATGCATGGGATGTCCATTACGCACAAGTATAGTAGTAAGCCGAGGAATAATGCGTATAAGCTAATAACAAACTCCTTGAGCCTAGTACATTCACGTTTACATAAACGGGCTCAACGGTTGGCGTCTAGATAGTAGACCGGGCATAGAAACCTGGTGAAGGTATTTAATTTAAAGATGAAGGCACTTGGTAGTAGGTTGTGGCAGAAATAGCCACACTATCAGGTCCAGCCGGTACTGTCAAGTCGATTCCGTCTTACGCTTGAGTTGACTTCGTAGACTTGTTCAGCCATACTCTCAATTCGACCTCCGCACGTCATCAGAGAATGCTACTATCATATTCACATCCGGGCGTCCTACCGTAAACTCTCAATGTCTAGATTCTGAACCCCAACAGACATTCCATACGTCGCATAGGCTATCCAGGCCTCGTACAGTGCAGGTCCCGATGTAGAAAGTCCTCGTAGCTTTCTGTGACAGCGGTATGTCCCAGAAGAAGATCGAGTGCTGACAGTTACTCACATACATTCTCATATTTTCCTCCGCAGACTCCTTGGACCAGACGTGACCTATTTGACACCAGCGTGCTTCCCCATCCCCGACGCGTAATGGAGGCAAGGAGGTGCTAGTCACATGTAAGGAAGTTGGGTATGGACGCGTTGGCATCTTATGATTCGTATGATACATCACCTCGTGCTCTCCTTGCAAGTCACTAGCCAAAGTTCATAACCCTTTTTGGCGTCCCAGGACCAACGCGGTGAGGATCCGCGGTCAGTTGTTACGTTGGCAGAGCCTGGGACTCCAATTTCAATATTTCTCAAACTCACTCACAACACTCACAATATCACACCGAAGGTAAGTTCACTTCCTACCCTGTGATCCTGGAGTGTGTGGGCGTCACGATGCTCAATTCTTTTCAAATCCTCTAAAATATGGTCGACCCAATGAACTGAAATCCATAGCTATATGGCATCGCAATGGGGCTCACCCAAACACTCAATACAAGTCGTCGGGATGCCTGTTGGCGATAGTGTCTTTCCAGGTGTTGTGTATTTGAAAGTTAACCCAAATTCAATACGGTAAGGGGGGGGGACCGGTGAAGCTCACTCTGCGTTGATCTAGTCAACTGGGAGATGAGTATGATTTTACTATCGGTCACAATGTTGCTTTTGCATGTGCTCAGCGAAGTCTCAGGAGTTCAAGAGTGCGCTAGTCTCCCCTAGACAGACCAAACACTCGATGGAGGGCAGTTGTTCCCTTTCGAGTAGAGTGCAATTGGCTCAAGTTCAACTACAGGCTAGATCCCTCCTGTTATTTGAACTTCATAGAAATGGTTAACTGTTAGTAGAAGGGAATTTTCTCCACGCACCTCATGCTTGCAGCTAGGACCCTACCACCCACGGGCCTCGTAATCAGCAAATGTATCCCTCATCATCTCCTCCATGGAACGGTACTTCAATCCAAGCACGCGTTTCGACTTGGTATTGTCCAAGGTAAACAGGTGGACTGTGGCTGGATGCTGCGAGCCAGCACCCAGATTGCCCTTCGGAAGAGGTTTTGACAGATTTGGAAGAGGGTCCAACGCGTTTGCAACATCAACTTCAGCAATATTCCCATCAATACCTATTTGATGCGAGTACGCTCATACTCACTGAAATCTTGCCACTTGAAAGACCCTTGTGAGTAAGTTAGCGAGCCAGTTACATGTCAGATACGCTTCCACAATAAAGGCGCACCTGCATCGATGATAAGCCGTTCGTTTCCCGCTTCTTCTAATTCCAGCGACAGACGGTGCGCATCGGCTAAATCACGGACGTCGACCCATGATGAGCCTGTCTTTGCAAGGAACTCGTTACCCGCCTCTTCGGACTTCTCAGGATCTGCAACGTAACGATAGAATAGACCCGGAGTTAGACTCAGTGAGGAGGGGTTAGCCACTTCATGTATGACTGGCTATTGGGACCACGAGTGAGACGCTAACGCCTTCCGCGAGAGATGAGTAACATTACCCCAAAGACCTAAGCATAATGGGAGGCTTGTCAGTAACCCCATCCAGAAATAAAATTGAGCTGGTTGAAGCCTACAACCGTCGGATTTAGTACGGACAGATCCCATCCTATCTCATCCTTATGCGCTTGCATGAATTTCCAGGCAGCTGAGGGGAAAGGTTGAGCATGTTTGAGCAATATCGGACCAGGCAAAGAGAGGCGCAAACAGCCCACCTTGTTCTGCCAACGTTTTCGAAGCACGATACTTTGTCCTGTCTGGGGCACTTTCCCCGAGCTCTTTGAACGCCTCAAGGCATTGAAGATTCCAATCCTCCTCTGTAAAAGCGATCGGTGTGTCCGAATCTCGCACTATGGTTGCACCGGAGGACGTGAATATGACGCGCTTGATGGATGGGCTGCAAGGGTGATTAATGGCCGCTAGTAAGTGTTCAGGCCTCTGGCACGATCGTGGTAAATGGTTCACCTAAACTTGGCACTCTGTAAAATACCGATCGTCCCTTGTATCGCTGGCCCCATGACATCTGGGGACAATATTAGTTAGTATATATATGATGTCTATGGGTTGTATGTAGCACTCACCATCGGAATGGTTGAAGTGATCGCTTACGGGGGAAGCCGTATGAGCGATCGCATCTACACCTTTCACAGCCTCGTCGAACGCTCCCTCCTGTACCAATCTACGTCAGTGGGGTTTGGCACCGACTCGGAGTGTAGAAGAACTAGTACTTTAGTTATGTCTTCAACGATAACAATTTCGAGTTTATCCCCATAACTCGCAAAATACTTCTTCAGGTGGTCCCCTTTATGTGAAGAGCGAACGGTCCCTCTTACAGAGTAGCCATGCTCGAGGAGGTTGCGGATGACCCATGTGGCCACGAATCCATTTGCGCCTGAAACAAGAACATTGCAAGGGGGACGAATGACAGGCATGATTCGAGGGTTATCGGGGCTTGTATGACTCCGATATCAGGCTAAACTGGAGCATGCCTTTATACCTTCCTACTACTAATTTGGCCTGTCTGTTCCCGTAATAGCTAGTAAGCAAGGATATAAGCTGATCCGGGTAATGCGTATAAGCTAATAACAAACCCCGTAATTCACGTTTAAACGGCCTCGTTGGCGTCTAAATCGAATGGGTGATGGACTCGAGCGGAACTAGTTTGGCTAAGTTTTTCCGTGCGGAAACGCCAGGTTATTCTTAGATAACTACAGAAAAAAACCTGTATCTCTCCGAGAAACAGAAACACAGGCGTGGTGCACATTGGTCAGAGGCAGAGTACATACCTCTGGCATAGAACCCTGGTGAAGGTAGTTTGATGAAGGCACTTGGTAGTTATGGTGGTAGAAATAGCCACACACTGACAGTCCAGGCGGGCTTATAAATTCTGTTTTCCTAAACAGCTTGCCGAGTTCGCAGTCGATTCCGTCTTACTTTGAGTTTACAATACTTCGTAGACTCGTTCAGCATTCCTATCAGCCTCTCAACCATGCTCTCAATTCGACCTCCAACCATTTTACACGTCACCAGAGAATGCTACTACCGTACACTCTCAACGTCTGGATTCTGGACGTTCCATACGTCGCATTAGGGTTGCAGAGGGTATACGGGCCTCGTACAGTGCAGGTCCCGTTGTAGTAAGTACTCATAGCTTTCTGTGACAGCGGTACATCTCGATCTAGTGCTAACAGTTACTCACATTCTCATTTTTTCCTCAGCAGATTCCTTGGATCAGACGTGACCTCTTTCAAAGCCACATCGATGAAGTTCGTGGAATCGTGCATCATATTTCTTGGGCCCTCCGTGATGATCAAGATGCCACAACTCCAAAGTGACGAGAATAGAAAGAGAGGCAATTCCTCCAACCTTCCACTGTCGCACCTCTCGTTTCAAGTGTGCACTAAGTCAAACGGTGAAGGTGAAGAAGTGAGCGGAGACCTGCTTGCTGCCTTCAATCCTTGCAGCGCTCGAAGTCAATATCTCACTGCCAGAAGGCCTGGTTTTGTTCATGTATTAACGGTGGCAAAAACAGCCTTGGCCGCTGGCCACGATGCCTCCTGCTATACCAGTGTCCCTTCCCAAGCAATTATGAGAGGACACGTCAGTCACACTCTCCTTCACTGGCCTCGGAGCCCATGGTATCGTACCCACTGCAATTTACAGCATAGGAACTCCCTTAGATTCAGTCAGTCCGCTCCTTCCCGGGCTCCTTTTGAGACACCACCCTCTTCTATTGCTGTATTTACCGCTGTGCATGTCCTCAGCACTGAGCAGACATGACTTTCTGAGCCAGTTCCATTGTCTCTGCAGTGAGCCGTGCGTACACTGACCATACGACAGGGACCACATATGTCTTTGCCCGCCAGATAGTCGAGGTCGATAATGGTCATATCATCTTCATCTTCAGCTTTGGTACGCCCAGTGATGTCAAGGTGTAAGTCACAGCTGACAGGAGTATTGTCCATGTGTAGAGGACATGCATCATGCACTGTATTGTGCTCAGCTCAGAAGCATTACCCGCATCGTTGTCTTTTCTTGACCTGTCCCCTCAGTCCAGATTCCCGGACAGACACCCCAGGATTACCTCCACCTCGTCTAGCAGTCGTCGCATCCACTTGCTCCCTTATGTACGTGTGAACCCACAACCCCGTATGGATCTGCTGCACAACGCGAACAAAATTCTCGCCCCTATGTGCAGTTGACGTCGAGAAAAATGCCACTTGGTTCCATGCAAAGTTGTCGTACCCTTTTATCTCAGAAGTCCGAGCGGCAGCTCGTCGCATCGGGGCACTCTGAGTGTTCGGGTTCCGCACGGTCTAGAAGGCGCTTCGTGCCTTCGCCTGGGTATCTACTCTCAGTGGCATTCATAAAACCTATATAGGTCGGATCATGTAATACCGTCAGATCCCATCCTATCTCATGTTCATGCTCTTGCATAAATTTCCAACCACCTGAGTGGAAACACAGAGTATGGCTGTGCAATGTCGGACAAGGTAAGGGGAGGTGTGAACTGACCCTGTTTTTCGAAGCACGTTATTTTACACTGGCTAGAGCATTTCCCCTGAGTTCTTTGAGCATTAGAACACTCCAATCCTCCTTTGTAAGAACGATCGGTGTGCCCGGTTCTCGCATTATGGCTGCACCAGACGACGTGAATGCGACGCGATTGATGGATTGGCTGCAAGGGGTGATCAACAGCCAGTAGTAAGCGATCGGGCCTCTGGCGCGATCGTGGTAATGATTCACTTAGCTAAACTTGAAAGCACTCTGTAAAATACTAATTGTCCCTTGCACCGGTGGCCCTACGATAATTGTGGAGAATATTGGCAGTACATGGTGCATGGATTGTAGCATTCAAATCATCAAAGTGGTTGAAGTGATTGTTTATGGGGGAAGCCATATGCGCGATCGCATCTACACCTTTTACAGACTCATCAAACGCTCCCTCCTGCGCCGAAGTCAGTGACATTCACCGACTCGGAGTAGAAGAACTACTTTAGTTATGTCTTCAATGAGAACAATTTAGACTCTTTATCGCCATAACTAACCCGCAAAATACTTCTTCAGTTGTTCCCCTGTACGTGCAGAGCGAGTGGTCCCTCTTACAGAGTAACCGTGCTCGAGGAAGTTGCGGATGACCCATGTGGCTACGAATCCATTTGCACCTGAAACAAGAACTTTGCTGGGGGGATGAATGACAGGCATGATTCGAGGCCGGTATATAGATAAACTGGAGCATACCTTTACGCAGACTCCTATTGCTTTCCAATGTGTCTCGCGTGTATGCTCCTTGAAGTTGGCCTATCGACGCCGGGCCGTGCCTTCCGGGGTCCTGTCTGGATCCAAACGAGGCGTTATAAGGCCCATTATACCCTCCTAATGCGTTGGCGCGTAGAATAATTGCCGCAGTAAGCAGAGATATAGGAATATTGTACATAACATATGAGTCATCCTAATGACAAATCTCGTACCTCCTTGGTTTTGGTGTATCAGTCACTGGAGACAAAGAGAAATGCCTTCATAGAATCCTGATTCGGAAGACACAACAGCTTATGCCCTCCAAACAGACGGTGGCAAGTTTAATGAAGGCAGTTAGTATGTTGTGGCAGAAATAACACCTGCGAGCCCCACACCAGCTAGTGGCGGCATTGTCTTGTTCTCCTAAACGTATAAAGTTGCAAAAGTTTCTGTCACAAGAAGTCCTCGCCGTAGCCTCATTCCGTCTTACCTTGAGTTTACTTCGTAACGATATGTCATCAAGCCGCCATCAATGGCCTTTAAGTAAGTAACCGTCCACGATGCGGAGGCAACAGGTGTTGCAAGATCTGATGGACAAGATTTGAATGTAACTGTGGGTCTAGTGCATCACCACATCGTGGTCTATGTCCACATACCGTCGTCTTACCGGCCCTAGTGGTGGGCTATGTCCGTATTGCGCAATGATACACCGTTTCGCCAGGTAGTAGAAGCCCGGAACCCTGTCGTATTGCTGTGAACAGCTCCACAGTAGAAAGCACAGTCAGAATGAACACATAAGTTATGACACGAACCGTTATGTTATTGATGAGTCTTTCCAATTCAATGGGGCCTTTCACCGATGGGAGACATGCTGGAACCAGACGGTGGCTGAAATTGAAATTGAATAACGATGAAACCTGCTTTGTGGATTTGCCACGTTGCCTCGTGTGCTAGAAGTAATACCCAGGGCGGAAGCAGGCTGTGGATTGATTTTCGTGGCTGTTCGCGAGCGCCTGGCGATATTTGAATGATTATGCATTGTTGGCAGTCTGGAAGGCCCACACGAAAAGGGGCTGATGAGGTCGCCACATCCTCCAGGCACTGCGGTGACAACTCGAAAATTACAGCTGAAAAAAGTTTGTACATGTCAGTTGGGCACCCTATACATCCCTAACCTACTTAATTTCTCGAAAGCAATATGTAAAGGGGGCTAATATCCCCACCGTATGAAAAAAGTAATAGTTACCAAGTGGTTTGATACTGTCGCGAACGCCTCCGCTCATCTCACTTGTCCTTGTCGAGGAAAAAGGTCCCCCGATGCCCAAGGAGCATGACCGTTATCGCTTCGCCAAAAGAAAAAAAAAACTATGAAGCCCAGCACTTTCAATTGTAGAACGCATGTCTTCGGAATCAAAACCCTCCTTGTGTGGAACCATGTGAACATGCTCGGGGAATATTGCCTCCAGATACCTCGCCTTGATGAAATCTGCTACGAGGAGGGACCCTCCTGGTGTGAGGTAGGAGACCAACTTCGCCACATCCAGGATCGATGCAAAACAGCAGCAACGGAGTACCAGAACTATAGAGCTTTCACAATGGCGTCGAGGGCCATTCCCTCAAAAATTTTATCATTCTCCTGAACCCCCTCTACACGCATGGCTCTCAGGGGACACATTCTGCTCTTCAGCACTGCGGTTATAGATATCTACCATGTGTTGACTGATGTCCACCCCTACGATGAACTTCACGCAAGACGCCAATTCTTGGGATATAAGACCTGAATGGATGTATGATGGGGAAGTGCCACGGGCGGTCTCTGCAAACTTGTCGGTGATATGCACTCACCTGTACCACATGCAAAATCCATGCCTACAGTATTCTGTTTATCAAACGGATGGACTTTGGCCATTGATGAGACAAGGAGCCTCGCACTTCAGAGTCAAACAGATGGTCATGGGTAGGGCCATCGAAGAACTCCCTATTCACCTCTTCGACACTTATGCGGTGCTGAGGGGCATCTTTGAATGTAACATCAGTGTGATAGGTGGTTATGAGCTGAATTGACTGAGATTCTACCATGGTCAAATGCGGAGAAACGAGCCTCGAACTGGGTCCTTACATGACTCTTACTTGACATCACGGAATGGCGCCTGCTGACCGATCAGTGCGCACAGGAATGTGCAAAATAAAGTAGCACACACACAGTAACGACCGTACTGTGGTCACGGTGATCGTACCTATCATCACTTACCATACCTTGGCAGTTAGTCAACCTCTGACCGGACTGGTGCTTCAACTTGTCATTGGCATGACGAATCAATACTTTCAAGAAATGCTCTTTACTCAACTTTTGTGAAAGCCCATCACGAGTTAAAGGTCAAAAATGACAATCAGCCTATCTGGTGTCCGATCGCTCGTATTCTACTTGAAGGTTATCGACGGCTCGCCTTACATGCCACCTGCCTACCTACGGAGCACAGAAGCCACTGCACCCATAACCAGTTTCTTATGCGTGTCTGTAACGTTGATTATCGGAACAGAAATAACCGAATACCTACTCAACCTCGGGATTCTAGGTGTCGCTATCTTCAAACCTAGTAAGACATGAACGTTGTAGGGCGCTGGTCCTGGTGGAACGGTGTATTGCGCTCCGATTCCGATCTGTTTGTTCCTACATGTACAAAATCGTATTCGCAAGTGAGTGAGTATCTTATTCCCCGTCGCAGTAGAAAGGATGCCAGACCAGTTGAGTCGAGGTTGAGCTGAACAAAATATTTTCCAAATTAGAAGTGGTGACTAATCGAAGCAAACTCCGGTTACAGTAAACACATGAATGTATTTGCCCGGCTATGAAAAGTGGCAGCAACTGCCCGCTCATCATCTTTTCATTCGTCAATCATGTCGCCCTCATCTGCTAAGGCAAGAATCCTCATGAAGGACGATAATGATGTGGTAATTGTTTCAGCTGTTCGTTCTGCCCTTACCAAAGTGCGTACATCGACTGTGCCGCCGCATTAATTAAGTTGACAATTTCCTAGGCCAGGAAAGGTGGGTTCAAGGACACGCGTCCGGAAGAGATTCTCTCTGGGGTATTGCGCGCAGCGTATACCAGGGCAGGCCTGGAGCCGGCACTCATCGAGGAACTCGCCGTCGGCAACGTCCTTCCTCCTGGTGGGGGTGCAACCTCCGCCCGCATGGCAGCTCTCCACTCTGGTATCCCCCACACTACCCCAGTTAACACAGTGAACCGGCAATGTTCGTCAGGCCTTGCCGCCGTGAACCAAATTGCTAACCAAATCATCGCTGGCCAAATTGCAATCGGGATCGGTAAGTAACCCATATCTTTGTGCTTCTCACGATAGCTCACACTTTTTAGGGGCTGGTGTTGAATCCATGACGTTCGGATGGGGAGGTGGATCCCTTCCTGATGGCTGGTCAGAAGCCGTTCTCACGAACAAGGAGGCAGAGGATTGTCTCATTCCCATGGGAATTACCTCCGAGAACGTTGCTTCTGACTTTGGTATCTCGCGGGAGAAACAAGACGAGTTTGCTGCTCAGTCGTTCCAGAAAGCGGCGGCAGCACAGAAAGCGGGGAAATTCAAGGATGAGATTGTCCCCCTCAAGGTCAAGGTCATTGACCCTAAGACCGAGAAAGCAATGGAAATCGTGGCGGACTCGGATGACGGTGTCCGCGATGGTGTCACTGCTACGAGTCTTTCAAAGTTGAAACCTTCCTTCCAGAAAGATGGGTCTACGCATGCTGGTAAGTTCAAGACACGATTCTGACCCTGACCACTATTCATGTCTTGTTAGGTAATGCCTCGCAGGTATCGGATGGCGCAGCTGCTGTTATATTAGCTCGTCGATCTGTCGCTAAACGCCTTGGACTTCCCGTCCTTGGAAAATATGTCGCAGCCTGCGCGGTTGGTGTTCCTCCTCGGATCATGGGCGTGGGTCCTGCCTACGCAATTCCGAAAGTTCTGGAGAAGACTGGTCTGGCTAAAGATGACATTGACTTTTACGAAATCAACGAAGCCTTTGCGTCGCAAGCCATTTATTGTGTCGAGAAGATCAAGATCTCGTTTGACAAAGTGAATGTCAACGGTGGCGCTATAGCTTTCGGACACCCTCTCGGATGCAGTATGTATTCGTCTTGTCCTTCAGGGTAGAACCTCACTTCCCCACAGCTGGAGCGCGCCAAGTTGCAACTGGTTTAAGCATTGCCAAACAGAGGAACGAGAGGGTGTTTGTCACCAGCATGTGTATTGGATCTGGGATGGGTATGGCTGCGGTTTTCGCCAGTGAGCATTAAGATACATCATCCTGTAATGACATGGGAGTATAAACCTTGTGTGTATTCAATGAACAAAGTGGGGCCTAGTTGGAAACTGCACAATTTCAATGGGTTCTAGGAGTGTTCTTTCATTGATTACAAACATGTGTTAGCCAAAATACAATTGCAGCGGTGACAGCGGAGCTGGTCGGTGTTCAGTTTCTCTTCCATACGGGCCGCTTCCAACCTGTAGAATATATCAGAGCGATCTTGGGTGAAAGATATCCTTCTCCCTGGGCTGGATGGGCTCAAGATTCTCCGGTGATGAGAGCCGAGGAGAAACCCAAATACCAACCCGCCAGGTGCAACTTTCGTGAAAACAAGATTCAAGCTACAAGCAGTTATAAATGTGCTTTGGAGGTTCACACGCACGGACCACGCTAAACGATATATAAAAATCTCACGGCGCCCTTGCAAATTTCTTCACAGTCAACCTCGGTCAGTAGTAGGCTCTCAGCAGTTTCATGCAGGGCGCTGATTCTACGTTATTGGATGATCGAGTAGAGGGAAAGCGGGAGCTGGGCATGCTGCTTGTCTTATTATAGCATAGATTGAGTGGCTAATCAGCTTTTGGACAGTGTTTTCTTCCTAATTCCAACTACCGTTCAAACTCCAAAGCCCTACGCGGAGGTACCCAGAAAAAAAAATGCAACAGAAGCAATTTAAGTAGTTTGCGTCAGGACGAGCTGACGTGTGACTGTCAAGATTTTTGTCAATCAGTCACCTCGTCAAACTAAGGCAGTAAAAGGTTCTATTAGCTGTGATAACCCTCGGAGTTCATACACCTTCCTAGTAAATCCGCAGTTGGACCCAGTCAACACACCGAGATTTCGGCATAGCACCTAGGGCCGCATAACGTGCACGTTTGTATGCTTGTGCACAGTGTTAAACACGCCTTGTCAGGACTTGAGGTATTAAGTCCGTGGGTTCAAATTTGAACCTTCAACCTTGTTCTTGGGTTTACGTCACTAGGCATCCTATGACACTAGCGTTTGTGCACATCCAGTGTGGACAGCGTCCATGCTCATTCGGCAGAATGTTCTCTGTTGACATGAATGCCCTCACGGCCCCACGGGCCATACAGCCCTTGTAGAATGGACCGTGCAATCGCTACGCTATTCTCAGCAGATCCATGGTACCCTGACCCTTCGCACACGATATCGGAATTGGCTCCTTGATTTTTAGGTTTCATCAGGTTGGTCACTCATATTGGGCAGTTTGCTCGGGTGTAACCTACTGCACATTCCCTACATTCCGGTTCTCAGTTGCCGTGCTCCATGGCTCCATAGCATGAATTGTTTGTTCTTGCCGTTCGCCCCATAACCAAGTTCGGCGACAAAGAGGCTGCGTTCTGTGATGACAAAAGATACACGCACGGACCTGGAATCCCCTGATTTGAAAGCATCCATTCTGCCCGGGGATCCCCTGGTGACTATTGAACGGCTGCGTTCATAACCCGGTCGGCACTTGGCTTCCGCGGTGCCAAACTGCGTTATATTCAACGCTACATTCTGTGCCATGCTGTACGACAATGAATTGGAAGGTGTGCAATACCTTGGTCGATCGGCCGAAGTTGTCTGTGCGGAGATTGCAAAAGTTCAGTTATAAATCAGGATTGTATGAACAACTGTGAGATACGCAACCTCACCGCAATCCCCGTGCTCATGCCAAGTTAGCCATGACAACTGTTGTTCCAACCGCATTTTTCCTAAGTTGACCGTGAGATGAGAGAACTCCGTTTGTGTTCCTATTTTTGAATTCTAGGAATGCAGAGAGTCGGACCAATATAAAGTCATTTCACGTCACATGGCATCAATATAATTGAATCCAGATGAAGCTGCGAGTTGGCAGTCTCCTGTGGCAACACGGTCTCATTTGCTAAGGCTGGGAGCTTCTCGCCGTGGGTGTATCCTTGTCATCATGAAGACGACCAAGGAACGAGGTACCAGGTACAATCAATCCACGATGACCGTAGTCACCTAATGACATGAACTCTCTGTTGCCAAAGGCAAGTTACAAGTGATACCCGCGGGAAGAGAGATAACAACTAATGTTGGACTTCCATTCGACGTGTTCGTGGTTGCAAAGGATTACATTCATGATCCGACCGCGGGAGGAAACCCCGTATCACCATGCCTGCATGCAGTGTCCTTATCGCCAATGTATAGTCGATGCGCTCCACTTACCTCTCACCTCTCCTGGGGGACCTGTAAGGCATATCAAAGACATGCACAGTCATGGTTAGGGGGATTAGCATGCTTAGGGATTGTAAGTGAATCGCCAGTCAGTGCGTGCGTAATTATCGGCACTTTTCAGATGGGCCATACACATACCATTAAAGCCGTCCTGGAGAATTGTTTCGGTTACCTCTTTCACCCGGTTAAATTATTTCCCCACTGAACCCTCATGATTCATCGATTGCATGACAAACGGTATTTTATGTTTCTTGATTCTTACGATTTATGACAGCCTCATGTGCTGTATTGAGTTAGTGATGTTATGAGAACGCAGACTTCATCTCACCTGTACCGCAAAGAACCGTCCCACTGACTGATTTCGGAAGTCGCAAAGAAACATTCACCGGTGCCCGACATGGGCAGAAACGAGTGGAAGATGGCTGCCTGTGTGGAAGATGAGTTCATCTCGTTTATAAATTATTAAACCAGCATAATGTTAAATAGAAACTGACCATACGGGGTTTGCACGGCTGTAAGGCTACTGACAAAATGTACAAGTAACTGCGGGCACTCACTGTTTATGCTTTAATTCAGAACGTCAACGTGGTGCGAGGCTCGATTATCTAATTCCCGGAAAGCCATCATACATTCATGAATGCGGCAGTGCAAGCCACCTCATGGATCAGATAATGGTTGCTTAACAGTGAATTGAGCCACGGATATAGATTAAGGATGGATAGTAACCAGGTCACCTATTACGAAGCATGGAGGGAGTTGCCTCGTGCAGGCCTCTTAACTTCTCCTTGGCCAGGATATCACGATGTTCACCGAACTGTGCCTGGATGCACCACCCTCGTACGGAGACCTTTCGCAGGGCGTCACTGTTACCCAAAAACGCAACGTGCTAAAGCTTCATATATCGCAGTGGCACTAGTTTATCCGCCGACGCTCAAGGCTGGGTGCATCATCAGCCGTTGCTAATTTTCCGTGATTTCCGAGTGGCAGGTTAAGGCGTCCCTCGTTCACAGAACACGGATGCGGTCCATAGCCTGTTGGTTCATGCGCTTAAAGATCGCACGGCACTGATGCGAATCCTTTTTGCGACGGGGCCAGTTGACTGTAACGATCAATGAATCGAGACAACTTTCCCCTGCGCTATTCGTTCGGAACGTTGATAAATGACGTGAACCTTGCGAAACGCCGGTCCGCAAGTGAAACTTGTTTTTAAAGTTTCGCCACGCACCTACTAGCTCACCTGCCGACATTGGTGTCGAGTCCACGGCTATTGGAGTATGAAGTGATTGCGGTCTATGCATTGATTTAGTTCTGTTCACTAACGCGATCGAAGTGAGAGTTGGTCCTGGTGCCGAACTTCATCGGAATGGCATCATGCCTACTAGATAAAATAACTGACAAGCGTCCAAGACCCGTGATGGCTCATGCTGGAAGGTGCCTAGTTTGTACAAGGCATTGCGCCTGTCATGTTTCATAAACCGTAAAACATACCTAAAGGAGCGTTGCCTCGAGTAATATCACTCAGGGGCAGGTGGAAATATCCGGTGTTAAACATCCATTAGCAAATGGTCAATGCAATGTCGCTCGTCGGATCTCCAAGTCGCGGCGATAGAGCAAACACGGAGGATGCAGGGTCGCATATAATAAGGAATGATTTGTAAACAATAGGCGTCCATCGCGACGTGCCACGGCATCAGCCACCGAGGGAATGCACCGGGACGAGAGTGCGATGCAGTAGGTGTGATCCGAGATGTGAGTCGAAGTTACTGGATCTGTATACTCCACAAGTTTCATGACCACGCATATAATTGGGGATAATACCGATCAGATCATCTGACGAGGTGCATAGTGAGAGCCGACTAGGACAGCACACACGATCTGTTACCCATGATGATTCTGACTGTTCGCTTGAGAGACGGAGATTACGGTATCGGAGGGAGCAGGAGTTAGCGGCTGGCCACCGTAGTCGTGCTTCGTGCCAATGTGATAGGCTTTTGCGGGGAAAGTGCTGTCAAACAGCGTTCCGCAGGCCCGTTTGCACTGTGGCAGAATGTTAGTCGATTCCCATCCTTACAACGTGTCAAATTTCACGTGGCCACCGGTTTTTGCCCGGGTATTCTCCTCTTCAAAACCTTTGTTCCAGCGGCATCCCGGAGAGTTAGCGACCACGGGAAATAGCCACGTAACCGGTGAATGAAAAGTCGCTTTCATGCGGGTGGATGAAGGTATTGTTCGGCAATAAATGGTGGCAGTTAATGCACCAAAGTGGTTACGAGTGCAGTGAGGCGAGTTTATGGTTGATGCGCTAATTCCGCATGTACATTTACCTGCGAGATTCCGGAATAATGAACACGAGCAAGCGCTATTCGGACATTATCGCCAGCATTGTTCGCACCAAGTGGGTTGCTGTGGCTGCCAAGGAAGAGAGACAATTGAGCGGAAGGCAAAGACAATCCAGTTAGGAAATTGTGTTTCCACGTCGGAATCTGATCAAAGAGGTGATCACCTCATGTTGTACGCACCAGAGGGCGACATGTGTCAGAGAACGCAATATTTGGGAAAGGGAAGTTGGAAAGAACAAACGACCCAGAATCGGAAGGCTGATAGCAACACGGACGTAGTGTAGGTCTTTGTTGTGGCTGGCGGGTAAGTTCACAGATCCGAGAAGAGCGCGCGAGGTGATACCGCAACACTGGTTATTGTGGGTGCCGGACATTAGAAAAGCTTCGAAGGAGAAAAAATTGTACTACATTGCAGCGACCTTTCATGAATGGAAGTTCACTACGGAAAATGAAACACGAAAAGAAATCCCGAAATTGGCAGGTGTCGCGTGCCGGACTTACACGGAGACACGAAACCAATCCAAAAAGCTAAATCCACCTTTTTTTTCCCTTACGGAACAGAAATTTGTGGGTGCCTTGTCATGTTTTAGTTCCACACCAATATTTTCCGCTTCTGCCTTAGAATGGACATTACTGACACTGGCAGGTACATCTGATTAAGGAGGAATGCATTACCCACAGCCTCCCACTCTGTGGGGTAAACCAATCCAAGGTTACTCGATTCTGGACATAAGTAATGTCAGAAACCTGCCAAGTACCTTCACAGATCACAAGGGGCTCCTCCCTCATTTTGTGCTAGCACCGGCGGACGGTGCAACGCCCGAACGGGTCAAACTTTCTGTCAGCATCTGGATTCCTCATCGACACCGGATCCCATTTATAGGTGGCTGGACAGCCACGGTCCAAGTCTCTTTCGAAAGCCCTTAAATCGACGCTTTCCATCGGGGCTCACGTCTCACTGCCGTTTCGTTCCGCACTGGATTTCATCCCCGCCCCGCTGACCCTCCTTTCTCCTCTCGATGGATCCCGACAGGCACTTGCCCCATCCTGCTCGGAATCCTGCTCGAAATCAACCACAATTGATGTCCTCCCCCGATCCACAACCTCGCCCTCCTCCGCCAACCACATCTCCGTATCAGCAACCGTCTCTGCCTTCTATACGTCAGCTACACCCCTATCTCCCGCCTTCAGGAATGCCCCAGCCTCATCTACCAGCGCAAGCAACTTCGACATATACCTATCCACTACATGCGCCTTATGCCGGTCCGTCATCAACCGACCCTCATATTTCCCCGCCAGCCTCCTCTCACACTGCTACGTATCCTCGTTCTGAACTTCTTGAGTCCGAGGCAGAGGGTGAGGCAGAACCTCAAGGCCCTGCCAAGAAGAAAAGGCGACGACAGGCCTTGAGTTGCAATGGTATGTTGGTGCCACATGATTTTGGTTGTACTCCTGACGAAAATGTCCTGTCTTTCTACCTGCCCCGACTGTTCACAACAAATGTCTGCCGTCAATGACATATCTAATTTGGACGAAAGAATGCAAACGAAGGAAAATCAAGTGCGATAGGTTTGGCATTTGTTTTGTCGCCATTCGCGAGGTCCACTGATGCCCTGCCCAGAGCACAACCGTGCGGGCCTTGTACACGACGTGGGGAACAATCGAAATGTCAGTGGCGCACCTTAGAGCCTGTGTATGTTATCAGTGGACGACAATTCCCCCTGTACTGAATTCCACTTCAGGGACAAGTACGTTACCCGTCAAGAGTATGAAGCATTGAAAGAACAGAGTAGGGTAGAACATGACCAACTAAAAAGGAGGGTAGATCATCTGGAGTCCATGGTCTCGCGCATTTTCTCTGCACCATCAGGAGGCGCTGTTGGTTTGCCCATTTACTCAATGCCACTAGACATATCTGGGCCATCTACAGAAAATATTTCTTCGTACCGTGGTGGCTCCTCAAGTCACGCAACTTATACACCAAGTGTCCCGCCATCCATTGCATATCATACCGAAATCACGCCTAAACATCACTACTACCCCACCGCGTCATCTCCCATGATTCCTGAAGGAGCTCCACAGGTATCCCCTTCGGCTGCGCAAACCGCTCCAGGAAGTGGGGGTCTTGGTCACATCAGACGACCCTCTGATAGCAAGTCCCCGACACAACCGAGGCAGTCACCCCTTTCTCTAGCTTCCATTACTTCTCCATATAACCCCGTTGCAGAGTCAAAAAACTGGGTCGCGCAGACGCTCAAGCTGCTGGGCGAGCGTCTGCGCCTGGAACAAGGAGGTTGGAAAGGCCCAGTGGCACTTCTTTGAGATACCCATCAACGATGGAACCGCACCCGACACCGTCGAGTACGTCGGATGTTACCATGGGAGGTTCACAGGCACTTCCCACGGCACATCACATCCCCAGTTCGTCTCGAGGGAGACCTGCGGACTCCCCTGGTTCTCACTCGGGTGTAACTTCCGGTCGAGAAGTAGAAGGGCGACCTCCCACAGACCGATAATCCGGTTGCAGGGAGCACACGCCTATTGATGGGTTGTCGTAGGGATGGGGGACTGTGGTCCTATTTTCCACTCAGGCCTTACACCTGCGGCGAGGTTTCCCCGGGAGTTTCTACCGTCATTGGATATGATTTTTCTCTCATCCCCTTTGTTACCGCTTTTCACAATACTCAGTGACAGTTTACGACCCCACATACTACGAGCATTTGCTACATTAAATTTGCCGATCGTATTGTTGGCATGAGCAACCATGCTTAACGCCATCTACCATAGCAATATGTTCATTCCCATACTAATTTACCTTTGTCGTCCACAGTGGCTTGCATCCCGCTACCCAGTCGTTTACCACCACCAGATCGAGACAGCTCAATGATCCGCTCACGCTCCAATTCACGTTTATGTTTGGCCAGACCTTCCAATCGTGTAGCCTCTGCCTCCGCTTTAACGGCCTTAATCATTTCTCTCTTCTTTGCATTCTGTCTCTGCTTCTTCGTCATTGTTTGTTCTGGAGTTGTGTTAGTGATTTGTTGCGGGGTTGGTGTCGTTCTCTGGTTCCCTAAATTTTATAAGGTAAGGGATGCGAGAAATGTGACAGGGGAAATGGTTTACAGGAACGGCTTTTGCCTTTGACAATACCCCATCCTCCCTCGGCTTCGTCTTCTCCGTCGGCATCGTTTGCGGTGAGGTTACCTGCCGCAACGTCCTCATAATCTCCCCAGGTGAATCCTGGAGCCGGCATTTCACCGGCCCGAGGGATAACGCGCATAACTCGCTCGAGAGAAGGTACATCGGGTCTCTGCAGCATACTATTTAGATAGGATTAGTGAATCCGAACCCCCAACTGCCGACAGTTAACAGAATTGATTTCTGACTCACTCTTCTACACCCGTTCGCCTTGGTTTAGGTACGAGTTTCTCAGCGAGTGTTCGACGGGTGTCCGTGCTGACTGTGGGATCGCCTGCTTCTTCCTCGGTGTTCTCTGCAACGGTTGAGTCACCGGTAGTAGACGCTCCAACGTCACTACACGTGAAGTCGGTCGCCACGACCACATTTGCATCTGCGTTCCCATCGGGTTTGAGGCGGCGTAATTCAACACGTGTCCATGAGCTATCCGTGTCGAAAGAGGGCGAAGATCGCAGCCGTGATGGTTCACATTCTAGCAGAGTAACTTGTTTCACGGGTTTTGGCTGCGGGTGGATTTGGGGTTGGGGTATATGTTCTGAAGCTGCAAATGCACTCTTGGCTACTGCTGAGCCTGAGCGTGCGCTGGATTCCCTTGGCCCAGATTCCCCATGTTTATCCTGGTCCGCTGCGGCGACACTAGAGCCGGACGGGATAGCACTCGCCTTCGCCCTCTTTTTCTTTCCCCGTTTGGCGGCTGCTACGCCCGGCTCCTGAGAGCTGTGTTGTGTAATGGAACTTGCACTTGTACTAGCCTTTGTTTGCACCTCGAGACTGCCAGGAATAATTTGTGAAAATGAAGTGACGACCGGATCAGCTTTACGCTCTACTTTGGAGCTGGTTGCTCCGAGCCCAGAACCTGCATCATGGAGGGGTTCAAGCTGAGAATGCTTTCCACCCACAACTTCTCCCGCTGCATTCCTTCGATTAGGAGCACCCCGATTCTTCTTTTTGGACTTTGACCCTGTTACCCTAGATGCAGAAATGTGCTGTGGAGAGCCGGAGCTAGTAAGCTGTGGACTAGAGGTGGTTGAGTTGGAACGTAGGATGAACCTATCCGTCAGATAGCTGCATGTGACCGTGACTACTGCCAGGACGAGCGTCTCTGGAGTCATAAGACTCAAGAGAGAGCCCATAACTTTCAACTGCGGAAGCAGATAGTCCTATAGTCCAAGAATAGCGAATATAGTCAGTAGGTAGTATCCGTGAACAGTGAACACTGAATGCCGTATGCAAAGTCTCGAGTAACTACAATCACGTGACAAAAGCATGAGTTTGCACTAAAAAATTAACTACAATTCATACAACCCAAAAATCAAAAATACGGTGCATTCTTTCGTGGGCAGCATGTCAGGGAACGTTATGATGCAACAGTTATGGAAGCTATTGATTATGTGAGCACGCAGATGTCAATTTTCATGCTTCAGTTAGCAGAATTAGGAATTTCCCCTGAATCCAGTAAATAGCTAATAGTATACAGTCGACTCCCTCCTAACAGATACCAGGTATAACCCATACCTCCTCAAAACACATACATTTTTCTATTTCCCAAGTCAGTTTGCAGGGAATTTGTAACCATAACCCATAACCCATACCCCATACCTATTTTTGTCCAATCATGGGTTATGGGGGAGCTGACTAATGCAAATGTAATACTAAATTAGGAAATTATATTATATAATCATTGGATTTTCTTTACAACTTTGGTCCCGAAGCAGGCTCCTTCACAGCCTCTACTTCGAGTGTGAGGCGGCATCCTAGGGGTATTAGTGGAAAAGACCGAGTGGCTATGCGGAAGTTCAAACACCGCCAACCTTAAATACCTCACACTCTCAGTAGAG
>Ga0307518_10000691_pt1 | contig 25366 bp, 24 predicted proteins | sample 25_EM_MG_FD_203889 | JGI IMG/M metagenome (GOLD analysis project Ga0307518, IMG submission 203889) | Populus trichocarpa ectomycorrhiza microbial communities from riparian zone in the Pacific Northwest, United States - 25_EM | ecosystem: Host-associated > Plants > Roots > Unclassified | place... | reverse complement strand
GTACTCCGGATAACCTGCGCGCGGGAGATCCGGGGGTTGCGATGGAGACCAACGAAGCCAGGCGTATCGAGGCGACCAACGCCGAGCGCTACGCCATGTCCGGCCAGTACGGATGGGAGTTCAGCCCGGACGCGCCGAACCTGCTGGAGCGCTGGACGGTGCTGCCGTTCAACCAGCGCGGCGACAAGCGGATGGCGTTCGGCGCGCTGAGCGGCGCGTACAACGGGCTTCGCTTCAGCGTCTTCGACTACCACCGCCGCCCGACGGTCACGAGCGTGCACACGCGGTGGACCAACAAGAAGGTCAACGAGCTCGACACGATCTCGATCGACACGGTCTGGGTCGTCACCCTGCCCGCGCCGATGCCGAACTTCCAGATCGTGTCGAGTATCGAGTCCGCCTGGGACGTCGATCAGTACCCGGAGCCCGCTACCGCGGACCGGAAGTTCAACCGCTGGTACAAGCTGATAGACACGGACCCGAACGTCGCGGTCGGCGTGCTGACGCCGCAGGTCGCCGCCACGATGCGGTCGTCGAAGCTGCACACCTGGTCGCTGGTCGGCGCGGAACTGGTCTACGTCGAGAATCCGACCTTCGGCCGGACCAAGCCGGACGACGTGCTCTCCACGCTCGGCAGGCTCGCGCAACTGGTGTCGCTGCTGCCGTTCCACCTCGGTGGTGGCGGGCAGCCCGCCGCACCGCCTCCGCCGCCCCCGTATCCGCAGCAACCCCAATACCCGCAGCAGCCGTATCCGCCACAGAACCCCGGCTATCCGCCGCAGTACCCGCAGCCGCAGTACGGCGGGCCGCCGTATCCGCCGCAATACCCGCCCCAGGGATATCCGCCGCCCGGATACCCGCCGCGCGGTTACTGACGGGACTTCGCGCTCTCCGTCCACACTGGACTTTCGACGAAGTGGTTGTCGAACTTTTCCTGATTGTCCAACAGATCCTGGACGGTCGCCTCGCCGTGCCCGACCTTCTCCAGTAGCCGGAAGTAGTCGAACCGTTCCACGCCAGGGATGAACACGATCAGAACGTCCGCCGGCGAGTCCACGGCCGCCCGGAACGCGTGTGTGGTCAGCGGTGGCACGACGAGCATGTCGCCTTCGGAAACGGTCACGATCTCTTCCCCCGCAAGGACTTCCAGCTTTCCGCCGAGCATGAAGAACATCTCGGACGAGCCGGTGTGGTAGTGCGGCGCCGCGCCATCGGCGCCGACGCCCAGCTGTGTTCTCGCGCTGCTCATGACTCCGCCTGTGGTCGAGACGTCGGCGAGCAGCGTGACGAGAGTGGGGGCCGCGCCGACGGTCTCGGCTTCGGCGGCGCGGACGAGGACGGGTTCACGGGTTTCGATGCGCTGTGTCATGACCACGATAGTTCCACTGCTGATAGTTCGCTGTCAAACTATCTCCTGTCGAATAGACTGCGTTCGTGAGTGAACAACGAAGCGCGGACGCGATCGACGCCGTCGTCGACGCCTGGCACCGCGAGCGGCCGGAGCTGGACTTGACCGCGATCGGGGTCGCGGGACGCCTCGGCCGCGTGACGATGCTGACCACCCCGATGGTCGAGGCCGTGTTCGCGAGACACGGCTTGAAGCAAGGGGAGTTCGATGTGCTCGCGGCGCTCAGGCGCTCCGGGAAGCCGTACACGCTGATCCCGTCCGAACTGTCCGCGACCCTGATGATGTCCAGGGCCGGGATGACCAGCCGGATCGACCGGCTCGAATCGGCCGGGCTGGTCGAGCGGGCGCTCGATCCCGAAGACCGGCGCAGCTTCCGTGTCACGCTGACCGAGCGCGGCTTCGAGGTCGTCGACGCCGCGATGACCGAGCACACGGCGAACGTCGCGAAGCTGCTCTCGCCCCTGGGTGAGGATCTCGACGTCCTCGACGCTTCGCTGCGTCGGCTGCTGGCGTCCCTCGACGAAAACTGAAGGGGCCCTTCACCGCGTCACATGCGGCGAAGGGCCCCTTCAGTTCCCTGGATGGATCAGCAGTACAGGTTGCCGCCGGGGTCGACGCCGAGGATGCCCGTGAACTGCTGGTACTTGCTCACGCGGCTCTGGACCTGGGCGGGGTTGCCGCCGTTGCACTCGATGCTCCCGTTGATGCTGCGGATCGTCTCGCCGAAGCCGCGGCTGTTGACCATCGCGTTGTGCGGCGTCATCGTGCCGGGACCGTTCTGGGTCATCCAGTACCAGATGCCGGTCTTCCAGGCGACCGCCGCGTCGTTCTGCACGAGCCACGGGTTGGTCAGCAGCGGCAGGCCCAGCGCGTCGCCGGCGGCCTTGTAGTTGAAGTTCCAGCTGAGCTGGATCGGGCCGCGGCCGTAGTACGCGGCGTTGCCGGCGGGGCAGCCGTAAGACTGGCTCGTGTCGCAGTAGTGCGGGTAGTTCGCCTCGTTCTGCTCGACGATGTGGACCAGACCGCCGGTCTCGTGGCTGACGTTCGCCAGGAAGGCCGCCGCTTCCTGCTTCTTCACGGTGTCGCTGCCCGTGCCCGCGAAGGCCGGGTACGCGCTGAGGGCGGTGACCAGGCCGTTGTAGGTGTAGAAGGGGTTCCGGCTCGGGAACATCTGGTTGAACTGGGCCTCGCTGACCACGAAGCCGGACGGGTTCGGCGGGTTGGTCGTCCCGCCGCCGCAGGCGCCCTGATCGGCCCAGACCTGCGCCGAACCGGGGGTTTCGTTCTGTGTCCACCACTTCGCGGACCAGTTGTGCCCGTTGTAGGAGGCGGTGTTGCCGCCCCAGTAGACCGAACTCGCGTTCCACGGCGCCACGCAGTCCGCGGCCGAGGCGGGCTGGGTCGGGACGACCACGGCGACCGTGGTGGCGGCGAAGGTGGCGGCGACCGCCGCGAGGATACGTCGAAGAGACATCGGTGGCTCCTTCGTACGAGGGGACCATGCAGGGAGATATTGGTCTATACCTTTTAAGGGGTATGGCCAACAGGTATAGACCATTGCGCACAAGAAACCAACCGGGGAAAGCCGGATCGTGCCTGTTCGGCCGTGTGCGACAGCCGAATGGCCTAACCTCTGTCCGGTTTTGTCGGAAACCGATTCCCCGCACGACAACTCTGAGGCGAGGGGTGCTCGAAACATCCCCCCTGTGAGGGGCTAGTCTCGTGCCCCGAGTTGATCAGAACCCACAGGTCTTGACACGCTCGGTAGTTTTTTGACCAGCAGCCTGGAAATGCTCACTCGTTCGGGTTAGCGTTCCGGTTCGGCAAAGTCACGTCACGGGAGGCACTCCGGTGCGGAACCCAGTTCATCTCCTGATGCGATCGTCCGTGCCCGCGGCCCGGGCCGCGGCGGTCGTCGCGATCCCGGTCGCGTTGCTCGTCGCGGGCGCCGTCCCGGCGTCGGCCGCGGAGTCGACGTCACGGTCGGAGATGGCGTTCGGTCTTCTGGGCCCGGTCGGCCTGATCGCCGTCGCGCTCGGCATCGTCGGCATGGCCTTCGGTGTGTTCCGTCAGCGCCGGAAGGCCCGCGCGACCGCCGTCGCCCCCGCCGTTTCCTCAGTTCCGGCTCAGCCCACCACTCCGCACGTGGCCGCGATGGCCGAGGCCGTGCTCGCGGACGACGCCCTCACTCGCCAGCAGCGCCCCTGACCTGCGCTTCCCCGGTTCAGATCGCGTTTAGCCCGCGAAAGGCGACGCGCCCCCCGGATCGCGATTAGCCCGCGAAACGCAGGTCGGGGCCCTGGGCCCGGCGGATCGCGTTTAGCCCGCGAAACGCAGGTCGGCGGATTTCTTGGGTAGGTACACCTAGTCCGGCCCGGATTGTTTAGCCGCGCGCTGATCGCCACGCTCGGGTCCATGACGGTGACGCGGCGTCGCAGCCGGCCCGGTGACCCCTTCCCCCGCGCCCTGGACCGGGCGATCACGGAAAGCGGCCTCGGGCTCGACCGGATCCGGGACCGGCTCGCCCGGCAGGGCGTCCGGATCAGTGTCGCGACCTTGAGCTACTGGCGGACCGGAAGAAGCCGCCCCGAGCGGTGCGACTCCCTGAAGGCGGTCGCGCTGCTGGAGCGGCTCTTCGAACTACCGCACGGTTCCTTGCTGAACCGGCTGGGCCCGCGTCGCCCCCGGGGACGGTGGGGCGACGCGGGGACCGGGTCAGACGCCGGAGTTGGTGCGGATCCAGCTGCGGAAGTAGGGGACGTCCACGTAGATCGACGGCCCGGTCGCGCAGGTGCTGCTGTTGTTCCCGGCGCGGCTGGTGGCGCCGACCAGCTGCCAGACACCGCTGACCTGCTTCACCTGCGGGCCGCCGGAGTCGCCGTAGCAGGCGCCCGAGTTGCCGTTGGGGTTGTTGGTGCAGATCTCGCTGGCGCCGTTGATGCCGAGGCACCGGCTGTCGGCGACGATCGAGGTGTTCAGCTCCTGGAGGTTGATCGGGGCGCCGCAACCACCGCGGACGGGGCAGGTCTGGCCCCAGCCGATGATCCGCGTCGCGGTGCCAACGGCCCCGGACGAAGCGGCGATCGTGACCGGCGCCTGCGACACCGCCGTCGAGAGACGCAGCAGCGCCAGGTCGGCGCTCGGGTGGGCGATGCGCTGGGCCACCCGGGCGACGGAGCCGCCGCTGGTGCGGTTCGTGGTGCCGACGCGCACCTGGTACGGCGTGCCACAGTGCGCCGCGGTGACCACCCAGGTCGAGCTGATCAGTGAGCCACCACACTGGTGGCTGCCGGAGCTCGACTGCTGGGACACCATGAACGAGTAGACCTGGGTCGCGTTGCCGCCGCCGACGATGTTCGGCTGGACGCCTCCGGTGGGCTCGGCCGCCGCCGCGACGCCGGAAAGCGAGAAGACGGCCGCAGCCGCCATGGCCAAGCCCATCAGCAGGGATCGTGCCTTCATGGGTTCTCCTTCGGTGTGGCCGGAAGATCCGGTGCCATGAACGCTAGGAATCGGACACCGCGCCCAGAACCGTCGGAAGTATGTGGCGTTTAACCGTTTAGCCCGTTCGGCCGGGCCGAGGCCGGATGACCCGCCGCGGCGTGGCCTGACAGAATCCGGGCGTGTCCGACGAACAGAAGCGCCCGCGCGTGCTCTCCGGGATCCAGCCGACCGCCGACTCGTTCCACCTGGGCAACTACCTGGGTGCGCTGCGGCAATGGGTGCGGCTGCAGGACACCCACGACACCTTCTACATGGTCGTCGACCTGCACGCGATCACCGTCGAGCAGGACCCGAAGGTGCTGCGCGAGCGCACGCGCCGCTCGGCCGCGCAGCTGCTCGCGCTCGGGGTCGACCCGGCCCGCAGCGCGCTGTTCGTCCAGAGCCAGGTGCCCGAGCACGCCCAGCTGGGCTGGGTGCTCGAGTGCCAGACCGGGTTCGGCGAGGCCGGCCGGATGACGCAGTTCAAGGACAAGGCCGCGAAGCAGGGCACGGATCGCGCCAGTGTCGGCCTGTTCACGTACCCGGTCCTGCAGGCCGCGGACATCCTGCTGTACCAGGCGAACGAGGTCCCCGTCGGCGAGGACCAGCGGCAGCACCTGGAGCTGACGCGCAACCTCGCGCAGCGGTTCAACAACCGCTACGGCAAGACGTTCACCGTGCCGGAGCCGCATATCGTCAAGGACACGGCGAAGATCTACGACCTGCAGGACCCGACCGCGAAGATGAGCAAGTCGTCGTCGACCGGCAACGGCCTCATCGAGTTGCTCGAAGACCCGAAGAAGTCGGCGAAGAAGGTGCGCTCGGCGGTCACCGACACCGGCCGCGAGATCGTCTTCGACGCCGAGAACAAGCCGGGCGTCTCGAACCTGCTGACGATCCTGTCCGCCCTGACCGGCCAGCCGGTCGCCGAACTCGAGAACTCCTACGAGGGCAAGGGTTACGGCGACCTGAAGAAGGGCGTCGGGGAGGCGTTCGTCGAGTGGGTCACGCCGGTGCAGGAACGCGTCCGGTCCTACCTGGACGACGTCGCCGAGCTCGACAAGGCCTTGGCGCTCGGTGCGGAACGGGCCAGGGAGGTCGCTTCGGTGACCTTGCGGAACGTCTACGAGAACATCGGGTTCCTTCCCCCGGCAGGCTGATTCGCGCTGCGCGGCCGCGGCCGGGTGGTTAGCGTTTCAAGGTGGCGAAAGATGACGGCGCGAAGCCGGAAGAGGACAAGCTGTTACCGCGTCTGAGGCGGAAGTACGGCTGGCTCGATCACCTCATCCGGGCGAACGACGCTTTCACCGAGCGCTACGGCAACCACTACGCCGCGGCCATCACCTACTTCAGTGTGCTTTCGGTGATCCCGATCTTGATGGTCGCCTTCGCGATCATCAAGATCGTGCTCGCCGGCGACCAGGTGGTGACGAACCAGCTCGTCGACGGCATCAAGAAGTCGGTCCCGGAAGGCCTGAGCGATCTCGTCGGCAGCATCATCAAAGCGGCGCTGGACTCCGGCGGTGGCATCGGGGTGTTCGGCCTGCTGCTCGCCCTGTACTCGGGCATCGGCTGGATGTCGAACCTGCGTGACGCGCTGACCGCCCAGTGGGGGCAGGAAAAGCAGAAGCTTCCGCTGGTTTCGACCACCATCAAGGACCTGCTGTCCCTCGTCGGGCTCGGGCTCGCGCTGGTGGTCTCGTTCGGCCTCACCGCGGCGGGCAGCGGGGTGGGACGGTTCCTGCTCGAACTGGTCGGCCTCGAGAACCAGGGCTGGGCCGTGTTCCTGTTGAAGGTCGCGACGATCGTGCTCGGCCTGCTCGCGAACACCCTGGTGTTCCTGTGGGTCATCGCGAGGCTGCCCCGTGAACATGTCGCGCTGCGCAGCGCGGTCAAGGGCGCGATCTTCGCCGCGGTCGGGTTCATCGTGCTCCAGCAGGCCGCGACCGTCTACCTCGGCAGCGTCACGAAATCACCGGCGTTCACGCTGTTCGGCCCGGTGATCGGCCTGCTCGTGTTCGCGAACCTCGTGTCGCGGTTCCTGCTGTTCGTCACCGCGTGGACGGCGACGGCGAAGGAGAACCAGCAGACGGTCGTCGAGCCGCCGGCCCCGGTGCTGATCCACCCGAGGGTGACCGTGCAGCAGGGGCCGGGGCTCGGTGCCGTCGGCGGGGCTTTCGCGACCGGTGCCCTGTTGGGCTGGTTCGGCCGCCGGAAGTCCTGACCTACCGGCCGGGCTCCTGCGCGGCCGGCGCCGGCTGTGCCTGCGCGGCCTTCTTGGTGCGGATGATCCCCGCGATGAGCAGGACCACGCCGAGCACGCCGACGACGATGCCGAGCACGGGCTGGTAGTCCTCGGCCCACATCAGCAGGATGAACTGCCGGTCGGTGTAGGTCAGCGCGACCGAGCCGAAACCGAGCAGGATGAACAAGAACGCGAGTCTCTGCATGGAGAAAACACCTCGGAAATGAGTACCTGAAATCGGGGACACCCACGGCCGTCCCCCGAACGGCGCGCGGGTGGAGACCGAAGAGTAGCGGTCGCGGCCGACGCTGTCCGCCGATTTCGGATTCCGCGGTTCTACTCGCCCGCCATGGCCTTTTTCCGCTGATGACCGATGACGAACGACGCCACGATGATCAGGAAGACGGCCAGCGTGATGATCCAGCCCGTCACCCCGAACGGGTCTTCGGCCGCGGCCGCGGCGCCGCTGTTCGACGCGCCGTCGGCGTTCGGTGCGGCGTTGGCCGGGTCCGCGTTCATGGTTTCCGGTGACCGGTATTCGATGCGCCCCACCGATTCGGCCTTGGCCTCGCGCAGCGCGATGCCGTAGTCGAGGAGCTTCGCCGCCTGCTCGACGACCCGCGTCGGGCGCTGCTCGGCGCGAAGCATCACGACCCCGATCCGATGGCCGTTCTGGAACGCGCTGCCCGCGTACGTGTGGCGCGCGTCGTCGGTGAAACCGGTCTTCCCGCCGGTGAACCCGGGGTAGCTGCCGAGGAGTTTGTTGTCGTTGTAGATCGTGATGAGCGGCTTTCCCGCGGTGGGCGGGATTTCGAAGCTCTTGGTCTTGACCACCTTGGCGAATTCGGGCTTCTTCATCGCGTAGTGGAAGATCAGGCTCATGTCGTAGGCCGAGGTCGACATGCCGGGGCCGTCGAGCCCGGACGGGGTCGCGGCCCGGGTGTCCGTGGCGCCGATGCGGGCGGCCAACGCGTTCATCTTCGCGACGGTCGCGTCCACCCCGCCGAGCACGGTGGAGAGCGCGTGCGCCGCGTCGTTGCCCGAATGCATCAGCAGGCCGTGCAGCAGCTGGTCCACTGTGTACTGACCGCCCGCGGCGATGCCCATGCAGGTGCACTCCTGCTCGGCGTCCTCCTTGGTCGGCACGATGCTCCTGCCCGGCGGGAGCTCGGTGACCACGACCAGCCCGAGCAGCACCTTGATCAGCGACGCCGGCCGCTGACGGGCGTGCGGGTCCTTCGCCGCGATGATGTCGCCGTTGTCGAGGTCCTGCAGCACCCACGACGCGGAGGTGTTCCCCTCGGGCGGGTTCAGCGCGCGCTTCGGGAGCACGAGCCCGCATTCGGCCATCCGGTCGCCGCCCACCGGGACCGGCGGGACCGGCAACGGCGCCGGCGCGGCCTCACCGGGACGCGGCTTCTCGGAGGTGTCGATGGGCGGGGGAGGCGTCGTCTTGTTCGCGCACGGCTGCGCCTGGGCTGGTGGCTTCGGGGCGGCTGTGGCCACCGGCGTCACCGCGAGGGCGAGCACACCGGAAACGAGGACCAGGAGCGACCGGGAGATAGCGCTGTGCACCCGAGCAATGTAGCGTCGCCGGGCCCGCTGCATACTCAGGGGCATGCGCATTTCGCGAGGTACTTCGATGTTCCTGCTGGGTTTCGGCGTGTGGTCGTGGATCATCTGGATCACGTTCGCCAAGAACCTCTGGGACAGTGACCGCGCCTGGGCCGCGGACGGCTCGCCCACCGCCTACTTCATCGTGCACGCGGTGCTGACGGTGGTCTCGTTCGTGCTCGGCACCATCATCGGCGTCATCGGTCTGCGCACGCTTCGTGGCGCCAAGTCACGGGACGCGGAAAAGGCTGACGCCTGATCGGGTTTTGTCGTCCTTTTGACGGTGTTGGGCAGGCTCCGGCTCGCTTACGTTCACAGCAGGCGAATCATGGAGGTGGAATGTCCCGGATCAGACGCCTGCTCGTCCCCGCGCTCGTCGCGGCGGCGGCGGGAAGCGTGTTCGCGGCCCCGTCGGCGAGCGCCGCGCCCGCGCCGCAGTGCGACACCGCGAGCGCGCCGTTCAACTACGTGGTGCTCTACAACCCGCGTACCCCGGAACGCAAGGTCGACAGCGAGCTGCGCGCGAAGTGCGGCGAGAAGGTCGCGTACTACCCGGAGATCGGGGTCGCGGTGGCGACCTCGCGCAACGCCGACTTCCAGGCGAAGATCGGCGTCTTCCGCGCCTACTCGGGCGGCCGTGACGTCGCGTTCCCGCCGGCGGCCACCACCCGCTCGACCCGCTCCGCCGTGGTCGACACCAAGGAGAACGAAGAGACCACCAGCGTCGCGGTCGAAGAGGACCTGTCGGCCCAGCAGTGGGACATGCGGGCGATCCAGGCTCCCGAGGCGAACAAGATCTCCGGCGGTAGCCGCTCGGTGACCGTCGGCGTGCTGGACTCGGGCATCGAGCCCACCCACCCCGCGCTGAAGGCGGCCCTCGACCCGAGCGTGTCGGCAGGCTGCAACAGCGGCGCGCCCGACACCACGCCCGCGGCCTGGGCACCCACGACCTCCGACCACGGCACGCACGTCGCCGGCACGATCGCGGGCAAGGACGCGGCGCGCGGCTTCACGGGTGTCGCGCCCGGCGTCAAGCTCGCGTCGGTGAAGGTCGTGAACGACGACGGCCTGATCCTTCCCGAGGCCGCGGTGTGCGGGTTCATGTGGGCGGCGAAGCACGGCTTCCCGGTCACGAACAACAGCTACTACATCGACCCGGGCATGTTCTACTGCTCGAAGGAGCCGGGCGACGCGGCCGCGTTCGAGGCCGTCCGCCGCGCGGTGACCTACTCGACCGGCCGTGGCGTGCTGAACGTCGCCGCCGCGGGCAACAGCGGCTTCGACCCGGACGAGCAGACCACCGACCCGAACCGCCCGCACCCGGTCGACGAGAGCTGCGGCATCCTGCCCAAGGCCATCGACGGCGTCGTCAACGTCTCGGCCATCGGCTACGCGGGCACGAAGTCGTCGTACAGCAACTACGGTGACGACGTTTCGGTCACCGCTCCCGGCGGCGACCGCGCCCAGCTGCCGCCCGCCGGCCAGGGCGTGGGCTGCCCGCTGTCGACCGTTTTCAACGGCGGCTACGGCGCCAAGTGCGGTACCTCGATGGCGTCTCCGCACGTCGCCGGTGTCGCCGCGCTGCTGGCTTCCCGCTACCGCCACGCTCCGCCGCGGCTGCTGACCTGGCTGCTGGAGCACCAGGCGGACGAGGTTCCCTGCGGAACCGCGGCGCCGGTCTGTGAAGGCCCGGCGAAGGACAACTCGTACTACGGGCACGGTCGCGTCAACGCCCTGGACGCGGTGAAGTAAAAGGATTTCCGAGTATTCGGGGCCGGTCCACCAGGGGGGCCGGCCCCGAATGCGTTCCCTCGCTTGCCGAAAGGCAAGATCCGTTCGGTGACCACCCGAACACGTGCCGGATTTTTCGGTCTTGGCGGCCCGTGGGCGAGGTAAACTCGCCTGGGTGAAACCCCAATGGGGTAGGTGCCGAGTGAAGGTCGAGCGACTTCGGTTACTGTGCCGTCCACCACATCGGCACCGATGGGGGCGACCAATCAACCTCGCGAATGGATGCACAAGATGACCGGCGGTTCTGAGACGGGTGGCAACTAGCCATCGCCTGGCTCCGGCATGAAACCCGTGCCGGAGCGTCAGCCGTTACGGGTGTAGTCCGCGACGAAGCCCATCCGCTGGCTCAACCGGGGCTCGCGGGCGGAGTACTCGACGATCACATCCTTGTTCCGCACCTTCTTCTTGAAATTGCGGGCCCCCTGATTGCGCACGGTGAGAGACGCGGGGTTCGGCACGTTGCGGAACACGACGCGGTGGGTGAACTTGCAGACCTGCTTGTCGAAGACCACGTCGAAGTCCTCCGGCTCCGCGCCGCTCATCAGGTCCGCCGACATCTTCGGCCACCACCACTCGACGGTCACGAGGTCCCCGTCCGCGACCCGGTTTCCCAAGTGGACGTAGATGTCGAGCCGGGGTTTGCCGGTCTTCGAGTTCTTCCAGACCGACGTGGCCTTCGCCCGTGTGCGCTCGGACGCGCTTTCCGGTCTGGCGTGATACGCCTTGCAGGAGATGCGCCGTTTCGCCCTGGCGGTCAAAGGCGTCACGCCGTAGTAAGCCATCTTGAGCGAAACGTATCTCGGCTTGCCGTCCGCGGCGGCGTTGAGGATTATGTTGCGTTTGCAGTAGACGTCACCGTTGTTCTCGACGATGGTTTCTTGCCGCCATTCGCGGAGGACGATCGGTGAATCCGTGTGCATGCTGTCGGCGTAGTCGTGAAGAATGTTCTCCACGTTGACGAGTTTGTTGCGTTGTCGTTGCGTTCCCGCGAACGAAACCAGCGCGGCCAAGACGAACAAGGCGCCGGCGGCGGTGGCGAAAGCCGTTCTGAGCCAGGCGATGCCCAGTACCTGGCCGAGCAGGCCGACCGTACCCAGCATGGTGATCGTGCTTCCGAACACGCGGATGTAGCCGTGTTTGTAAACCAGTTCTTCGATTTCCGCGATCAGAGGCACGAGTCGCTGCGAAAGGATCGCGCGCAGCTCCGAACCAGCACCCATCGCCTCGCCGCCCCTCGGTCACCCGGCATGGTGACTCTCCAGGCTATCTCAGTCACACACCGTTTCCAACGGTCTTCTTGGCGGCGAAGCACCTTTCGCCGGATTCGCGACCGGTGTCCTTCTCGCTACGTTGTGAACACCTTCGACAGTGGGGAGTTCACGATGTCGGTGTTCGGTCGGTTGGTTCCCGTGGTGGTGGGGCTGGCGATGCTCCCGCTTGTCGGCACGCCCGCGGCGGCGGCTTCTCCGGTGGATCCCTGCAGCGAGGAACCGAGGGAGCTGCCCATCGACGAGTTCACCGACTACCGCGAAATGGTGCGGGAACTCGGCAGGCTCGAGCGCGTGAGCAAGGGACGCGTGGCGGTCAAGGAGGTCGGGCGGTCCAACCGCGGCCGGGGTATCCACCAGGCGACCGTCGGGACCGGCCCGAAGGTCTTCGTGGTCTCCAGCGAGATCCACGGGAACGAAAAGACCGGCACCGACGCCCTGCTCCGGATCCTGGACTACCTCGGCACCTCGGAGACGCGGGACGCCGAGCGGCTGCGGAAGACCATCACCTTCGTCGCGGTGCCGAAACTGAACCCGGACGGCGCCGAACTCGACCGGCGCGGCAACGACCTGTCATGGGCCGACGTGCAGCGGAAGTTCCCCCAGCTGAAGGACCGCCCGCCCGCGTGGAACTACCTCAGCGACGTCCTGCAGGGCGACGACTACCGGAAGCGGCCAGGGTTCGACGTCAACCGCGACTTCAATCCTGACCTGAGCTACGTCCCGCGCGCGGAGGACTTCCCGGGTGCGCCGGATCAGCCGGGCTGGTTCATCACGCCCGAGGCGCGGGCGTTGCGTTCGGTGTACGTGGAGCTGACCGCCCGGCGCGGGAAGGTGCCTGACGTCTACGTCGATCTGCACCACCAAGGCGCGTGCGTCCGCCAGGAAGGCAGCAACCGGCTCCTCGACGTCGGCATCGACTACCCGCCGTTGCCGGACAAGTTCTTCGAGCCCGGCCAGAAATACGCGAAGTACCGCGACGTGTACACAAAGGACGAATCGAGGCAGCTGGCGATCAGCGCCTTCAACGGGATGTCGTCGCGCGGTTTCGTCGGGGCGCGGTATCCGCATGCCGCGGATCGTGATCTGCCGGGGCAGGCGCGGTGTTCGTTCGCCTTGAACGGGACGGGGACGGTGCTGTTCGAGGTGCGCGGGCAGACGCAGACGCTCGGGCAGCAACACCGGGAGCACTTCACGCGCGCGGTGATGGCGGGGCTGTACAACATGCTGCGGGACGTGAGCACGGGCGCTGTGGACCGCATCGATCCGGAGGCTTTCGACCTGCTGCCCGGTACTGCCGACTCCGCCGCTCTCGCCCGCGTGCTGGAGTAGCTCGTCTGTCCGTGAAGGCCTCCTTGAGGGACCCAGGGTCCCTCAAGGAGGCCTTCACGGACGGATCTCAAGCCGCACGAGAGGTCAGACTGACAGGTGGGCGCGGGCGAGCGGAGGCTGCGAGACGAGCCGCTTCCAGCTCGGCCAGGACTCCGGCCGGGTCTGTCAGCAAGCGGGAAGGCAAGGTCTGTACGACGATGATCCCAGCGGTCGCGTAGCGCGTATTGCGCATGACCGTGCGCCTGTAGTCCTCGCGATGGAAATGGAAGTCGAACGAGTCGATCTCCCACGCGAGTGCTATGTCGTCCCACCAAGCATCAGGACGACCGATGTAGCCGCCGCGACTGTCGCAGATCTCCGGATTCCAGTGGCTGGGCTGGACGACGAGACTGCGGCTCAAGATCTTGGCTCGTGCTTCCGCGACCGAGTAGAGATCCTTCCACTCGCCAAGAATTCTGCGCGGGATCGCAGTGCCTCGTTTGGAACCCGTGTTCAGTTCACGGGCAAGCGCCTCAGGTGAACACCGGCCGCGCTGGATGGCTTCGACGAGAAGGCGCCCGACGGGTTCGACCGTCCGCAGGCGTCGGCAAGCGTCCGTGGTCGCGCGGACAAGCGGAGCGAGGGGAACGCCTTCGTGGATTCTTGCTTCAGGTAGACGATGGGTCCGCTCGACAGTTACGAACTCAGCGCTGCGGACTTTGTGTTCATGGGGAATGAGGACGTGAATGTCCTCGTCCGGAGGTAGCTCGCGGGGACGAAGCCCGTGCCGGCGACAGGCCTCCACACCGGTCACGAGTGCACGAGGACCCGCGTGCAGTAGCGCGCCGATCACCCGTTCTTCGATTGTCGGAGTCGCCTGGTGCAGCAGAATGATCCCTGGTAGCAGGCGTTGCCATGGACCGCCGGGCAGGCATCTTCGATAGATGACCTTGCTGCTCATGTCGAGCGACTCCAAGGTCGTCGCCTTGATGACGCCGTGCCGGCTTCGCTGCTGGAGCAGTTCGGGGTGCTCAGCCCATCTGCCGCGTTTGTTCATGATCACAGAGTGGGCCCGTCGGCATCGCGATCACCAGACACATTTCTGCGACCTGTGGATAACCCGCCCCTTGTGGATAACTGCCCAGAAGTCCGTGAAGGCCTCCTTGAGGGACCCAGAGTCCCTCAAGGAGGCCTTCACGGACAGTCCAGCAAAAAGGTCAGACGCGCTTGAAGAGCAGGGCGCGCTTGACTTCCTGGATCGCCTTCGTCACCTGGATACCGCGCGGGCACGCGTCGGTGCAGTTGAACGTCGTCCGGCAGCGCCAGACACCCTCGGAGTCGTTCAGGATGTCGAGACGCTCTTCGGCGCCTTCGTCACGCGAGTCGAAGATGAACCGGTGCGCGTTCACGATCGCGGCCGGGCCGAAGTACGAGCCGTCGTTCCAGTACACCGGGCACGAGGACGTGCAGCAGGCGCACAGGATGCACTTGGTCGTGTCGTCGAACCGGTCGCGGTCGGCCTGCGACTGGATCCGCTCGCGCGTGGGCTCGTTCCCGTAGGCGATCAGGTACGGCTTCACGGCCTTGTACGCCTCGAAGAACGGGTCCATGTCGACGTAAAGGTCCTTGAGCGTCGTCAGGCCCTTGATCGGCGCGATGGTGATGGTCGTCTTCTTGCCGTCCTGCGACAGCAGGTCCTTCATCAGGACCTTGCACGCCAGCCGGTTGATGCCGTTGATCTGCATCGCGTCGGAACCGCAGACGCCGTGCGCGCACGAGCGCCGGAACGAGAACGTCCCGTCGATGTAGTCCTTCACGTAGAACAGCAGGTTCAGCAGCCGGTCGGTGCGCTGCGCCGGGACGTCGTAGGACTCCCAGTGCGGCTCGGTGTCGATCTCGGGGTTGAACCGGAGGATCTTCAGCGTGACGGTGATCGGCGTGTGGTCGGAGGACACGGCCTCCGACTTCTCGGGGGTGGCCGTGGTCATCAGTACTTCCGCTCCATCGGTTCGTAGCGGGTGAAGGTCACCGGCTTGTAGTCCAGGCGGACGTCGGCGGTGAGACCTTCGCCCTCCTTGTAGGCCATGGTGTGCCGCATGAAGTTCGTGTCGTCGCGGTTCGGGTAGTCCTCGCGCGCGTGCCCGCCGCGGGATTCCTTGCGCGCCAGGGCGCCGACGACCAGGACCTCGGCCAGTTCGAGCAGGAAGCCCAGCTCGACGGCTTCGAGGACGTCGGTGTTGTACCGCTTCCCCTTGTCCGACACGGTGATCCGGCTGTACCGCTCCTTCAGCGCCTGCACGTCGGTCAGCGCCTGCTTGAGCGTGTCCTCCGTGCGGTACACCGAAGCGTGCGAGTCCATCGTCCGCTGCAGTTCGGTGCGGATGTCGGCGACGCGCTCGTCACCGTGCTCCGAAAGCAGCAGCGCGAGCTGGTCTTCGACGACCTTCGTGGGGTTCTCCGGCAGCTCGATGTGGTCGTGCGCCAGCGCGTACTCGGCGGCCGCGATGCCGGCGCGACGGCCGAACACGTTGATGTCGAGCAGCGAGTTGGTGCCGAGCCGGTTCGAGCCGTGCACGGACACGCACGCCACCTCGCCCGCGGCGTACAGGCCGGGGATGACGTTCTCGTTGTCCCGCAACGCTTCGCCGTGGATGTTGGTCGGGATTCCGCCCATCACGTAGTGGCAGGTCGGGAACACGGGCACCGGCTCGGTGACCGGGTCGACGCCCAGGTACGTCCGCGAGAACTCCATGATGTCCGGGAGTTTCGCGTTCAGCGTCTCTTCCGGGATGTGCGTGACGTCGAGGACGACGTAGTCCTTGTTCGGCCCGCAACCGCGGCCCTGCAGCACTTCCTGCACCATCGACCGGGCGACGATGTCACGCGGCGCGAGGTCCTTGATGGTGGGGGCGTAGCGCTCCATGAACCGCTCGCCGTCGGCGTTGCGGAGGATGCCGCCCTCACCGCGCACGGCCTCGGAGATGAGGATGCCGAGCCCGGCCAGACCTGTCGGGTGGAACTGGAAGAACTCCATGTCCTCCAGCGGCAGGCCCTTGCGGAAGATGATGCCGAGGCCGTCACCGGTGAGGGTGTGCGCGTTCGACGTCGTCTTGAAGATCTTGCCCGCGCCGCCGGTGGCGAACACGATCGACTTCGCCTGGAAGACGTGCAGCTCGCCGGTCGCCAGCTCGTAGGCGACGACGCCGGAAGCGGCCGGGTTGCCGCTCTCGTCCGGGGTCAGCACCAGGTCGAGCACGTAGAACTCGTTGAAGAACTCCGTGCCGTGCTTGACGCAGTTCTGATACAGCGTCTGCAGGATCATGTGCCCCGTGCGGTCCGCGGCGTAGCAGGCGCGGCGCACCGCGGCCTTGCCGTGGTCACGGGTGTGCCCGCCGAAGCGGCGCTGGTCGATCTTGCCTTCGGGCGTCCGGTTGAACGGCAGGCCCATCTTCTCGAGGTCGAGGACCGCGTCGATGGCTTCCTTCGCCATGATCTCGGCGGCGTCCTGGTCGACCAGGTAGTCGCCGCCCTTGATCGTGTCGAAGGTGTGCCACTCCCAGTTGTCCTCTTCGACGTTCGCGAGCGCGGCGCACATGCCGCCCTGGGCGGCGCCGGTGTGCGAACGCGTCGGGTAGAGCTTGGTGAGGACCGCGGTGCGGGCACGCTGGCCGGATTCGATGGCCGCGCGCATACCGGCGCCACCGGCGCCGACGATCACCACGTCGTACTTGTGGAACTGCATGAGGACTCCGCTTACCTGTGGTGGGGCGTCAGTTGGCCGAGATGCCGGGATCGAAGGTGAAGATCACCATCGTGCCGACGGCGAGGATCAGCACCATCGAGACGTAGAGCACGATCTTCAGCCAGAACCGGGTGCTGTCCTTGCGGGCGTAGTCGTCGATGATCGTGCGCAGGCCGTTGCCGCCGTGGATCTCGGCGAGCCAGAGCATCGACAGGTCCCAGAACTGCCAGAACGGCGAGGCCCAGCGGCCGGCGACGAAGCCCCAGTTGATGCGGTGCACGCCGCCGTCGAGGATGTTCATGATGAACAGGTGGCCGAGCACCAGCACGATCAGGGCGAGGCCCGAGATCCGCATGAACAGCCAGCTGTAGAGCTCGAAGTTGCTGCGGCGGGCGGCCGGGCGCTTCGGGGAGCGCGGGCGGTCGAGAGCGAGTTCAGTCATGGTCAGTTACCCCCGAACAGCGTTTCGACCGTGCGCTTCATCATGAAGAACGCGCCCGGAATCATCACCACGACCCAGATGGCCAGGATGGTCCAGAGCATCGGCTTCTGGAACTTCGGTCCCTTCTCCCAGAAGTCGACCAGCATGACCCGGATGCCGTTGAGCGCGTGGAACAGCACCGCGCCGACGAGGCCGACCTCGAGGAGGTTGACCAGCGGGGTCTTGTAGGTCTCGATGACCTCGTTGTACGTGTCGGGCGACACGCGCACGAGCGCGGTGTCGAGCACGTGCACGAAGAGGAAGAAGAATGTCAGCACGCCGGTGATGCGGTGCAGCACCCAGGACCACATACCGGGGTCGCCCCGGTAGAAGGTCCCTTGCCGGCGTGAGGCACCCGCCCGATCGCTCGCGGCCGCCTCGGTGGCGGTGCTAGCCGTGGTGGACATCGGTGAACGGCCTCCAACGTCATGGCTTGGGCCCGCTGACCGCTGGTTTCCGCGCCTGCCGCCGGGACGTCCACCTGGGACGGCTCCGGCGACGGTGCCGAGATCATGGTCATCGAGCGTGGATGAAAAGGATGCTAGACCCGCACCTCACGGTGGGCTCACCTCCGGGTTCCTCTGTGTGATGGACCAGACATCGGGGCCCTCGCACGATCGAGTGACGCGGGCCGGTAACTCACCGGTTCGTCCACTGTGGACGCGCGAGCGGTCCCGCCGGAGGGTCTGAACGGTGTGTGACGATCTTCGCCGCGTCACGCGGCCCGGGGGCCGCGTGCTGCCTGCGATTACTCCATTCCGATCACCGTGCGTACTCCGTTCGTCGCGCTCGCGACTCATGAGTAAACGTTTGTGTTACGTAGCGTGCCTTTCCTATGGCAGCAAAGCGGCCGTTAGGTACCGTTCCTCGGTCGAACCCGGCAGTGTCGCCGGGTCGCTTTCTTCGGACCATCCGCTGGATCAGCGGGGAGGGAGACACACGTTGCGTCGCATGCGTGGAACCGCGCTGGCCGCCGCGACCTTGGCCGGTGCTCTGGTACTGGCCGGGTGCGCGAAGGATTCGGGTGGGGGGAACAACAACAACGCGAGCTCCGGGGACCAGTCCGCCGGCTGCGTGACGGCGCCGAAGCCGCCCGCCGCGGCGGCCGCCTCGACCAGCTCCAGCCAGGCCGGTGAGAAGGTCGACGGCAGCAAGCTCAAGGTCGCGCTGGCCTTCGACGTCGGCGGCCGTGGCGACGCGTCGTTCAACGACTCCGCCGCCGCCGGTACGGACAAGGCGAAGACCGAGCTGGGTATCACCACGGTCAGCGAAAGCACCGCCGCGTCGACCGAGGACGAGGCCGCGAAGTCGCAGCGTCTCGACCAGCTCGCCGCGCAGGGCTTCAACCCCGTCATCGCGGTCGGCTTCGCCTACGCCAAGGCCGTCGGCGCCATCGCGCCGAAGTACCCGAACACCCAGTTCGCGATCGTCGACGACGACTCCGTCAAGGCGCCGAACGTCACCCCGCTGGTGTTCGCGGAGGAGCAGGGCTCGTTCCTCGCCGGTGTCGCCGCCGCCTACAAGTCCAAGAAGTGCCACGTGGGCTTCGTCGGTGGCGTGAACACGCCGCTGATCCAGAAGTTCGAGGCGGGTTTCCTCCAGGGCGTGAAGGCCGCTTCGTCCAAGGCCGTCATCGAGGACGAGTACCTCACCCCGGCCGGTGACTTCTCCGGGTTCCAGGACCCGCCGAAGGGCAACGCGAAGGCCAACGCGCAGATCGCCAAGGGCGCGGACGTCCTCTATCACGCCGCCGGTGCCTCCGGTAAGGGCGTGTTCGAGGCCGCGAAGTCGAACAACGCGCTCGCCATCGGCGTCGACTCCGACCAGTACAACCAGAAGACGGTCGAGGCGTCGAAGGACGTCATCATCACCTCGATGCTGAAGCGCGTCGACGTGGCGGTGTTCGACTACCTGCGCGCGCTGGCGAAGGGCGACCTGTCGTCGCTGCCGAAGCGGTTCGACCTCAAGGTCGACGGCGTCGGCTACGCCACCTCCGGCGGCAAGATCGACGACATCAAGGACGTCCTCGACGGCTACAAGGCGCAGATCGTCTCCGGGGCGATCACCGTCTCGGACAAGCCGCAGAAGTAAGCTTCACCAGGCACGGGGCTCGGGAGGGTAACCCCTTCCGAGCCCCAACCTGTTTACCCAGAACTGGATGGCTTTTCATGAGCGCTCCCCAGGCCGAGGTCACCGACGCCCCCGACCGGGGTGAACCGGCCGTGCAGCTGACCGGGATCACGAAGCGATTCCCCGGTGTCGTGGCCAACTCCGACGTCAACCTCACCGTCACCAAGGGCGAGGTGCACGCCGTCTGCGGCGAGAACGGCGCGGGCAAATCGACCCTGATGAAGATCCTCTACGGCATGCAGCAGCCGGACGAGGGCGACATCGCGATCAACGGCGAACCGGTGAAACTGCGCAACCCGCAGGACGCCATCAAGGCCGGGATCGGGATGGTCCACCAGCACTTCATGCTGGCCGACAACCTGACCGTCGGGGAGAACGTCTTCCTCGGCGCGGAGAACCTGCACGGCATCGGCCGCGCGGCGAGGGCGAAGCTGGCGGAACTCGCCGAACGTGTCGGCCTGCGCGCCCGGCCGGACGCGCTGCTGGAAGAGCTCGGCGTCGCCGACCGTCAGCGCGTGGAGATCGTCAAGGTGCTCTACCGCGGCGCGCGGATCATCATCCTCGACGAGCCCACCGCGGTGCTCGTGCCGCAGGAGGTCGACGCGCTGTTCGAGACCGTCCGCGCCATGCAGAAGGACGGCTTCACCTTCATCTTCATCTCGCACAAGCTCGACGAGGTGCGCGCGATCGCGGACACGGTCACCGTCATCCGGCGCGGCACCACCGTCGGCATGGCCGATCCGAAGACGATCACCTCGCGGCAGCTGGCCGAGATGATGGTCGGGTCGGAACTGCCCACCCCCGAGACCCGCGAGTCCACCGTCACCGACCGGGACGTCCTCCGCTTGGACGACGTGTGCCTGAGCGTCGAGGGTTCCGAGCGGAACGTGCTCGACCACATCTCCTTCACCGTGCACGCGGGTGAGGTGCTCGGGATCGCCGGCGTCGAGGGCAACGGCCAGACCGAACTCGTCGAGACGATCATGGGCATGCGCAAGGGCGGCGGCCGGATCGAACTGACCGAGACCGACGGCAAGGTCGTCGAGCTGCACAAACTGGGGACGCTCGCCCGCCGCGAGGCTGGGATCGGCTACATCGCCGAAGACCGCACGCGGCACAGCCTCCTGCTCACGCAACCCTTGTGGGTCAACCGGATCCTCGGCTACCAGACCCGCAAGCCGGTCGCGAAAGGACAGTTGCTCGACATCGACGGCGCGCGGGAGGACACCCGCCGCATCGTCGAGGAGTACGACGTCCGCACGCCGGGTATCGACGTTCCCGCCGCCGCGCTTTCGGGTGGTAACCAGCAGAAGCTGATCGTCGGGCGCGAACTTTCCGGCGACCCGGTCCTGCTGATCGCGTCGCATCCGACGCGCGGTGTCGACGTCGGCGCGCAGGCGCTGATCTGGGAACAGATCCGTCAGGCGCGCGCAGCCGGGCTGGCCGTCCTGCTGGTTTCGGCCGACCTCGACGAGCTGATCGGGCTTTCCGACACCATCCAGGTCATGTTGCGCGGACGGCTGGTCGGCGAGGCCGACCCCGCGACCGTGACCCCGCAGGAACTGGGCTCCGCGATGACGGGTGCTTCCGAAGACTCCGAAGAGGAAGGTGCAGCGTGAGTAGCTGGCGTACGAGGCTGCTGCCGCCTCTGCTCGCGATCGTTTTCGCGGTCATCCTGACGGCCATCGCGCTGATCATCTCGGGGGCGGATCCGCTCCAGGCCTACGGCACGATGATCGGCCAGCTCTTCAAGGGCTCGACGGCCGTCGACACGGTGAACCTCGCGACGGTCTACTACCTGTCGGGGCTCGCGGTGGCCATCGGCTTCCAGATGAACCTCTTCAACATCGGTGTCGAGGGCCAGTACCGGTTCGCCGCCATCGTCACCGCCATCATCGGCGGGGCGCTGCGGCTGCCGCCGGTGATCCACGTGATCGCGATCCTGATCGTCGCGGTGGCCAGCGGCATGCTCTACGCGGCCATCCCCGCCGTGCTGAAGGTGACCCGCGGGGTTTCCGAGGTCATCTCGACGATCATGCTGAACGCGATCGTCGGCGGCATCGTGGCGTTCCTGGTCAACGCGGACCAGTTCGGCGTGCAGACCGGCAACAACATCGCCACCCGCGAGATCGCCGAGACCGGCCGGATCCCCGGTATCCCGATCGGGTCGGGTGAGCTGTTCGGCTTCGTGGTCATCGCGGCGCTGATCGGCGGGGCCTACTGGTTCATGCTCAACCGGACCCGGTTCGGCTTCGAGCTCAAGGCCTCCGGCGAATCGACGACGGCCGCCGCGGCGGGTGGCGTCAACGCCAAGAAGATGACACTGATCGCGATGCTGCTTTCCGGTGGTGTGGCCGGTCTGGTCGCGATGCCGGAACTGCTCAGCCGCGACTTCAGCTACGGCATCACCTCGACCCAGATGTACGGCTTCACCGGCATCGCGGTCGCCCTGCTCGGGCGTAACCACCCGGCCGGGATCGCGCTGGGCGCCCTGCTGTGGGCGTTCCTCGACCGGTCCGCCGTTTCGCTGGAGCAGATCAACGTGTCCAAGGAGATCGCGGTGATCATGCAGGGCGTGATCGTGCTGTCGGTCGTCATCGCGTACGAGATCGTGCGCCGCGCGGACCTGGCCGCCGAACAGCGTCGCGTCGGTCGCGCGCTGGCGGGCAAGGGTTCCAGCGTGTCCGAGGGAGGTGCGGTGTGACCACCGCGGATGTTCTTTCGCCCAACACCGGCGGCACCACCATGCCGGTGAAGCCGCCGAAGCGGCGTATCCCGGGCTGGCTCAAGGGCGCCATCTGGGGTCTGCTGGCGGTCGGTGTGCTCGCGATCGCGTCGTACGCCACCGGCGTCAACACGCTGACCTCGACCAACACCGCACACACCGCGTTGCGGCTGGCGCTGCCGATCCTGCTGTGCGCGCTCGGCGGTCTCTGGGCCGAACGCGCGGGCGTGATCAACATCGGCCTCGAAGGCATGATGATCCTGGGCACCTGGGGTGCCGCGTGGGGCGCGTACCACGGCGGGGTCTGGGCCGGGCTGATCTCGGCGGTCGTGTTCGGCGCGCTCGGCGGTCTGCTGCACGCCGTCGCGACGGTGACGTTCAACGTCAACCACATCGTCTCCGGTGTGGCGATCAACCTGCTCGGCCTCGGTGTCGCGAAGTACCTGGCGAACCTGGTGTTCACTCCGCTTTCGGGGAACCCGCGTCAGTCGCCGCCGGTGCCGAAGTTCGACACGTACTCCGCGACGTTCCTCTCGGACTGGTTGTCGGATCTGGAAAAGATGCAGCGCGTCTTCATCTCGGACCTCGCCGGCATCCTCAACGGCCTGATCACCGAGGTCGCGCCGCTGACGATGATCGCGATCGCGCTGGTGCCGATCAGCTACTTCGTGCTGTGGCGCACGCGATTCGGCCTGCGGCTGCGGTCCTGCGGTGAGAACCCGGTGGCGGCCGAATCCCTCGGCGTCAACGTCTACCTGCACAAGTACGTCGCCATGATCATCTCCGGCGGGCTCGCCGGCATGGGTGGCGCGTCGCTGGTGCTGCTCGCGGGTGGCGCGGACTACCTGGAGAACCAGACCAACAACCGCGGTTACATCGGCCTCGCGGCGATGATCTTCGGCAACTGGCGGCCGGGTGGCCTGCTCGGCGGCGCGGCGCTGTTCGGGTACGCGGACGGTCTCCAGCTCGCCGGAGGCGGCACCGCGGTACTCGCGCTGCTGTACGGCGCGGTGATCCTGCTGGCCGTGATCGTGGCGGTGCAGCTGTTCCGCCGTCAGTGGATCGCCGCCGCGCTCGGCGTCGTCGGCGCGGGCGCGCTGTACGCGATCTACTGGACCAACGACGACCTGCCCAGCGACCTCATCCCGTACACGGCGCACTTCGTGACGCTGATCGTGCTGGCCGTGGCTTCGCAGCGGCTGCGGCCGCCGAAGGCCGACGGCGCGCTGTACCGACGAGGTGAGGACTGACATGGCGGAGTACGACTGGGAAGCCTTGCGGGCTCAGGCCATCGAGGCGGCGAAGTCGGCGTACGCGCCGTACTCGGGCCTGCACGTCGGTGTCGCGGCGGTGGTGGACGACGGCCGGATCGTCGTCGGCTGCAACGTCGAGAACGCTTCGTACGGCTTGGGAATGTGCGCGGAATGCACGATGGCGGGGCAGTTGCGGCTGACCGGCGGCGGAAAGCTCGTCGCCGTCGCATGCCGCAGCGGTGAAGGCGCTCTGCTGATGCCGTGCGGGCGCTGCCGTCAGATCCTGTTCGAGCACGGCGGTTCCGACTGCCTGGTGGACACCCCGAGCGGCATCCTGCCGATGTCGGCCGTGCTGCCGGACGCCTTCGGACCGGACGACCTGCCATGAGCGCGTTCGCCGCCGTCGACGTCATCCGCGCGAAGCGGGACGGCGGACGGCTGACCGACGAACAGATCGACTGGACGATCGACGCGTACACCCGCGGCGACATCGCCGAGGAACAGATGGCCGCGCTCGCGATGGCCATCTTCCTGCGGGGGATGGATTCCGGCGAGATCGCGCGCTGGACCGGCGCGATGATCTCGTCGGGGGAGCGGCTGGAGCTGAAGGTCAGCCGTCCGACGATCGACAAGCATTCGACGGGCGGGGTCGGCGACAAGATCACGCTCCCGCTGGCGCCGCTCGTCGCGGCTTGCGGCGCGGCCGTGCCGCAGCTGTCCGGGCGCGGGCTCGGGCACACCGGCGGGACGCTGGACAAACTGGAGTCGATTCCGGGCTGGCGTGCCTCTTTGTCGACATCGGAGATCATCCGGCAGCTCGAAGACGTCGGCGCGGTGGTCTGCGCGGCGACGTCCGGGCTGGCTCCCGCGGACAAGAAGCTGTACGCGCTGCGGGACGTGACTTCGACGGTGGAGTCGATCCCGCTGATCGCGAGCTCGATCATGAGCAAGAAGATCGCCGAGGGTTCGGCCGGGCTGGTGCTCGACGTGAAGACGGGTTCGGGCGCGTTCATGAAGACGCTTCCGCAGGCCCGTGAACTCGCGCGGACGCTGGTGGAGATCGGGACCGCGCACGGCGTCGCGACGACGGCGCTGATCACGGACATGAACGTGCCGCTCGGGAACGCCGTCGGGAACGCGATCGAGGTCGCGGAGTCGGTCGAAGTGCTGCGTGGCGGCGGTCCTGCCGACGTCGTCGAGCTGACCGTGGCTTTGGCGCGGGAGATGCTGGCGCTGGCCGGATTGTCCGATGTGGACCCGGCGGCGGTGCTGGCTTCCGGCCGGGCTTACGAGACGTGGTGCCGGATGATTTCCGCTCAGGGCGGGGATCCGGAGGCCGCTTTGCCGCGGCCTAAGCACGTCCACGTGGTTTCGGCGCCTTCGGATGGTGTGTTGACGTCTCTGGACGCGTACTCGGTCGGGGTCGCCGCTTGGCGGCTCGGGGCCGGGCGGGCGCGCAAGGAGGATCCGGTGCAGGCCGCGGCGGGTGTCCTTTGCCTGGCGAAGCCGGGCGACGCCGTGTCGGCCGGGCAGCCGCTGCTGGAGCTGCACACCGATACGCCTGAGGCTGTTCCTTCGGCTCTCGCTGCGCTCGAAGACGCCTACGCCGTCGGCTCCGCTGGGCCTTCGGCCTCCGCTCCGCTCGTCCTGGAGACCGTGCGGCCCTGACCTGCGTTTCGCGGGCTAAACGCGATCCGGTGGTCGCCTGAAGTACATGAAGGCCCCCTTCCTTGCGCCTAGGTACAGGAAGGGGGCCTTCATGTACCTAGGCTCGGCGGGGCGCGTCTCGTGCGTGCCGACCTGCGTTTAGCGGGCTAAACGCGATCTGTGCGGCGGGAGGGCGTTCGGGTGCCGCCCCCTTCGCCCCCGCGCGTTGCGAAAGCCACTTTCGCAACCTTCAACGTTGCGAAAGTGG
>Ga0307518_10000688_pt1 | contig 25463 bp, 36 predicted proteins | sample 25_EM_MG_FD_203889 | JGI IMG/M metagenome (GOLD analysis project Ga0307518, IMG submission 203889) | Populus trichocarpa ectomycorrhiza microbial communities from riparian zone in the Pacific Northwest, United States - 25_EM | ecosystem: Host-associated > Plants > Roots > Unclassified | place... | reverse complement strand
AGTGCCGACTGTGCATCCACCCATTCGCCTTTACGAATTGAATAATAATACCAGTTCTTAAAGAAGGCGGTAGCGAGGCCACTGTTTTGAAGCCACTCCTCATCTCCGTCGGCCCAAAGCCACACATCTTCTGCAGGGTCATCTTCCTCAATCATTCGGATCCACAGCTCCTGTAATTTGGGGCATAAACGGATTTCATCGAGACAGCAACAATGGTCTATCGCGGCATTTATGGCGCCCAAAATGACAGCCAACCGACAGTTTCGTCGAAGGGCAAGCTCATCTGCAGAAAGGTTGACACAAGCACGGTCTTCGGCCAAGATATTGCTCCATTGAGCGTCGCAGATCACAAAGTTCCAGCTTCAGCATTGTGGTCATACAAGAACATGCTGTGACGCCTACCTGCTAGTATCTTTAGGCACACCAATTTCAGATACTGGAACGATGACACCAAGGTTTGCATCGCCCCTTGGATGTGATTCTTCGACATAGGCATCGTGCGCCAACGGCGGACTGAAATGATTGGGCTGGCCGTACTGACCCCAATCTAGGTCTGATCTTGCAGCATCCATAACTGTAAGAAAGTGGGAGGACTCGGTGAGGTGGTCGTCACCGGTTTGCTGATCCCACTGTAAGTGCCTAGAGCCATCCAAGGGAAGGCGCATCGTAGACCTGACGGGTTGTTGTTACTGTATGCGGTTTGCTGCGTGCGATGTAACTTGAAGCTAGAGCTTCTTCGCGGTCAGCCGGAATGGCTATATCTTCGTCTGGCGCTGGGAGAGTAGCCTACGGTCGGCCGTACCTTGCCGAAGTACTTAGCATGGCATTTGACGCGCGTTTGGCGTCCCGAAAGGCTGTACTGTCACCTGTGGAGCAATGGTCAGTGACTGATCAGGCAAAGTCTGGCAAGTCTGGCCCGTCGGAAACCGCCAAGAGTCGCTTGATGCTTGGCCGTCTAAAGGACGTCCGGACTGCGCTGCTGTCGCTTGTTCCATCAGGAGCATCGAAGAAATTAGTGGATCTATCACAGTACCGTTCGTCCATGTCCACCAGTATGTCCGTCAGTTCGTAAACAGAACGGAAGCACCTGATGATTTACCAGCATCTCAGCAACCTGCAATCGCGACATTCGGAGCGGGATGTTTCTGGGGTGTCGAGCACATCTTCCTGAAACACTATCCACCGTCAGAGAACAAGGGCATCGTGAAGACGTCCGTGGGGTACACCGGAGGCAAGGTGGTCGACCCCTCCTACAAGCAAGTTTGCGCTGGGACTACCGATCACGCCGAAGCAGTCAGGATCGAGTTTGACCCAACCATCGTTTCTTATAACGAACTCGTGGGTGAGCAGAACCAACGGTTGACATACATCTGGTGTGTAAAGGAGTCTCTGATGTGCTTATCCCATGCCGCAGAGTTCTTCTACCGCACCCATGACCCAACAACCGTGAACAGCCAAGGACCCGATATTGGTAGCCGTATGTCATGTTCTCTTTCAAATCAACCTAGGATCAGTGACCCGTCTTCTCTGCAGAGTACCGTTCTGTCATCTTCACGCATGGCCCAGATCAGCGGGCGACTGCAGAGCGTGTGACGGCAGAAGTACAGGACAAGCATTTCACGCCCAAGCATCAAAAGATCGCTACCGAAATTCAAGAAGCTGGGCAGTGGTACGATGCAGAAGACTACCACCAGCTGTACCTCTTCAAGAATACGAATGGATACCAATGTCCGACCCATTACTTACATTGGTAAGAGAAGCAGTACGGGTTTTGGCATGTGTGCGATAGTATGTAATGCAAGGTGTGTTTTGCAATGAGGCAAATAAGACAACAACTTCGGAGGGAGGTCCAGAGAACAAAGCGATAAGAGCATTTTTCTAATGACAAAGCGAGATGTGCAAAAGGTTCAATGACTCGCATGCTTGGAAACCTGGACTCAGTACTTACGCGCACACTCACCGACCATCTCACAAAACAGCCACCTGGATACGCAGCGGAGAACATCCGTGCCGTTCCATTTTCACACTCCAAAGACGTTATACATAGTCATCTTTGCCGGAGGTTCAGAAGCGACAGTACGGCCTGGAACCTGCAAGGAGTGGTAGTGAATGAATTCGTTGATACTGTGGGTGACACAGATAAATGGGCACTTTCCCAGACCCCGAATGCCACCTGACAGCATAACCTCTATTTCCAGAAACGTCGCGAATGGTGTGACGCGGAGGTGTCTTGTACACGTGTAAATTACTGCCTGCCTCTGGGATTACACTCGAAGCTAACAGCAATGTCATCGGAAGTGCCAGAGAAATCTGTAGAACCCACGGTGTCGCCCAGTATGTCTGTCACCCCATGACATTGGTATGAGATGAATCGATGTGTCGTGTTATTGCTTCTAGCGTCACAGAAACCCGAAGTTGCAACATTCGGAGGGGAGTGCTTCTGGGGCGTCGAGCACATCTTCCTGGAACACTACCCGCCCTCGGAGAACAGAGGTATCCTGAAGACGTCCGTGGGGTACACTGGAGGCAAGGAGTCATCGGTCAACCCTCCTTACCTAGAAGTTTGCACTGGGGCCACCGACCACGCTGAGGCGATCAGGATCGAGTTCGACTCGTCCGTTGTTTCCTACGCCGAGCTTGTGGGTTCGTAGTAGTGTTCAGATAATCAACTCAGTGGTGCTGATGAAGGTTTTGCCCGAGTTCTTTTACCGCACCCATCATGATCCAACAACGGTCAACAGACAAGGACCCAAAAACGTTGGCAGTCGTATGTCGTAGATTTCTGCAACGCGTCCAGTGACCACCCATTTCACCTGCAGAATATTGGTCTGTCATCTTCACACACAGCCAAGAACAGCGAGCAATTACATTGGACGGTGCAGGACAAGTACTTTACACCGAAGAACGAAAAAATTGTCACGCAAGTCCAAGAGGCAGGGCCATGGTACGACGCAGAGGACTACCACCAGGTGTACCTCTTCAAGAATCCAAGCGGATACCACTGTCCAACGCATCATTTGCACTGGTGAAGTTGTATAGAGAAAGAACGCCATCAGAGATGTACAAGCCCGTTCCTTTGTTTGTAACAAGGTGGGTGGTGCCAAACGGGCGATGTCAATGTCGACCACAACGACGAGCGTGGGTCTGACTCAACTCTCTGCACCGTCGGTTCTCTTCATCGGCGTTTTGATAGTGGAAGAATCAATGAAAAGAAAAAGAAAAAATATAAACCAGAATTTTTTATAATGTGGGCGTGGGATTTGCTTACGTGATTTCCTAAGAAAGGGGCTCGAGTTTTGTCGCTCTCTTCTCGGTTTCGAGATGCCAGCCGCACACAGGATACCCAAGACAAGTCCCGTCTATTCGTTTCTCTCCAGGTGTGATTCCACAGTGGAGATATATGTTACACATATCGACACGTCCAATGTCGCACATAGAAAGTGAGTTCATGAGTGTCTGATTCGTGCTCGTCGATTCATTTCTCAACATAGAGGTCGTTTCTTAACACTCCTGGGAGTGAACATCACGTTTTTCTTCCTTCTAGTACGACGTATCCTTGGTGGTCTCTCTCGCTATGGCGTCTTGTATCTGCTCGGAAAACTGGTTTCCAAGTCCTCTGCGCCCGCCCAGCCTCCGCATGCAGACAAATGGCTATTCGGGAACATCTTGTTGGACCTGTTCATCTTCTCTGTCCTCGTTCCCATCGTTCTGGATTTCGTAACAGGTCTCGCGACGCTGCGGTTCCGCTACGGGTTCCCGCGAGAAGAAATTGTGTTTCGGAGGCCGACACTGACGACCAAAATTCACATCGCTATCGAGGAGCCCGAGAAAAGGGATGCATACCTCAGGAATATGCTGCAACGTGCGGTCGATCGGGAAGAAATGAAACAGCCAAAGTTTGGCATGCCGTGGGAGGAGTGGGCATATGATTACAGAGCCATGGCAGCCGCGTGCGAGGCGAGCAAGCGAGGCACCGTACATTCCAATACATGGGAACTCAGCGTGTGGATGAAGATGACAAATGGATGGTCTGTCATTCAACATGGCCAGGAAGATGACTACGAGACTCAAGTCGGGATGTTGGAAAAACTTAGGGTGCGGTGCATGTTACACCCGCCTCACGTTGTATTCATGCAGCGCAGGATAAACTACAGGACATGGACAAAGTGCATGTTTTCCAACAGATGATGGAAGTTGTGCAGACGAGGACCGTGCCACAGAGCAATGGTCGCGCGACAGTGGCGGATGATGTGGATGCCATTGTTGCTGACATATTCAAACAAAATGATCTCGATTTTGCAACGATGATGGGGGATATTGCCATGGACGTTCCTCCGAGTTTTGAGAGGCGGTCGAAGAAAGATGATTGATCTTTCCAAAGCCTTCGTTCTGCGTCATCTATACGGCATATTTAGGTATTTCCCCGTCACTAGGATAATGTCCCTTGTTTAAGGAATCTTCCTGTTGTGGAACCAATTCCCTCTGAGAATCTGTGTGAAGGTAGGTTTATGTTGATACGGTCTCTGTTGTGTGCATCTACGTCCCGAATGTCTTTAGTCGCTCTATTGTGGCCTTCTTCAGCTGAACAATATCTCAGTGACCATCCAGTGCTCCAGGCATCATCAAGAGTGCTCACCGCCGGACTAATTCCATCGCCTTCAAAGTATGCCAGTACAAACTGCTCTGCTACCCAATCGCTATCCACGGCTCCCAAGTCCCTAAACACCAATGTCCTCGGGTGCTTTTTGTCACCTGTCGGCGCAGTGAGCAGTATATCCAAAGGCGTGCCCTTGGAAACGGCTGCACTCGGAAAGAGCGACTTGAGCTTGCGCAGTGGGGACTGTATAGCGAATTCGGTTTCCGGCGAGAGTGCATCGCGAGTTTTGGCCAGCTGGACCCGTGCGGTGAGGGCCCGCGTGAAGCCGTCGCGAAGGTGAGCGTAGGATGTGTTCCGTGTGGGTACTTGGGGAAGGACGTAATCAGCACGGTGCTTTGAGCAAGACCAATGCCGACCCACCGATACGCAGCACACAGGCCGTATTGCGGACTATATAGTCAATCTTTTCCTCGGAGTTTGCTGTGAGAGGTATCTGAGAGATGAGCGAGGGGAGAAGATGCGTCAATATGGCACACCGAGCTTCAGATATGTCCATACATACATTCAACTTTGGATTTGACAGGTCAGCATAAAACCCAACAGAATACACTCTGAAGCCAAGGAACGACACTGTTCGTACACCGACGCCGATGAGCGTGAATGTAGGAAGAGGAAACTTGGACGGGATGCGGAGCGTCTTTGGAAACGCGATTGACGTAGCTGGATCAACTTGAGTAGAGAGATGTATCAGTTGGGGAGGAGGGCTATTAACGAGCGGTGCATGTACTTTCGGTGTCTTCTACAGGGGATGCATCGAGGTGCACGGTCGGTATGTGTTGCAGGGCATATGCGCCGATGCCCAAAACAGAGCCAGCAGCGTACAGCAGAGGCCTACCAAAGCGTGTACGGAGAGTACGATGGGGTGCACACGCAGTGGTGAACTGACGCGTTTGGGGGACACGGGAGAACAGCACCAGCGACTTGAGGAACATTTTGGGTCGCTATGGATGGACTAGTTTTACATAATTGAATCTGCTCGCCTCCCAATGGTGCCAAACGAACGAAGTCCGCAGTTGGTCCATGATTGACGCACAGGTATATTCGTGGGCATGTTTTTTTTTTTCATCCCGCCTTGCTTAGGCTCCCAACATGTCGTTGTCGTTCAAGTGCGCATTTCGTTGTTGATCGAGTTCAAACCTGTTCAAACTGACTTGAACCTCATAGTGATCTTCGAAATATATTGGACACAACAGGCAAAACCTGTCCTACGGGCAGGGACTTTGTCATGTACATTCTGCCCATTTTCACCTTCCAGTACATGATGGGGGTGTTGGTACAACTCAAGCATACCACACTTCTTCGTATTTCCGTACTACCAGTGATACTGTGGGCCATCTTGCGCGCACTCTCGGCGCTCGACTTTTCCTGTGGACAGCAAGACCAAGGCCCGAAGAATGCGGCATTTTTCGTGAGTTGTGTCTCGTATACAGAAAAAAAAGGGAATGCAAATTTTGCTATTATCACCAGACTTACATGACATCGATAGTTGCACGCACAACTGTGTGGACTCTAGCACGGCAACCATACAAACGGGACAACGTCGGTGCTGCAGAATCAACTAGCTTCCTCATGGCATGCTGGAACGCATGGGATTTGCTACTGAATGTGCGCGGCATCGGTTGGAACTGGTCACAGGGAACCTCCACTTCACGGTCATCCAACAAATCGCGATCAAGGGCTCTATTCGTCTTGCTCGCAGTCACGCGTCTCGCATTCTCTGTGTTGGCTCTCGACGCCTTAACAGAAGTACAGCTCTCTCATTATCCAAACATGAGTCCACGTGATATCCGTACCATCTTTGACCACTCTCTTCCCCCGATACCTAGATATATTCGGGTCTTGAATTTAGTCTATCTCAATTTCTGGATGGGATACTTCACGATAGAAGGGATATACCAACTTCTCTCTGCCATCTTTGCGATCCTCTTCTGGCAACACCCCTCGCAATGGCCTCCGATGTTCGACAAGCCGTGGTCGTCGACCTCCTTGAATGATCTCTGGGGACGTCGATGGCATCAGATACTCCGCCATTTTTGCGTTGCGTTGGGCGGAGCGCCCTTGGCGTATCTCCTTGGCCGTCCAGGGAACGTTCTCGGCACCTTTTTACTGTCCGGCGCTGTCCACTGCATCCAGTTCCGAGCGAACGGACACGGGGGAAATCTCGCAATCGAGGGTAACTTCTTTGTCATGAATGGCATCGGCATCCTGCTTGAGCGAACGTGGTCCAAAATGACTGGCCGCCGCGTACGTGGTCTGTACGGATGGATGTGGACGTTGCTGTGGGTCACAATCTGGGCCGTGCCTATGGTGGACCAGTGGGCAGAAATTGGGCGCTTTGGCTTCGATACGTTTGGTGGTTCCAGGCCGGCGATGGCTTTGCTCTCATTGATACTCCCCACCGGCGCTGACAAGAGCTTTGCTGCTAACTGTCTGTATTTGGGGATATCGGTGCCGCTCCTTGTGTATACCCTGTTCACATTGTCCTAGCTATTGAAGCAGACTCGGTCATGGTGTACTGTAAGATATGGCTTGGTGCAGATGTAGTATTTCGGATCCATGCACTTATCAAGTAGAACAGTAGATCAAGTTAACCCCTGCTCGTTCCGGACAACCTTGTCTGTTGTGATATTTTGAAAACCAAGTGAAGCAGCCAAACGATGGTGGGCACTGTCAAACCAGACCACAAGCGATCTGGGAAGAGGAGGAGCAAATACGCAGCACTGAGGAAATAGACCAATTTGACTGGCGATCTGTCTACATTTTATACCCCTAGTAGGAAGGGAATGAGCTTGAACTGAGTACCAGGTCGTGTACCTGTTATTTATTCTTCTGTGCATCCATATTCCGCGTCTTTTGCATTCCGCTCTATTCCAATGGGTCAGGCACTCGGCTCGCACGGGAAGTTGGGAAGTCTACTTTTGATCTTCAAGCCATCTCCTCTGTGGGAATACTGAAAACACGAGCTTCTAGGGATGGATATGTGCAAATTATTATAGAAGTGTCGATGGATTCGTGGTAGGAGCATATGGTACAGAGAGCACATGAAACCCGTTGTCGATCGAAGGGGTGGTGTGCAAGTAGCACTAGTGATAGGGCTGTCTGGAAGTTGTCCTCTGCGAAGGTTCTTCTACTGCTTCCAAGTTTTATCGTCCAGTGGTATTTTGTGCGCCTGGTCGTGGTACAACGCAGGGATTGAAAAGAGTTCACCCGATCTCATTTCCCAATTGGTGTGCTTTGAGAATGCCCAAGTCGGTCCACAATATGTACCCCAGTACTATTTGAAAAGTCTCAGGGCCTGCAACCTCGTAGGGACGTGAATGCATGTATCTCATACCTTTTGATATCTGATAACTGGATAAGCCTCTGGGTTGGTTAGTGGAGGAATATTAAAGAGTGAATTTTCGCGGGCCGGCACTGTCTCTTTCACCATTGCAAAGTCATTTGTTTGGAGGGCTCCGGCTTTGCATGAGAGGAGTAACCAGGGCAACCCCTACTTACTGCGTGTATAGATCGTATTGGGTCTGAAGCAAAACAGGATCAAGCTGCAATGCCACCGCTGACTAACCCCAATATTTCCCGGCAAGAGTCTCTTCAACGCAGTTGATGGCCTGACACCTCGGATTCCTTTCAAATTCAAGATGGATTGATTGTAATCTGGGAAGGATTGGGCCCCAGGTTGACACCTGCATGCAGTTCCCTAGTTGTAAACGAGTGGGTGAGCACCATAGTGATTCTGAATTTGAAACTCACTTCAGAATGCTCTTAGATGCACATCCGAGGAAATGATTTCAACGACTGGCAATTCGAACGCATTGACGGGCTACTGTAGAGTGGCCTTGTAACCAAGGAGACACCGCGGGTCAATGTTTTGCAAAGAACTCAATTGACAAGAAGGATGTTGGCGTGCATGGAAAAAGCCATTGTGTCCCATTGCGCCTTGCTTAAATCCCCAGCATGTCGGCACTTCGTTGTTTCTCAAGGTCAGGCTAACAAGCACTCCCAGTGGTCCTCGAAGTATAATGCATACAACGCACACAACCTGTTCTACGGGCCGAGATGCTGTTGTGTATATTCTACCCATCTTCACTTTGCAGTACATGATGGGGGTGTTGGTACAACTCAAGCACACTGCCTTTCTTCGTATCGCCCTCCTGTCATTGATGCTATGGGCCATCTCGCACGCACTCTCAATGCTTGACTTCTCTTGCGGGCAGCAAGACTATGGCCACAAGAATGGCATACTCTTTGTGCGTCGTGTTCTCCTTGCATACTGAACAAAAGGGAATTCAAGTGCTATCATCACCAGGCAGGCGTGACGTGGATGGTTACACGCACAATTATATGGACTCTGGCACGTCAACCATACAAACGAGACAACGTCAGTGCTGCTGAATCAACTAGCATCCCCATGGCGTGCTGGAATGCATGGGATTTGCTACTGAATGTACGAGGCATTGGCTGGAACTGGTCACAAGGAATCCCCATTCGGCGTTTATCTCTCCATTTGCAGTCAAGGCCTCGATTCCTCTTGTTCGCAATTACACGTTTTGCATTCTTTTGGGTCATGTTCGACGCCTCTATGGAAACTCTCCGCGCCCAATTCTCAGCCCCCAACCTACGCGACATGCACACCATCTTCGACCACTCCCTCCCACCGATCCCTAGATACATCCGGACTCTTCAATCGGTTTACCTCGTTTTATGGGTTACATACTTCGGGGTAGAGGGGGTATACCAACTTTACTCTGTCATCCTTGTGATCCTCCTCTGGCAATCCCCCTCGCAATGGCCCCCGCTGTTTGACAAGCCGTGGTCATCGACCTCGCTGAGTGATCTCTGGGGACGTCGATGGCATCAGATGCTCCGTCATTCTGCCGTCTCTTTGGGCGGGGCGCCCTTGGCATGTTTCCTCGGCCGTCCGGGATATGTGCTGGGCACGTTTTTGTTTTCTGGCGCTGCCCACTGCATCCCTTTCTTTGCGTACAAACATAGGGGAAATCCCGTACTCGAATGTGGCTTCTTCGTCATGAATGCTGTTGGCATCCTACTCGAGCGAGCGTGGTCCAAAGCGAGAGGCCGCCGCGTAGGTGGTGTTTGCGGATGGATATGGACGTTCCTGTGGGTTACAATCTGGGCCGTGCCTATGGTGGACCAATGGGCGAAAACCGGTCGCTTTGGAATGGGCGCTGCGCTCGGTCATTTCAGGCCAATGTCCCTGCTCTCATTGGTCCTCCCCACCACCACGGACAAGGGTTTTGTTGTCACTTGTCTGTCTTTCGGGGTAACGGTGCTATTCCTTGTGTATACTAGCCTATATTAGCCTGTTCACATTGTGGTGGCCTTTGGCGCAGACTTGGTGAATTTAGCACGAAATTAGCATGCGTTGCTTGTATGTATTATGTATTCCCTAGATGTAGTGACGTTTAGATCCATTCCGAGCTCATCGCGATGCATGTAAGTTGTACCGCACTAACATCACTCGAGCTGGGTCGCTTGTGCCAAAATTAATCCCAGAATCCGTCTTGAACAATGCCGCCGGGTGCCATCCGTTGCTTCCCTTCCCTTTGCCCATCTTGATTGACCGTGGTGGGTTGTACTACGTGTAGTGGATTGTCAACATGACGCAGCTTTTAAAGTAAGCACTCTCATTTGCTGGAATGTCGTGAACGCGACCGCTGAGTGGGTGTTTCTAGTGACCTTCGAAACATACTGGTGAAAACGAACAAAGCGTGTCCCACTAGCGAGGATGCCGTTCTTTACATTTTACCCATCTTCGCTCTCCAATACCTGATGGGAGTACTGGTGCAGCTCAAGAACACGGCATATCTTCGTATGGCCCTACTGCCCATCATGCCATTGATCGCGTTGCGCGCACTCTTGGCGCTCGATCTCTCTTGCGGGAAGCTCGAACAAGCCCAAAGTAATGCAATATTCATCGTAAGTTGTCATATAATCACAGCCAGATGCAAATCGAAATAACTACTACTGGTGCCAGACTCACTTGATCTCGGTGACTGCAAGAGTCACGATCTGTGCTCTGGCACGGCAACCATACAAACGAGACAACGTCCGCGAAGCAGAGTCCACGAGCATCCCCTTGGCACTCTGGAATGCGTGGGATCTGATGTTGAATCTACGAGGTATTGGCTGGAACTGGTCACAAGGAATCCCCATTCCACAACCATCTGTCGCAGCTCGATCGCGAGTTCGATTCTTACTGTTCTCGTGCATCCGTGCCGTAGTCTTCACTCTGGCCTTTGATGCTTTCACAGAAGCTATCCGCACCTTTTTCCTAAATACAAGTCCACTGATTGGCGACACCATTTTCAACCAGTCCCTCGCGCCGATATCCAGATACCTCCGGGCTTTCGGGATAGCCTATCTCACGGTCTGGCTAGCATACTTCGGCATGGATTGGGTGTACAATTTTCTTGCTATCATCTGTGTCATTATTTTCCACCAACACCCCTCGCAGTGGCCCCCGTTGTTCGATAAGCCCTGGTTATCGACTTCGCTAAGTGATCTCTGGGGACGCCGCTGGCATCAGATGCTTCGCTATACTTTCTTTTGGGTGGGAGGCGTGCCTCTGTCATATCTCTTTGGTCGCGCGGGGTTGATATTGGGCACCTTTTTGATGTCGGGCCTCTTCCACGACATCGAGATCCGAGCAATAGGACGCGGTGGAAATTCCCTTGTCGAAGTGGGCTTTTTCGTCATGAATGGTGTCGGAATTCTGGTGGAACGCACGTGGGCCAAGGCGAGGGGCTGTCGCGTCCGCGGCATCTACGGATGGATATGGACGTTTTCGTGGCTGGTCCTTTGGGGCATGCCCGTGGTGGACCAGTGGGCGAAATCCGGTCGGTTTGGATTTGACACCATGCCTGGGGGATTTAAGCCGGCGATGGCTTTACTCTCGTTGGTGCTTCCCTCTGGTGTTGACAAGGGTTTCGCCGTGAACTGCCTGTGTTTCGGGATATCACTACCATTCCTGGTGTATTCGCTGTTCACACTACCGACCTGACACACTACATTTCTGTAAATATCATTACAGCCCCCGCGGTCCTGGTGTGCGGTGTCCCGATGGCCCGTGTCATCAGTGTGATTTGACGTTGCAAAAACAACCCAAATGAATGGGCATGGAATGGCAACCTCATCTGAATAGGCAGGAACTACTCCACTGCCTCGACTCGGAGGGGCTATTTTCAGCAAAACTTGTCAGGATACATACGAAAATATGAATATGGATTCTTCAGATACTCCCCCTTTTTTGAGATGATCCATCTGCCCCTACAGTTCATTCATTTCTATCAGAAGTTTCAATCTGTCCAGATCATCATCCTGTATATGTAATTTTTATCCCAATTACTTCTGTAATTGTGGAGTGAGACAACACTGGTCAAGTCATAGTAGTACTCATGAACCAGAAGAGCCAGAAACTAATCCTTCGAGACATTGGAACATTGCTAGAGCCTGTGTAGTATTCAAGTACATACCAATTACAAGGTGAGAACCAAGCGAGGCAAACACAACTGAGGCTTGGTGTTACAGTACTCCAATATTTATCGCTGGTCAGGTGGTTCTTTGACTCTGGAAAGCACTGGACCATGGGTTTGACTGCCTGACATCGAGCTCCTTGTGCCGTGTCCAGAATGACCGGCAGACATTGTGATGGTACAGGGTCAAAGAAAGTGGCATGAAAACCGATCCTGTGTGACTCTTCCCACCGCCCCTCCGTCGAGCTCTGAGCAGTCTTGCCACGAACTATTGGGTATCTGATCTCTGTCCCGTATCTTGTCAGTTGTGCTTGCAGCGGTACAAGATGACCCAGCCGGCCTTTCTTCCTGCTTTGCCTGAGTCGGATATAGTGCAGGCAGCCCAGGTACATCATACCCGCATCTTTCAGATTGGAAGCACTGACTTCAGGAGGCATTTAGCTCATACAGCAGGCTTATTCTTCACCAAGCGTACAGGTATCCTCCGATGCGCAACGCAGACTACAGCAAGAGCTCTTCGACATCCAGAAACGATACGAGGCCTGGGGTCTTGTTATTCCATTCTTGAATCACGAGGACGCCAACGTTCAGTTCTTTGGTGCTCACACTGTCCAGGTCAAAATCGCCCGCGACTGGTGAGCACAGCTTCTACTCTGGTATCGTCCCTGATCATGCCCACACGTACATACGGCATCGCAGGGAATCATTTCCACCGGAAAACGTCCCCCTGCTGCGCGAACTGCTACTAGAACTTACATCGCATTCCATTATTTCGGGAAAGAACAAGGTCATTCTTCGGAAGTTATTCATTACTGTAAGTACCCAACACCCAAACTGTATTTTGATTTATCTCCTTGTATAGATCACCTCCTTAGCGTTGAAGATTGCACCAGGAGTACCTTCACGATGGCCAGACTGGATAGTCTCCACCGTCGAGCGCTTGTCCAGTCGAAGCGTGTCCACTGAATATCTTCTTGATTTCCTCGCTATTGTAGCAGAAGAAGTTGACACGGCCGATTTAGTAGGATCAAGCAAGTGAGTCGCTCAGCATCTGTCATCCGACATCCCAAACGAAGATCGTGTCAGAATGCAGATGCAACAGACACTCCTTGATGCGTCTCCGCTCGTCATACGGGCTGTCACTGCGACCATTTCTCAGTCGCCGTCTACGACCCGCGTTCGTGAACTCGAGCCTGCTTTGAAATGTCTGCAAGCATGGATGTCAATTTTTCGTGCAGAGTGGGTGTTTTCTTTGTGCTGTCCGACGCAGGATACTCAATAGCCATGCACAGTAACATCACACCTCTAATACCATTACTCATTGCGTTATTGAATCCTCCTTCACCAGGTGCAGAGGTTGATCCCAACGTCTTCACACCGGCATCGGACACTCTGCAAGAGATCATGACTCGTTCGCCGTTATCTGCTGGAGCCGGCACTGCAACGTTGACAGAACCATTACTTGTCTGGCTGGATGTCGTCGGAACCCAGATACTACAGGCAGACTCTTCATGTACGTCCAAGCTCTGCCAAATCCGGGACAGGTGATCACCACTCGTGTAGCTGAGGGCTTGTCCGAGGTATCTCATTCCATTTGCAAACTCATCTCGTCTCTCGGCGATCACTCGAACACGTACTTTGCATCCAATATCACTTCGCTGAAGCCAGTGGCGGGCTCCCCGAAAACGAGGTCGCAGCTGATACAAAGTTTTCTCCATTTGTTACTCAGTTATACGGGGTTGCCAGGGTACTATGGTGCTGATGAGGAAGAGAGCGAGATGACGCTCGGGTTTTGGTATCTGTTCCAGGAGTCACTTTGGAGTGTGGAGTTTGACGGGGAGTGCGAGCAGGGTGATATTCAACCCAGTCTAGAAGTGGAGGAGCAAAATCGTATGACTGTAGTGCATGCTGTCTATGCAGAACTTGTCAAAGTCCTACGGAGGAAAATCGCATGGCCACCTCAAAGCGTGCTTGCATCCTGGGCGAAAGGTCTGTTGTTACTTACTCACCGCAACTTTGTGGCTAATCTGTCAGCATTAGACCAAATGGACAAATTTCAAGTGTAAGGCTTTGCTTGCATGCCCATGCAATATAGTTTTTACAACTGTTGACAGGTATCGAAGAGACGTAGGAGATACACTCATCAATGCGTGCGACCCTATTCCCGGACTTCAGGTTTCATGCTGATGGGTATCCAGTTATTATATCCTTCGAAATGAGATGCTCAGATATTACCTGAGTGATATCCAGGAGCGGCTCTTGCAAAGACAAGACGCGCAGGAGGGATGGGAGGTTTGTAATCGATGTATAGTGATGCTTTCCCCATTGATGACATCTTCATGAAGGAAATCGAGGCATCCTTACATTGCATCATGTCGGTCCAAGAAGCAATACCGCTGGAGGACAACCCCCTACTTTCTCAGTTGTTTGGTGTAGATATTTTAAGTCAAATGCCCACAGTTGGGCAAGACAGAGTGCGGCGCACGATGCTTAGTCTCATTGGTGAGTTCTTCGTGCAGGTACTCGCAAGGATTGCACATGTCTATCTGTCCTACAGGCACCTATGCATCGTGGTTCACTACACAAAACAATAGTCCAACGTCCACTCCATCATTGCTGATGAATGCTATTTCGTATGTCGTCGCAGCGCTTCCCGAACCGGTACTATGTCTCCCGGCTGCCAACTCCTTGCGCGACTTATGTGATGCCAACCGAGTGGCGTTGGCACCGCATATAGGCGCATTTGCAGAGCTGCATGCTGGGTTGATTGGCATTCCGGTGAGCAGCCGCGAAATGTTGTGTTGCTCGGGAATACTGATGCATTGGCAATGCGCAGGATACTGAAAAAAGTAAGGTGTTGCAGTCGATTGCTAGTGTAATCCAGGCGCTTCCTCCGGAAGAGGAGATTCCGCCCCTACTTGCCATTGTTAGTCCTGTAGTTGAGAAGTTGATACAAGCTCTCGGATCCTCTTCACAAGTTTGTGTCTTTACCGTGTTCCATTCGCCGTCAATCTGAAAGTTGTTATTTTTGTTCAGCTCCCTGAGGAAGCGCGGTCGATGATGATCGTCCAACTGCAGACGCTGACAGGCATTTCGAAGGGCCTTACGTGCACCACGGACTCGTTACTTGTGCTTGAAGAATCAGCGGCTGATCAAGCGGAAGCAGAGCGACTACAGCGAGCTCGCGACGACTATCGTATGGTGAAACTAAGGGAGGACATATTTGGTGCGTTCAGGACTACTATTGAGATTTGGTCTGGGGACGCGAGCGTGAGCGATGTAAGGACCGCCCTTCTCTCGTTTGTTCCTTGTTGTGACGCTGGAATAGTCCCTCGCAGACCTCATTCGTTCCATCACGTCCCTACCATCAGATACTACACTACTCTCACTACCCGCTGGTCCGCTTTTGGGGTTGATTTGCATCGCCTGTCAGGGGCACTTAACGGCTGTTTGGCTATCACTTGCGAAATCACTCGTCATCCAACTTGACCCTCCGACCATTATGACGCCAACGCTAAAGCCGTCTCCAAACGCGGAGGCGGTGGCGATCCTGACTAATGCGCTTCCAGTGATACTGCAGACATCGTTGTCAATGTTGGGACAGCCTGGCGCACTAGAATCGGTGAGTATAATGTAATTTTTAGCAGGGTTTCTAGGTTCTGATACGTGCTACCAGAACCCAGATGTCGTGCAGGCATTCTTTGGTTGTTTAGACTCAGTGAGTGGGAGCAGTCTTGTGTTCTGCCCCTGCTGAAGGGGTGTTACAAGGTGGCAAAGCACTTTATCAATGTTTTCTATGGTCTTCCGCCAGGGGCACTGGATGCGTTAATGCAATGTGCCATTAGGTCACTGTCAATGCAGGAACGTTACTCCCTGGTTGCCACTTGCACGTTTTTGGTATGTCGAGCCCTTGATCTGACAAGTAGACAGTCTTAGACTCGGGTCATGACAGGAAACGCTCGTTCGGCGGACCGCAAACAGTGATGAGTTGGGAGATGCCAGTACCATGTTGGTACACCAGTATGGTCTTCCAATCCTCCGCGCTGTCTTGTGTGGCTTCGCAGGCGTGGCCCCTCGATCTGCTACCGTCAATCTAATCGAGCTGCTGTCGATAATAGCGTCGAAATACCCGGCAGAAACGAGGGAATGGATGAATAAGGTCCTCTTTGCTGTAGGTGTCATTTTATTCTGGTCGCACGACTGTACTAAATCCGTACAGGATGACTTTGTTGAGTCCAGGGCGACTCCGGAAGCAAAGCGCAATTTTGTGAAAGCCGTGGTAGGGTGAGTTGCCGGTAGTACAGGTATCTGCGGGCAAGCTAAAGTACTAGAAATAGATCGCGGTCACCCAAAAGAACGAGGGAGGCTGCGCAGCAATTTACACTGATAGCTAGAGGGCTAGAAGGGACCAGTTTCGGGTATGCGTCGATAACCATGTGAAATCAGTAGCCTACACTTCGTTAAGTCCTAGTGCCGTTACACGTTCCGCCCCGGGTGAAATCGGTGCCCACCCGGGAACGACTTCCCGATATGGGTTTGAGCCGGTCGGTGGGTAAAGCCGTGAACGTGATTGGCCAAAGTTTTCGTGATAAATTTCGGGCGAATCGGGTTTGCTTGCTGCTTCATCCACAAACTCAGTCGTCGGTTTCAACGACGATGCTCGCACTGACCCGCACCGCTGGCGACGCCATGCGTCCACTGCAGCGTCTGGCTGCTGGTCTGGCCACCGTCGCACCACGAATTGGCGACACAAAAGTTCCCATGTCGCTACTCGAGAAGGACGCTTACATCAACTACCAGCGAATCGAGGACAACCTTGCTATCATCCGCGAAAGGTAGATGCTATTTACTGGTTTGTCGCTTAAACGCCTTCTCACCTCTGTGGGGTAGGTTGCGTCGACCTCTGACTCTGTCGGAAAAGATTGTGTACGGTCACTTGGACGACCCTCATAACCAGGACATCGACCGCGGTGTCAGTTACCTCAAGCTTCGTCCAGACGTGCGTTCAACGGATCAACCCTATTTGTGTTCCGCCGGTACTTACCGCCTTTGTGTTACAGCGCGTTGCTTGCCAAGATGCTACCGCCCAGGTATCCACTCTCGACCCACATACCGGAAGACGTACTAATGCAACCTAGATGGCTCTGCTTCAGTTCATGTCCGCCGGAATGGACACTGCCGCTGTTCCCACCACCGTCCACTGTGACCACTTGATTGAGGCCCAGATCGGTGGTGTCAAGGATTTACAGCGGGCAATTGAGATCAACAAGGAAGTTTATGACTTCCTTGCTACCGCCACCGCCAAGGTATTCTCCCAATCATTGTGCTACAACAACCGATCATTAAATGAATCTCGTTAGTATGGTCTCGGATTCTGGAAACCAGGCTCTGGCATTATTCACCAGATCATTCTCGAGAACTATGCCTTCCCTGGTGGTCTCATGATTGGTACCGACTCGCATACACCCAATGCGGGTGGTCTTGGCATGGTTGCCTGCGGTGTTGGTGGTGCTGATGCTGTCGATGTGATGGCCGGCATCCCATGGGAGCTCAAGTGCCCCAAGGTGATCGGTGTTAACCTGACCGGCAAGATTAGCGGCTGGACAACACCCAAGGGTCCGTATTGCACTAATTCTTGAGTTCAATCATTCATATTTACACTGACTGACCAAACAGACGTCATCCTCAAGGTTGCTGGCATCCTCACAGTTAAAGGTGGGACTGGCGCAATTGTCGAATACCGTGGCCCTGGTGTAGAGTCCCTCTCTTGCACGGGCATGGCCACCATTTGTAACATGGGTGCCGAAATTGGTGCTACGACGTCACTTTTCCCCTTCAATCACCGCATGGTTGATTACCTCAACGCAACCAAACGTGAAGACATCGCTAGATATGCCCAACGCTTTGCAAACAACCTCCAGGCTGATCAAGGTGCTGAGTACGACCAGAACATTGAAATTGTGAGTCAACTACGGATGTCCTCTCGTTCATCCACTCAGACCTAGTCGTGCAGAACCTTTCGGAGCTGGAACCTCACATTAACGGTCCATTCACCCCTGACCTCGCCACTCCATTGTCCAAATTTGCGGCTGAAGTGAAGAAGAACAACTGGCCGCAGGAACTCAAGGTTTCCCTCATTGGTTCCTGCACGAACTCGTCCTACGAAGACATGTCCCGATCAGCCTCCATTGCCCAAGAAGCTGCTGACCACGGTTTGCAAGTCAAGAGCCAGTTCACCATCACTCCTGGCTCTGAACAAATCCGGGCCACCATTGAACGTGACGGCCAAATGGGCGTCTTTGAGAAGGCCGGGGGTCTCGTCCTTGCCAACGCTTGTGGCCCTTGCATTGGCCAATGGGACAGACGAGATGTCAAGAAGGGCGAAGCTAACTCGAGCAAGTTCTCACTTTACTGTTCTGCCCCAACCTCTTTAACCCCATTCGCTTTTAGTCATTACTTCGTACAACCGTAACTTTACCGGCCGCAACGACGCTAACCCCGCGACCCATGCTTTCGTTGCTAGTCCAGATGTCGTCACTGCCATGGCGTTTGCTGGTGATCTTACGTTCAACCCTGTCACGGACACCTTGACTGGCTCAGACGGCAAACCATTCAAGTTTTCAGACCCTGCAGGATTTGAGCTTCCTCCCCGCGGCTATGACCCTGGTCAGGATACCTTCCAGCCTCCTCCCACGGACCGTGCCAGCGTTAGTGTTGCTGTTGACCCCAGCAGCGACCGTCTCCAGCTTCTGCAGCCATTCGAGCCATGGAATGGCAAGACCCCCGTTGACCTCCCTGTCTTGATCAAAGTCAAGGGCAAGTGCAGTGAGTAACTATGCATATCATACCACAACATGATATCTAATTAGTTTTACATAGCGACTGACCACATCAGTGCTGGTGGCCCTTGGCTCAAGTACCGTGGTCATCTGGAGAACATCTCCCGTGCGTCATTTAGTACTTCATTCACCTAGCATACACCTACATCTCTTTCAGAAAACCTTCTTATTGGAGCCATCAACTCTGAGAATGGCGAGGCAAACAAGGTCAAGAACCACTACACGGGCGTCTATGGTGCTATTCCTTTGACAGCCGCCGACTACAAGTCCAGAGGAATCAAGTGGGTTGTCATTGGTGACCACAACTATGGCGAGGGCTCTTCCCGTGAACACGCTGCTCTTGAGCCCCGATTCCTTGGTGGCCTTGCTATCATCGTTCGCTCCTTCGCCCGTATCCACGAAACCAACCTGAAGAAGCAGGGTATGCTTGCCCTGACCTTTGTCAATCCCGAAGACTATGACAGGATTCGTCCTGATGACAAGGTCGACATTCTGGGTTTGGAGTCCTTCGCGCCTGGTAAGAACTTGACTCTCGTGGCCAAGCACGCGGATGGCACCAAGAATGTGAGTGTAGGCGGAGTCAAGAATAATATCTTTCTGATGAGTCGTGTAGGAAATCCCCCTCGCCCACTCCTTCAACGAAGGCCAGATTGAGTGGTTCAAGGCAGGCTCTGCTCTGAACTTGGTAGGTGTCCTCACCGTGCATTTTTCTCGACGCTTATAGTCACCCGTGACAGATGGCTGCCAAGGCGAAGCAGCAGTAGAGGTTAGATGTGCATATTTATAGTTGCAGTATTTCCTCTCCTTCCTTATGATTTCGTATCCTGTTTTTGTACTCTTACCTAGTGTTCGTGGTCCGGAACACATGTAATCATTTACCCCATGGCACATCCCAGATGGTGAATCTGAGCTATCATAGTATCCGAGTGGTATCAAATAACTTTTGTACTAATCAAATTTGTGTGTAGTTGAGCAGTGGGTGGTGAAAAACCAAAGTGCCGAATGGGTGAGGGTGTAAGGGATACAGTAGACTATGACAAAATGCATAATGAGAAATTAGCACCATCATCATGGAGGAAGTGTAAAAAGTATGGTGGTACTAATTTCTCATTATGCATTTTGCCATAGTCTACTGTAGTATTAAATACTGCCAAACAGTGTAAAATTGACCAGCCACAGCCGAAACCCGAGGTTTTTCACCACCGAGATCTAGGACTAGGACCTAGTAGGTCATCGGTGAGTCTGTCGCTTAGACGCTGAGGGGGCTCGCCCGATTCTGCAAAGAGCTTGACTGTCAGGTGGCAGGTCCAGGGGATTCCTTCGTCAAGAGCCAGTGTTCATCTATCCCCTCCTCCCCTTGAGCCAAATCAACGAAAATTACAACAGCACCTAGCACACCAAGGATGTCAATAGGTCATGGTTGCGGTGTTGAAGTCGGTTGAATCACTGGCCCAAGGTCCTCGTCGATGTGGGCTGCTTAGTCATCACCACTGTCATGCTCTTGTCCGTCCTCCACTTGGCACTCAGCTTTCTGTGGGGTCACCAGCCCACGGCATCGCCGTGCCCACAGTGGGACGCGCTGCATCCACAGAGCCATGCGAGACTTCATGCAGTGCTGGAGAACGTATATGCGTCCGAGCACTTCAAGCTTCGTACATACGAGGTTCACTCGGGAGCAATTCGCATCCCGTGAGAAGGATGGTTCGTAGTACATCGTATTCGGTCTGACGCGTCTTTAGAACCGAGTCGTTCGACGACAGTGGGCCTGTGGGAGAGGACCCTGTGTGGAACATCTTTGCCGACTTTCACGAGTACTTGGAACGCATGTTTCCCCGAGTGTATGTGCCTCTTCTTGCAAAATGGCCTATTCTTATCTCGTGTTATTAGGTATGCCAAATTGGAGGTGACAAAAGTAAACACTTACGGCCTAGTCTACCACTGGCAGGGCTCGACAGACGTGAAACCGATCCTGTTGACTGCACACCAAGGCTAGCTGCGCACCTGTCTTTGGAATGGCATCCTGACATCCCCTCCAGACGTCGTACCTGTCGATCCCTCCACGATCTCACAGTGGAAATACCCTCCATATTCGGGTCATTATGATGGTACGATCGCTGTTCTCTACTGGGTTACGCTTAAACGTGTGGACAGGCACATGGATATGGGGACGAGGATCGTGTGATAATAAGGCAGGTCTGATCAAGAGACTCGTCACTGTCGACAACCTGCTCAAGCATGGTTTCTCACCTGCCCGCACCATCATCATCGCTTTCGGTTTCGATGAAGAGGTATTAGGGAAACAAGTAGGTCGCGCTTCGTAGACTGCGTTCTTGTGTCTGATCCACTTTGAAACAGGGCGCTGGACACATTGCAAAGTATCTTGAGGAGACCTACGGTCATGATGGGTTTGCTCTGATCCTTGACGAAGGAGGTGATTACTTGCATTTTACATCGAATCTCGTCCACAACCCTAAACAGGACGAATTGGCAATTTTGGAAATGGGCTTTACATTGCTTCTCCCATGCTGTCTGAAAAGGGATACTTGGACGTACGTATGGAAGTCACATCTGCTGGTGGCCACTCGAGTCTGCCGCCGGAGCATACAGTGAGCCACACTCGTTATCCACTTCTCCATCTAATACTGTGTACAGAGCATCGGTCTTCTTGCCCACGCTATCTCGGTGATTGAAGCGAATCCACATGCACCCCGACTCTTGCGAAACGGGACACATTTCACGACTGTCCAGTGTCTAGCGGAACATTCACCGTCGTTCCCGGATTCATTACGCACCATCGCACGCAGAGCAGTCACGGACGATTCCGCTCTATCCAAGCTGACAACTGTGCTGGCGAAGCTGTCTCCAACGATGAAGGCCATGATGACAACCACACAAGCTGTCGATGTCATCAAGGGTGGGGTCAAAGTAAACGCCCTCCCAGAACGAGCATCCGCCTTTGTAAATTATCGCATTGCGGAACACAGGTCGGATGTCGCCATGGAACCCATCACATGGTTGACACCGTCCACAGCTCTGTTGCAGAATTGCAGCAACACATTGTCGGCGTTCTTTCCCCCATCGCGGCTCTCCACGACTTGACGCTGAAGGCCTTCGGAAGGACGGTTTTCACCCGCAGCAGTGGAGAGTTGGTCCTCTCTGAAGCATATGGCTCAGCACTCGAACCATCCCCTTTAACGCCTGCAGAATATGGTCCATACTCGATCCTCGGTGGGACCGTCAAAGCGACCATGATGACCTCGACGCTATACAATGCTACAGAGGTGGTCGTGGTGCCGTCCTTGTTGCTAGGTAGGCCTCTCCTTTTCATAGCACTCTCACGTGCTGATCACATCCTGTGTACAGGGAGGACGGGTGAGTAAGCGATCTATTGATCCTGAGAGCCACTCAAATGCAGTGTTCCAGACACGATGTATTATTGGAATCTAACGAAGCACATATTTCGATTCGCGCTTGTCACAGAGGCTGACAAGTATAGCAAAATGCACACGGTCAACGAAGGTGAGGCTCGCATATGTGGGTACCATGTCCATTGAGATTGACATGTCTGCTAGCGGTGCGAGCAGAGGCTGTGATTGAGGGGATCAGGTTCCTCACTAAATTTATCTTGAACCTGGACGAGTCATTTTTACCTTGACACTTGTTCAAATAGAGTATCAGAACCTGTTATTAGGCACATGGCAACACAGGTAAGGTCCACAATATATAGATTTGATCGTATCGTTGCTTTATCCTACATACCACACAGCATTCAAGGTGCAATAAGTCTCGAACTATGTACTAAGTATTGCCTGCTCAATGGGCTGCCCGACATACTATGCAATAGTGTGTGCAAGGTCAATGTTACTATCAACTGCGTCCTGAGCCCCGCTGGGTATCTGAATACTCGCAGTGAAGATTGTAAGCAGTAATTACATATCTAGCAAGCAAAATTCTCTTCTTAAAGAAGTCTAGAGTGGTCCGGGATGCGTGTGTGGTGGCGTCGCGTATACTGACTCAAGTAGCACTCCCACTTTCAAGAGCTGTATACCATGAGTCTGTCACCTTGCCGATCTCACTTTCCTGGAGGACTGGGGACGTGAGTGTGAGCCAGAAAAAAACACAGAGCGCTTTCACCGTCCCTCGACCCGTCTCAGTTGAAACTTCTGATGGTTCACCTTGGTGCGCGAATTGGATGGGCAAGGTGGACAACTCTAAAGCATTTTCAAACGCTTGGGCGTTGGTTTTTCTGAGGTTCAGTCTATGTTCATCGTGAGATAACAACGTTGTGGAGTAAGAACCGCTGTAAAGCTCACGATGCAAGAAGGGAATTGGCATAAACTGTGGCACCTTGTAACATGACGCAGAACAATGAATTGAAAGATATACGCACGACGGGTCTGGACAAGGACTGGTCCCGTGAAACCGAGACTGACGGGATCCACCAGCGTCTGATGAGAACGAAATATCTTAATTCCTTCACAAGTTGACAGGAAGAAGAATAGCTGACAAATATGAGTGCAACAATATCCACCAATCTATAACGTAGTGTTAATCAGCATGACAAAGAGTCTTGGTAGAAGGTACCAACACGGTCAGCGATCCTGTCGCTACTGCAAATGTGAGGAGTCTGTTGATCAACATGTGCGTCCGAGCGGCGCTTTGATGGACGGGAAAAGGCGTATCGGTATGAGTATCACACAAGTTGGGAAAATTGAAAATGCACATACCCTAATATGTTTTCGCGACTTTTGTTAAGGTGAAAGGCCATAATAGAAGCGGAAAATACGTCGCCGACGATGAAGAGGGAATTTGCAATCAGAATCAAGGTCTTGTCATTCACGAGGTAGGAGACCCATGTAGGACGAAAGACGCTGGCCAAGGTTGCCGTTAATGGATGCGAGCAATAGGTAGAAAGCATTATCCACACCTCAGAAAAGAGGCAACAATACCAACAGCTGTGTCATGATTCAGAAAAAAAGCCATCCAGATATGGATTTAGCAAGCTAACCACTTCGCGAGATCCCAATGAACCCCTGTTCGAAGCTATTAGTTGATGACCCGAAGTCAGACAATTATCGCACCATAAATATTACGATCCATAGTTTTCCTGCAACTGTATGACAAGGTTATCAGCTCCCGCGTACACTCCGGAGTCTGGTGAGACTCTCGAGGACCACTGACACATCCATATCCTCCACATAAAGTAGCTGTTCCATGATTTAGGACGAATAGTGCCGGTACACCTTGTCATACACTCACAAGTAAACAAGCAAATCGATGAGGAACTTGCGAAAGCATCAGTCATCGGACTCGCATTCCGGTGAAGTTGAGCTCACCCCGGTAACGAATGTTGCCTACAAGAGATTAGGCTAAACAACGGAGGTTTCTCGGGAGATTTAAAAGTACTCACGGTCGTCAACCTGAAACGTTTCAGTAAAGTCTCAAGTGCCGAGGTGGAGTCATACCATGTAGCGGATTGAAGCGCTTGACTGTTGGCATAATTCTCGACAAGGTAGTAGTCTATCAACCATATCGATAATGCAACGTGAACGGTCTCTAGGGTTCTGTTAGGAATCGCGGTGTGAGCAATGTAGGCGCACGCAGAAGTTCAGAAGCAAACTGACAGTAATAATGCCACCTGTACATATGTAGTTCATCCAGCCGGGCCCCCCAGCGATGTCGAGGTTGGATGCTGGACAACGCAAACAGTGAATAGTAGGCTTACCGTAACCTTGAGGAATCTTCGATCATCTACGTAGGTTTGATAGTAGAAAAATGCTTGAAGACAGGTAACGCCATAAAGCCTTGGACAGAGGTTAGATGACAGGTGGATCAAAATCTGGGCGCTTACAGGGAGCCCAGACAAGTGCCGAGTAGGGGCCCTCTGATGAGAGACTCCGGCGAAGCAGATTCAGGAGCCATGGCTTCTCAAGCCTTCACTCTTGTCGGCAGAATCATGGAGGGTCCAGAGGGCCCGGTCAAACAATGTGGGCAGTGGGCAGGAAATGCGGCGGACAAAGTCCACTCTTTAATTCCTCTGCACACACATGGCAGCCACGAGCCTATGAAGGAAAATTTCTTCCCGGAGATTTGAACGACTTTCACTCATAATTTCCTGCGTCTTCACCAGAAGTGATGGTGACGTACATAGTATTAAACATGATCATGACGAAGTGATCAAAGTAAGGAACGTCTTCCTTTAAATTTTCGGGGTGGTCGTAAGACTGTACTTACGAGTGAAGCCCCTACTAAAGTTGAATCGACATCCTTGGCCTCCGATTGACCGTCACATCACCCACTTCCTCAGTATCACATTGCCTTAGGGATTTGATCACGACACAGCGGATACATACTTGCCAAGTAGTAGTATATACTACGATCCCCTAACTTTACTACAAAGTGTGTCACAACAGTGGAGCTTTTTTTATTTTGTTACTTAAATATACTTCCGTGTGCGTAATAGAATTGCACTAC
>Ga0307518_10000687_pt1 | contig 25470 bp, 22 predicted proteins | sample 25_EM_MG_FD_203889 | JGI IMG/M metagenome (GOLD analysis project Ga0307518, IMG submission 203889) | Populus trichocarpa ectomycorrhiza microbial communities from riparian zone in the Pacific Northwest, United States - 25_EM | ecosystem: Host-associated > Plants > Roots > Unclassified | place... | reverse complement strand
TTGACCACGCGGACCTGGCGGAGCTCCACGGCGCGCACGTTGCCTTCGTCGTCACCGATGAACCGCGTGACCGCGACGGCGAACTTGCGCTCCCCCGCCTCCTCGTGCGCCGGATAGGTGCGCAGGATGTACGGCCACGTCGGCCACGGCGAGCGTTCGTCGTCCCTTGTGGACGGTGGTGTCGGGTACTGGTCCAGCTGGGTCACCGAAAGCGCGCCTTGGCGGGTCGCGGTGCCGTAGGAGTCGGCCCCGGTGTCGCCGCCGCCGATGATGACGACGTGCTTGCCCGCCGCGTCGACCGGCGACGGGCCGTCGCCCTCGACGTATTTGTTGGCCGGGACCAGATGCTCCATCGCCAGGTGGATCCCGGCCAGCTCACGCCCGGGCGTCGTCTTGTCGTCACGACCGCGCAGCGCGCCCACCGCGAGGACCACCGCGTCGTACTCGGCCCGCAGTTCCTCGACGGTCAGGTCGACGCCGACCTCGCAGCCGGTGACGAACTTCGTGCCCTCCTTGCGCAGCTGCGCGAGCCGCCGGTCGAGGACCTTCTTCTCCATTTTGAACTCGGGGATGCCGTACCGCAGCAGACCGCCGAGCCGGTCGTCCCGCTCGAAGACGGTCACCTCGTGGCCGGCGCGGGTCAGCTGCTGCGCGGCGGCGAGCCCGGCCGGGCCCGAGCCGACGACCGCGACCCGCTGCCCCGACGAAACCGCCGAGATCTGCGGCTGCACGTAGCCCGCTTCCCAGGACTGGTCGGCGATCGTCTGCTCGACCCGCTTGATCGACACCGGACCACCGGACAGGGGCGAGATCGACAGGACACAGCCCGCTTCGCACGGCGCGGGGCACAGCTTCCCGGTGAATTCGGGGAAGTTGTTGGTCGCGTGCAGCCGGTCGCTCGCCGCGGCCCAGTCGCCGCGGCGCACCAGGTCGTTCCACTCCGGGATCAGGTTGCCCAGCGGGCAGCCGGAACCACCGGAGTGACAGAACGGGATGCCGCAGTCCATGCACCGCGAAGCCTGCTTGCGCACCTGTTCGTTGCGCTCGCCGGATTCGACGTCCGCGTAGACCTCTCCCCAGCTGGCGAGACGGTCCTCTTTGGACTTCTTCTTCGGCTCTTCACGTTCGTACTTCAGGAAACCCGTCGGATCAGCCACGAGCGGCCTCCATGATCGCTTCGTCGACGTCGCGGCCCGCGGCACGCGCCGCCTTCGCCGCGTCAAGGACACGCTGGTAGTCGCGGGGCATCACCTTGGTGAACGCCGCCGAGCGACGCGGCCAGTCGCCGAGCAGCGACGCGGCCACGGCCGAACGTGTGAGGTCGTAATGCTTCTGCACGGTCTTCTTGAGCCAGGCGAGATCCTCCGACGACGGCGTCTGGAGGTTCACCATCTCCTCGTTGACCAGCTCGGGATCCAGGTCCAGCACGTAGGCCTCGCCGCCGGACATACCCGCCGCGAGGTTGCGCCCGGTCGGGCCGAGCACCACGGCCTGGCCGCCGGTCATGTACTCGAAGGCGTGGTCGCCGACGCCCTCGGCGACGACCACCGCACCGGAGTTGCGCACGCAGAACCGTTCGCCGACCTGGCCGCGCAGGAACATCTCGCCGCTCGTGGCGCCGTACGCGAGGGTGTTCCCGGCGATGGTCTGGCCCTCCGCCGCGAACTTCGCGTCCGGATGCGGGCGCACGATGATCCGCCCGCCCGAAAGTCCCTTGCCGACGTAGTCGTTCGCGTCGCCGACCATGTCGAGCGTGATGCCGCGCGGCAGGAACGCCCCGAGCGACTGGCCGGCGGAACCGGTCAGCAGCACGTGGATCGTGTCCTCGGGCAGGCCCTCGCCGCCGTAGCGACGGGTGATCTCGGAACCGAGCAGCGTGCCGACGGTCCGGTTCACGTTCCGCACCGGCAGTTCGAGCCGCACCGGGTGCGCGTCCTCCAGCGCCGCCTCGGCGAGCTGGATCAGCGTCCGGTCGAGCGCGTGCTCCAGGCCGTGATCCTGCGTCCGCGTGCGCCGCTTCGCCCCGCCGTACGGGGTCTCGGTGGGCATCTCGAAGATCGGCGAGAGGTCGAGACCGGAGGCCTTCCAGTGCTCGATCGCCTCGTCGGTGTTCAGCACCTCGGCATGCCCGATGGCCTCGTCGAGCGTACGGAAACCGAGTGCCGCCAACGTTTCCCGGACCTCTTCGGCGACGAACCGGAAGTAGTTCACGACGTGGTCGACCTGGCCGGTGTACCGCTTGCGCAGGTCCGGGCTCTGGGTCGCGACGCCGACCGGGCAGGTGTCGAGGTGGCAGACGCGCATCATGACGCAGCCTTCGACGATCAGCGGCGCCGTCGCGAAGCCGTACTCCTCCGCGCCGAGCAGCGCGGCGATGACGACGTCCTTGCCGGTCTTCATCGCGCCGTCGACCTGCACGGTGATCCGGTCGCGCAAACCGTTGAGCAGCAACGTCTGCTGGGTTTCGGCGAGCCCGATCTCCCACGGCGTGCCCGCGTGCTTGAGCGAGTTCATCGGGGAGGCGCCGGTGCCGCCGTCGTGGCCCGAGATCAGCACGACGTCCGCGTGCGCCTTGGACACGCCTGCCGCGACCGTGCCGACACCGAGCGAGGACACCAGCTTCACGTGGATGCGGGCGTTCTCGTTGGCGTTCTTGAGGTCGTGGATCAGCTGCGCCAGATCCTCGATCGAGTAGATGTCGTGGTGCGGCGGCGGCGAGATCAGCCCGACGCCCGGCGTCGAGTGCCGCGTGCGCGCGATCCACGGGTACACCTTGTTGGGCGGCAGCTGCCCGCCCTCGCCGGGCTTCGCGCCCTGCGCCATCTTGATCTGGATGTCGTCGGCGTTGACCAGGTACTCGCTCGTGACGCCGAACCGGCCGCTCGCGACCTGCTTGATCGCGCTGCGGCGCGCCGGGTCGTAAAGCCGCTCGGGGTCTTCCCCGCCCTCACCGGTGTTCGACCGGCCGCCGATGCGGTTCATCGCGATGGCGAGCGTTTCGTGTGCCTCGGCCGAAATCGAGCCGTAGGACATCGCGCCGGTGTTGAAGCGCTTGAAGATCGCTTCGACGGGCTCGACCTCGTCCAGCGGGACGGGCTCGCGAGCGCCCGCGCGGAAGGAGAACAGCCCGCGCAGCGCGCCGCCCTCGCGGTAGAGGCGGTGCACCTCGTCGGAGTACTTCTTGTACACCTCTTCCCGGCCGGTCTTCGTCGCGTGCTGCAAGAGGAAGACGGTCTCGGGGGTGAACAGGTGCAGCTCGCCCTCGCGGCGGTACGCGTACTCGCCGCCGGTCTCGAGTCCACGGTGGACACGATCGGTCGGGTTGTCCGGGTACGCCCGGCGGTGGCGGGTGGCGACCTCTTCGGCGAGCACGGTCAGCCCGACCCCGCCGAGTTTCGACGATGTCCCGGTGAAGTACTCGTCGAGCAGATCCTGGGCCAGGCCGAAGGATTCGAAGACCTGCGCCGCGGTGTACGCACCGACGGTCGAGATGCCCATCTTCGACATGATCTTCAGGACGCCCTTCACGAGCGCCTTGACGTAGTTGCGGATCGCCGTGGCCGGCTCGATACCGGTGACCGCGCCGGTCGAGATCATGTCCTCGATGGTCTCGAAGGCCAGGTACGGGTTCACCGCCGCGGCGCCGTAGCCGAGCAGCAGCGCGACGTGGTGGACCTCGCGGGCGTCACCGGTCTCGACGACCAGCGCGACGCGGAGCCGTTCCTTGGTGCGCACCAGATGGTGGTGCACCGCGGACACCAGCAGCAGCGACGGGATCGGCGCCATGCGGTGGTCGGAGTCGCGATCGGACAGGACGAGCGTGCGCGCGCCCGCCGCGATCGCCTCGGAAGCCTCGCGTCGCACCCGCTCGATCGCCGACGCCAGCGCGTCGGCGCCACCGTCCACTTCGTACAGTCCGGAAAGGACACTGCACGCGAAGCCGGGAAGGTCGCCGTCGTCGTTGATGTGGATCAGCTTGGCGAGTTCGTCGTTGTCGATCACCGGATACGGCAGCTGCACGTGGCGGCAGGAGGCCGGGCCGGGGGCGAGCAGGTTGCGCTCGGGCCCCATGATCCGGCTCATCGAGGTGATGAGCTCTTCGCGGATCGCGTCCAGCGGCGGGTTGGTGACCTGCGCGAAGTTCTGCTTGAAGTAGTCGTAAAGCAGCCGGGAACGCTTGGACAGCACGGCGGGCGGGGTGTCGGAGCCCATCGAACCGATCGGCTCGGCCGCCTTGACCGCCATCGGCGCGAGGAGGATCTTCAGCTCTTCTTCGGTGTAGCCGAAGGAAAGCTGGCGCCGCAGCACGGAATCGTGGCTCTGCACGATGTGGTCGCGGTCCGGGAGGTCGGCGATCTGCAGGAGACCGGCGTGCAGCCAGCCCTCGTACGGAAGTTCCTTGGCCAGCTCCGACTTGACCTCTTCGTCGTCGACGATCCGGCCCGCTTCGGTGTCCACCAGGAACATGCGGCCGGGCTTGAGGCGCCCCTTGGCCACGACGTCCGCGGGGGCGACGTCGAGCACGCCCGCCTCACTGGCCAGTACGACGCGGTCGTCCGCGGTGCGCCACCATCGGGCCGGGCGCAGGCCGTTGCGGTCCAGCACCGCGCCGACGAGCGTGCCGTCGGTGAAGGTGACACAGGCCGGGCCGTCCCACGGCTCCATGAGGCTGGCGTGGAACTGGTAGAACGCACGCCGTTGTGCGTTCATCCCGGTGTGGTTCTCCCACGCTTCGGGGATCATCATCAGCACCGCGTGCGGCAGCGACCGCCCGCCGAGGTGCAGCAGCTCCAGTACCTCGTCGAAGGAGGCGGAGTCCGACGCGTCGGCCGAGCAGATCGGGTACAGCCGGGTGAGGTCGCCGGGGATGAGGTCCGATTCGAGCAGCGCCTCACGGGCGCGCATACGGTTGCGGTTGCCCCGGATGGTGTTGATCTCGCCGTTGTGCGCGACGAACCGGAACGGATGCGCCAGCGGCCACGACGGGAAGGTGTTGGTGGAGAACCGGGAGTGCACGAGCGCGATGGCGCTGGTGAGCCGGGTGTCGGTCAGGTCGGCGAAGAAGAGCGGGAGCTGCTCGGGGGTCAGCATTCCCTTGTAGACGATGGTCCGCGAGGACAGCGACGGGAAGTAGGTGCCGCAGCCCGCGGTCACGCTCTCGTTCTCGACGCGCTTGCGGAGACAGAAGGCGAGGCGGTCAAGTTCGAGCCCGGACGGACATCGCCCGTCGGCCTCGGCGCCCGCGACGAACAGCATCGCGAAATGCGGCATCACCGAACGCGCCGTCGGGCCGATGTCGGCGCGATCGGCGTCGACCGGTACCTCACGCCAGCCGAGGACGTCGAGGCCCTCTTCGCCGGCGATCCGCTCGATCAGGGCGATGGCCTTGTTCCGCTCCTCGACGTCCGAGGGCAGGAAACCGATCCCGGTCGCGTAGGTCTGGTGACCGTCGGCGTCCGCCGCGGGCAGGGGGAAGCCCACTTCCGCCCGCAGCAGCTCGTCCGGGAGCTGCAGCAGGATGCCCGCACCGTCGCCACTGGTCGGCTCCGCGCCGGCGGCACCGCGATGGTCGAGGTTCGTCAGCGCGGACAGGCCGTCGGTGACGATGCCGTGCGAGCGCCGCCCGCGGACGTCGGCCACCATGGCCACACCGCAGGAGTCCTGTTCGGATTCGGGATCGTAGAGACCCTGTTTGCCTGGAATGGCGGAGAAGATCATGAAGGGACCTCCTTCGTCGTCTGTGCTCAGCGACCGGGCGAGGCCGGCCGGGGGAATGCGCACGGGACGACGATGGCCCGTTCGTTAGCGAGACTTTAACACCTGTGAAACACGTCGGCATCAGTTCGGCGGGCGCGAAAACCCGCCGATGGGTAACGATCTGGACGCCCGGAACGACACAGTTCCTGATGAGGTCGCAGTAGTTCGTTCCGCTAAGTATATGTCCTGTTCCGGGATGTCACGAGACGCGGTGAGGCGACCCTAGTCACTCCCGGCGCCCAGCGCGAGCCCAGGACGGCGGAAATAGAACGTGTTACAATTCCGGCCATGATCCTGGACCGTTTCCGGCTCACCGACCAGGTCGCCGTGGTCACCGGCGCCGGACGCGGGATCGGCGCGGCCACCGCCGTGGCGCTCGCCGAGGCCGGCGCCGACGTGGTGATCTCCTCGCGCACCGAAACCCAGCTCGACGATGTGGCGGCCTTGGTCGCCGCCACCGGCAGGCGCGCCCACGTGGTGCCCGCCGATCTGAGCGACCCGGCCGCCGCGGGCGAGCTGGCGCGCATCGCGACGGCGGAGTTCGGGCGGCTGGACCTGGTGGTCAACAACGTCGGCGGCACCTATCCCCGGCCACTGCTGGAAACCACCGCGGACTTCCTCGAAGAAGCCTTTCGCTTCAACGTCTCCACCGCGCACGCGCTGACCGTCGCGGCGGCACCGTCCTTACTGGAGTCGGGCGGCTCGGTCGTCAACATCTCGTCGGTCATGGGCCGCGTGACGGGCCGTGGTTTCGCCGCGTACGGGACGGCGAAGGCGGCCTTGGCGCACTACACCCGGCTCGCCGCGGCCGACCTCGCGCCGAAGGTGCGCGTGAACGCGATCTCGGTCGGCTCGGTGGCGACGTCCGCGCTCGAAGTGGTGGTGGGCAACGACGAACTGCGCGGCCGGATGGAGGCCGCCACTCCCCTGCGCCGGATCGGCGAGGCCGAGGACATCGCGGCCACCGTCGTGTTCCTGGCGTCGGGCGCGGGCCGGTACGTCACCGGCAAGATCATCGAAGTCGACGGTGGATTGCAGGCTCCGAACCTGGAACTTGGTCTGCCCGATCTGTAGGAGGCGCCGTGCGCGTGGTCCAGTGGGGTACCGGGAACGTCGGCCGCCACGCGCTGGCCGGGATAGCCGCGCGGCCCGATCTCGAACTCGCCGGGGTCTGGGTGTCGAGCGAGGCCAAGGCGGGTGTGGACGCCGGGGATCTGGCCGGGCTCGGGCGCCCGCTCGGGGTCGCGGCCACCACCGACGCGGACGCGCTCATCGCGCTGAAGCCGGATTGCGTGCTCTACACGGCGATGGCCGACGACAGGCTCGTCGAGGCCGTCGAGGACCTGAAACGCTTCCTGCGCGCGGGGATCAACGTGGTGTCCAGCAGCCCGGTGTTCCTCCAGTACCCCGAAGGTGTGGTCCCGCCGGAGATGATCGAGCCGATCCGGGAGGCGGCCCGCGAAGGCTGCGCTTCGCTGTGGGTCAACGGTGTCGACCCCGGCTTCGCCAACGATTGGCTGCCGCTGGTGCTCACCGGTGTGTGCGAGCGGATCGACGAGGTGCGCTGCCTGGAGATCCTCGACTATTCGACGTACGACAACGGCAAGGTGCTGTTCGACATCATGGGCTTCGGCCGCGAGATGGACGACCTGCCGCTGTTGCTGCAGCCCGGTGTGCTGTCGCTGGCCTGGGGCAGCGTCGTGCGGCAGCTCGCGGCCGGGCTGGACGTCGAACTCGACGGCGTCGAGGAGGTCTACGAACGGCTACCGGCGCCCGAGACGTTCGAGATCGCCTCGGGAACCATCAAGGAGGGCACGGCGGCGGCGCTGCGGTTCGAGGTGCGCGGCATGCGCGGCGGGCGCGCGGTATGCGTGCTGGAGCACATCACGCGGCTGCGCGGCGACCTCGGGCCGGACTGGCCGCAGCCGACCGGGCAGGGCTGCTACCGCGTCCAGGTGACCGGGGAGCCCGAGTACGTGCTGGACCTGCGGCTGGTCGGGACCGATGGCGACCACAACACCGCCGGGCTGAAGGCGACCGCGATGCGGCTGGTGAACGCGATCCCCGCGGTGGTGGCGGCCCCGCCGGGACTGCTGACGGCGCTGGACCTGCCTTTGGTGACGGGGCGGGGCCTGGTCTCTCCCTGACGCTTGGCGGCCTCGTCCTGAAGTCCGTGAAGGCCTCCTTGAGGGACTCTGGGTCCCTCAAGGAGGCCTTCACGGACCACCGCTCCAGCGCTACTTCTCGGGGTCGGGCTTCGGCTCTTCGGTCGCCTTGTCGGCGGCGGAGTCCCGGACGGTGTCCGGAGCCGCCGCGACCTCCGCGTGGGTCTCGGAGGACTCACCGGAGGCGGAGTCGGAGGCCGGAGCGGAGTCGGCGTCTTCCCGCGGCACGTCCTTGCTCCACAGCGTTTCCGGCGCCTCCCTCGGCCCCCGCTTGGCGGCCACGACGAAGTACGCGATCGCCGCGGCGAACAGCAGGATCGAGGTCCACACGTTGACCCGCAGGCCGAGGATGTGGTTCGCGGTGTCGGTCCGCATCATCTCGATCCAGAACCGGCCCGCGGTGTACCCGGCGACGTACAGCGCGAACGCGCGGCCGTGGCCGAGACGGAACTTCTTGTCCGCCCAGATGACCAGCAGCGCGACGCCGAGGTTCCAGATCAGCTCGTAGAGGAACGTCGGGTGCACCGGGCTGTCCGGCAGCGGGACGTGCCCGATCGCGACGCCGTTCAGGAAGTCGTCCGGGTTGGTCGGGTTGTAGCGCTGGTAGATCTCCAGTCCCCACGGCAGATCGGTGTGCGCGCCGTAGAGCTCCTGGTTGAAGTAGTTGCCGAGCCGTCCGATCGCCTGCGCGATCACGATCCCCGGCGCGAGCGCGTCCGCCATCGCGGGCAGCGGGATGCCCCGGCGGCGGCAGGCGATCAGCGCGCCGACGGCGCCGAGCGCGATGGCGCCCCAGATGCCGAGGCCGCCGTCCCAGATCTTCAGCGCGTTGAGCGGGTTCTTGCCCTCGCCGAAGTACAGCTGGTTGTCGGTGATGACGTGGTACAACCGGCCGCCGACCAGGCCGAACGGCACCGCGAAGACCGCGATGTCGATGACGGTGCCCTTCGTGCCGCCGCGGTTCACCCAGCGCCGCTCGCCCAGCCAGATCGCCACGATGATGCCGGCGATGATGCAGAGCGCGTAGGCCCGGATCGGGACCGGCCCGATATGCCAGACGCCCTGGTCGGGGCTGGGGATGGTCGCGAGGAACGCTGCCGAGGCGGTATTCACGTCGGCCACCGTAGCGCTTCATCCACTTCTTGGGGGCGTCAGCCCTCGACGGCGGCCAAATAGCCCGCGATCAGCGCGGACGCGACCTGCCCGATGGCCGCGTCGGGCGGCAGGAACAGCTCGTCGTGCAGGCTGGGCGCACCGGCGGTGTCGCCGAGGCCGACGAACATCATCAGCCCGCGCGTCATCCCGCAATAGTGCGCGAAGTCGTCGGCGCCGAACGACCGGAAATCGGTGTCCACGCCGGCCCCGGTCCGGATGAGCCGCCGGTGCGCGCGCTGGGTGAGCCCGGCGTCGTTGTGCAGCACCGGTTCGCACGGGCTGATCTCCAGTTCCGCGCGGCAGCCGTGCGCCTTCGCGGTGCCGTGGACGACCTCGGCGAGCCCTTCCAGCGCGCGGTCGCGGTCCTCCGCGCGCATCAGCCGCAGCGAGCCCGACAGGCGGGCCTCGTTCGGCACGACGTTCGCCGTGGTCCCGGCTTCGATGCGGCCGACCGAGCAGACCGCGCCGAACACCGGGTCGACCCGGCGGCTCGCGAGCTGCTGCAGGCTCACCACGATCTGGCTGAGCGCGAGGATCGGGTCCCGCAGCAGGTGCGGATATCCGGCGTGCCCGCCCTGGCCGCGGACGACGACGTCGAACTCGTCGGTGGAGGCGTTGACCGGTCCCGGCACCGCCGACACCACGCCCGCCGCGAGCCGGGGCTGGACGTGCGCGCCGATGACCGACTCGACGCCGTACTCGGCGAGCACGCCGGACTCGACGATGTCCAGCGCGCCGGACGGCGACGTCTCTTCACGCGGCTGCAAGAGCGCGACGAGCGGTCGGGGCACTCCGACCACGGCGGCCGCGCGGCAGGTGGCGACGAGCGCGGCCATGTGGACGTCGTGTCCGCACGCGTGCATCAGCGACGTCTCCGAAGCCCACGGGATCCCGGTGCGCTCGGTGACCGGCAGCGCGTCCAGTTCGGTGCGCAGCGCCACGGCCGGTCCCGGTCCGGTGCCGGGGAGCAGCACGGCGCGCCCGGTCTTGGCGACCTGGACCCCGTCGTCGATGCCCAGCGCCTCGACGACGACCCGCGCGGTGTCCTCCTCGTCCCCCGACGCGCGCGGATCGGCGTGTACGCGGTGCCGCAGCTCGATCGCGGAAGGCAGTTCCGCTTCGACCGCGGCCTCCCACCGGTCCTGCAGTTCGTCCAGTTCCGTCATGTCCCCTCCAGTCCGTACACCCGTTCGGCGTTGCGGTGCCCCACCAGCGCCGCTATCCGATGCGCGTCCACTTCGGACAGTACGTCCGAAGTGAGCCCCGCGTACAGGAAGTCGGACAGTCCTTGCCGGAACAGCGCGGTACCGAGGTGGTACAGCTCGGCCAGCCCGAACGCGTCCGTGGAGAACAGCAGCTTCCCGAACGGCACGATCTCCATTGTCTCCGCGATGATCGCGGGCGCACGATGACCGGCGTTGTGCGTCGCGAGTCCCACGTCGACGAATACGTGCTCGAACACCTGCGCCAGATACGCGGCGTTCCGGTGGAAGGGATAGTTGTGCAGCAGCATGATCGGCACCCCGTGTGACCGGGTGGCCCGCAGCAGCCCGGTGAGCAGCAGCGGATCGCAGCGATGCAGGTCGACGTCGGAGTCGCCGAAGCCGACGTGGAACTGGATCGGCAACGCCAGATCGATCCCGGTCCAGATCAGGAACCGGTGCAGCACCTCGTCCGCGAGCCGGACCGGTTCGCCCGCCTCGATCCGCGCGAGCCAGCGGCCCGCCGCTTCGGTGACCTCGGCGTCCGTCGGCCGATCGCCCGCCAGGTCGAGGCCGACCCGGTAGGCGGCGATGGACTTGAACCCGACGGCCGTCGTGGCGCGTTTCGCCAGTTCCGCGGCGAACTCCGAAGCGAATCCGGCCGCGGTGGTGGAGCCGATCACCGTTTCGGCGACCTGTTCGAGGCGCACGATGTCCCGCGCACGGGCGCCGGACAGGGCCGCGAACTGCTCGGTCGTGGTCAGCGTGTCCGGCAGGAAACCGCCGTCGAGCAAGAACTCTGTCGTGCCGGTCGCGCGCAGGAACCGCGCGTTGACCTCCGTGGCGCCCAGTTCGGCGCGGCGGGCCAGATAGACCTCGGCCGGAACGTGCGGCGGCAGGTCGAGCACGGGCGCGCAGCGGGCCCGTACGGCGAGCCCGATCAGCGAATCGAACAGGGTGGTGCCCAGTGACGAGACGGTGTCGGCCTCCGTGAGCATCTGTTCGAACTCGATCCGGCCGAGGTCACCGGTGACGACGCCGTGGCAGTGGTGGTCCACGAGTCGCGTCCGGGCCACGAACGGCAGGATCGGGGTTCCCGGCATGAGCGCGTCCCTTCTCGTGATCGACGAGTGCGGCCTCACCTTATGGCCGGATCCGGGCGTGGCAAGGGGCTGGAGAACAGGCCAGGATGAGGAACCATGGTGAACCGGGAAGCACTGACCGCCCGCGCGACCGCCCTCACCGGGGAACTCCGGGCGCGGGGTGTCGAGCTCGTGGCGCTGACCTTCGTGGACAACGCCGGGATCGCGCGGGTCAAGGCGGTGCCGCTGCGGAAACTGCCGTCGGCGGCGGCGTGGGGTGTCGGTGCTTCGAATTCCTTCGACTTCTTCGGCTTCGACGACGTCATCACCGGCGGTGAGCATTCCCTCGGGCCGGTCGGCGACCTGCGGCTGCATCCGGACCTCGACGCGCTGGTCGTGCTCGCCGGGCAGCCCGGCTGGGCCTGGGCGCCGGTGACGAAACTCGACCAGGAGGGCGAGCCCCATCCGCAGGATCCGCGCGCCCTGCTGGCGACGGCGGTGGACCGGCTCGCCGCACGCGGTCACCGCGCGCGGATGAGTTTCGAGATCGAATGGGTGATCACCAGCGCCGACGCCCCGGACGACGCGACGTCGGCCACGGCGGGCCCGGCCTACGGCTACGCGAGGCTTTCCGAGCGCGCGGACTACCTCCGCGCCCTGGTGTCCACATTGGACCAACAGGGCGTCGGGGTCGAGCAGATCCATCCCGAGTACGCCGACGGCCAGTTCGAACTGTCCGTCGCCGCGGCCGATCCGGTGCGCGCGGCCGACGTCGCCGTGCTGACGAAGGAGACGATCCGCGCGCTCAGCCACCGGCACGGGCTGAAAGCGTCCTTCACCCCGAAGTTCGCGCCCGCCGGCGTCGGCAACGGCGGGCACGTGCATCTGAGCGTGTTGGACGGCGCGCGGAACCTTTTTTCGGGCGGGGAAAGGGTTTTCGGGCTGACGCCGATCGCGGAGTCGTTCAGCGCGGGCATCCTGAAGCGGCTGCCCGCGCTGCTCGCGATCGGGGCGCCGTCGGTGGTCAGCTACCTGCGGCTGGAGCCGCACCATTGGGCGGGCGTGTACACCGCGTGGGGGCTGGAGAACCGGGAGACGCCGCTGCGGCTGGTGCGCGGCGTCGCCGGGAACCGTGAGTCCGCGGCGAATCTCGAGGTCAAATGTTTCGACCTGACCGCGAATCCGTATCTGCTGGCGGCCGCGCTGCTGTTCGCCGGGATGGCCGGTGTCGACGAGGGCGCGTCGCTTCCGGATGCGGTGGACGTCGATCCCGGCAGTCTGACCGAGGAGGAACGCGCCGCGCGCGGGATCGAGCGGCTGCCTCAGCGGTTGGAAGAGGCCGTCGCCGCGTTCGAGGCGGACAAGGACCTGGCGGCCGCGTTCGGCGCTCCGCTGGCGACGACGATCGTGGACGTGCGGCGGGCGGAGATCGAGCGGTTCGCGGACGCGAGCCCGGAGGAGATCACCGAAGCGCAGCGGTGGCGGCACTGAGGCCACCGCCGCGCCTTCGGATCAAGCGGGGGCGACGGCCTTCCGCACACCCGCGGCCAGTTCGGCCGAAAGCTCGCGCACAGCGTCGGTCCCGCTCGCCGCGGCCGTCACCAGCGCCGAGCCGACGATGACGCCGTCCGCGAAACCGGCGACCTGCGCCGCCTGCTCGCCGGACCGGACGCCGATCCCGACGCCGATCGGCAGTTCCGTATGCGCGCGGGTCCGCTCGACCAGGTCCTCGGCGTGCACGCCGACCTGGTCACGGGCACCCGTCACCCCCATCACGGCGGTGGCGTACACGAAGCCCGAAGCGGCCGCGACGGTCTTCGCGATCCGCTCCTCCGAGGAGGACGGCGCGACCAGGAAGATCCGGTCCAGACCATGCTGCTCGGAGGCGGCCATCCACTCGTCGGCCTCGTCCGGGATCAGGTCCGGGGTGATCATCCCGAGCCCGCCCGCGGCGGCGAGATCCCGCGCGAAACGGTCGACGCCGTAGCGGTGCACCGGGTTCCAGTACGTCATCACGACGGCCTTGCCACCACGCGACGACACCGACTCGACGACCTCGAACAGGTGCTTGAGCTTGAAGCCGCCGGAGAGCGCGCTCACCGACGCGGCCTGGATCGTCGGGCCGTCCATGACCGGGTCCGAGTAGGGCACGCCCACCTCGACCAGGTCGGCGCCGCCGTCGACCACCGCGGCCAGCAGGTCCTTGGACCCGTCGACCGTCGGGAAGCCCGCCGGAAGGTAGCCGATCAGCGCGCCGCGCCCCTCGGCCCGGGTCTTCGCGAAGATGTCGTCCAGCGCGCTCATGCGTTCTCCACCAGGCCGAAGTACTTCGCGGCCGTGTCCATGTCCTTGTCGCCGCGACCGGACAGGTTCACGATGATCAGCCCCTCGGGGCCGAGTTCACGACCCAGCACGAGCGCGCCGGCCAGCGCGTGCGCCGACTCGATCGCCGGGATGATGCCCTCGGTACGCGAAAGCAGCTTGAACGCGTCCATCGCCTCGGCGTCGGTCACCGGCCGGTACTCGGCGCGGCCGCTGTCCTTGAGCCACGAGTGCTCCGGGCCGACGCCCGGGTAGTCCAGGCCCGCGGAGATCGAGTGCGACTCGACGGTCTGGCCGTCCTCGTCCTGCAGCAGGTACGTCATCGCGCCGTGCAGGTTGCCCGGGGTGCCCTTGGTCAGCGTGGCGCCGTGGCGGTTGCCCTCGATGCCCTCGCCGCCCGGTTCGAGACCGACGAGCCGGACGTCCGGGTCGTCGATGAAACCGTGGAAGATCCCGATCGCGTTGGATCCGCCGCCGACGCAGGCCGCGACGGCGTCGGGCAGGCGTCCGGCCTGCTCCAGGATCTGGGCGCGGGCCTCCTCGCCGATGATCTTGTGGAAGTTCCGCACCATCATCGGGAACGGGTACGGGCCCGCCGCCGTGCCGAACAGGTAGTGCGTGTCCTCGGCGTTGGTGACCCAGTCGCGCAGCGCCTCGTTGATCGCGTCCTTGAGCGTGCGCGAACCGGTCTTCACCGGGATGACCTCGGCGCCGAGCAGTTTCATGCGGGCGACGTTCAGCGCCTGCCGCTCGGTGTCGACCTCGCCCATGTAGACGACGCATTCCAGGTCCAGCAGCGCGCAGGCGGTGGCGGTGGCCACGCCGTGCTGTCCGGCCCCGGTCTCGGCGATGACCCGCTTCTTGCCCATCCGCTTGGTGAGCAACGCCTGGCCGAGCACGTTGTTGATCTTGTGCGAACCGGTGTGGTTCAGATCCTCGCGCTTGAGGAAGACCCGGGCGCCGCCGGCGTGCTCGCCGAAGCGCTTGGCCTCGGTGAGCAGCGACGGGCGGCCGGCGTATTCACGCAGCAGGCGCCGGAACTCGTTGACGAAGTCCGGATCGGTCCTCGCCTTGTCGTATTCCGCCGCGACCTCGTCGACGACGCCGATCAGGGCCTCGGGCATGAACCGGCCGCCGTAGGGGCCGTAGTAGCCCCGGCCGTCCGGGTCGTGCTCGCCGTGCGGTGTTTCGGTGTACTCCACGCTCATCGAGAAGGCCTCGGGCAAGCGGGGTGCGAACCGGCGGTGACGAGCTTGACCAGCGCGCCCTTCGGGTCTCCCGAAGCGACGAGCCCTTCGCCCACGAGGACGGCGTCGGCGCCGTGACCCGCGTAGGACATCAGGTCGCCAGGACCGCGGACACCGGACTCGGCGATCTTGAAGACGTCCATCGGCAGGCCGGGGGCCAGCCGCGAGAAGACGTCCCGATCCACCTCGAGGGTATGCAGGTTGCGGGCGTTGACGCCGATCACCTTCGCGCCGGCTTCGAGCGCCTTGTCGGCCTCTTCGGCGTTGTGGATCTCGACCAGCGCGGTCATCCCGAGGGATTCGACGCGGTCCAGCAACGCGATCAGGGCGTTCTGCTCCAGCGCGGCCACGATCAGCAGGACCATGTCGGCGCCGTGCAGCCGCGCCTCGTGGACCTGGTACGGGCTGACGATGAAGTCCTTGCGCAGCACCGGGATGTCGACCGCCGCGCGGACCGCGTCGAGGTCGGCGAGCGAACCGCCGAACCGCCGCTGCTCGGTCAGCACGCTGATCACCCGGGCGCCGCCGTCGGCGTAGTCCTTCGCCAGCGCGGCCGGATCCGGGATCTCGGCCAGATCACCCTTGGACGGGCTGCGCCGCTTCACCTCGGCGATGACACCGATACCGGACTCGCGCAGGGCCGCGAGCACGTCTCGTGGGGGCGCGACCTGGGTCGCGCGCTTCTTCAGTTCGTCGAACGGCAGAACCGCCTCGCGTTCGGCGAGATCGGCACGGACGCCGGCGACGATGTCTTCGAGCACGCTCACCGGAGTACCTCACCGGCCGTCGTACTCACGGATTCCTTCGCAAGGTCGCTCACAAAAACCTTCCCCTTCCCGCCGAAACGATGCTAACCCCCGCACGGATACGGCCTGGTTCCGGGTATGTCCGTTGCTCCGAATGCCAACCGTGTCATCTTTGCCGGGAAAGATCCCCGAAACCCGCGAATTCCGTCGTCGTCACCGGGTGGCGGTGGGATCTTCGCCTTCGGACAGCGCCTCCCACAGCTCGGTCTCGGGATCCTTCGCGGCCTTCTTCTTCGCCCCCGGCGCCGAATACTTCGCGCCGAGGCGCGGCATCCGGCCCGCGCCCTTGACGGCTGCCAACCCGCCCGCCGTCACGAGAATTCCCCCGAGGATCGCGAGGCCGCGGGCTCCCAGCATCTGGGCGACGGGCAGTCCGTCGGCGAAACCGCCGAACGAGCCGCCGGCCACGCCGATCCACACCGCGGCGACGCCGGCCACGGCGAGTACCACGCCGAGCACCCGGCGTGGCCAGCCGCCGGTGGCGATCAGCCCCGCCGTGCCGGCGAGCGCCAGCAACGCGAGGGGAATCAGCGCAACCGCACGCTGTGAACCGGTTTCCGTGTACAGCACGGTGCCGCGCACGCCGCCGTCGCGGAACTCCGCGAACCACACGAGCTGCGAGGAACCCCACAACGCGACCGCGCCCAGCAGGAGGCCCACCACGGCGATCCACAGTGGACGCTTGGCCTTCTTCGCCGGGACCTCAGACACGAGTGCGGTCACCCGCCGGGTCGAGTTCGTCCGCCGCGATCATCGTCTGCGCCGCCGCGACGGCGGAAAGCACCGTGCGGGCCTTGTTGAGCGACTCGTTGTCCTCGTAGTCGGCCACCGAGTCCGCGACGACTCCCCCGCCCGCCTGGACGTACGCGGTGCCGTCCTTCATGAGCGCGGTGCGGATCGCGATGGCGGTGTCGGCATCCCCTGCGAAGTCCAGATAGCCGACAACGCCGCCGTAGAGCGCCCTGCGGGTCGGCTCCAGCTCCTCGATCAGCTGCATCGCGCGGACCTTCGGCGCACCCGAGAGCGTCCCCGCCGGGAAACACGCGGTGACGGCGTCGAAAGCCGTCTTGTCGTCGAGGAGTTCCCCGGTGACCGTGGAGACGATGTGCATGACGTGGCTGTAGCGCTCGACGTCGAAGAAGTCGACGACGCGCACGGTGCCGGGCTTGCAGACCTTGCCGAGGTCGTTGCGGCCGAGGTCGACGAGCATCAGGTGCTCGGCGCGCTCCTTCTCGTCCGCGAGCAGGTCCTTGGCCAGCTGCGCGTCCTCCTCCGGATCGGCGCCGCGCCAGCGGGTGCCCGCGATCGGATGCGTGGTCGCGCGGCCGTCCCGCACGGTGACCAGCGACTCCGGGCTGGACCCGACGATGTCGAAACCGTCGAGGCGCAGCAGGTACATGTACGGGCTCGGATTGGACGTGCGCAGGACGCGGTAGACGTCCAGCGCGTCGGCCTGGGTCTCGATCTCGAAGCGTTGCGACGGCACGATCTGGAACGCTTCGCCCGCCTTGATCGCCTCGACGGCCTTCTCCACGGCCGCGTGGAAGTCCGGCTTCGAGCGGCGGCGCGTGAATTCGGGCGCGGGACGGTCGAAGACGGCGGCCGTGGCCGGGGCGGCGACGTGCAGCTGCTTGGTCATCGCGTTCAGGCGTGCGACGGCGTCGTCGTACGCGGCGTCGACGCGCTCGGCCGAGTCGTCCCAGTTGACCGCGTTGGCGATCAGCGTGACGGTGCCCTCGTGGTGGTCGAAGGCGGCCAGGTCGGTCGCCAGCAGCATGGTGAGCTCGGGGATGTCGAGGTCACGCTCGGCGAGCTCGGGGAGGCGTTCGAGCCAGCGGACGGCGTCGTAGCCGATGTAGCCGACCATGCCGCCGGTGAGCGGCGGCATCCCGGGCAGCTGCTCGGTGTGGAGCGCCGCGACGGTCTCGCGCAGCACGGTGAGCGGGTCGCCCTCGGTCGGCAGGCCGACCGGCGGGGTGCCGGTCCAGACGGCCTTGCCGTCACGCACGGTCAGCGCGGCGGGGCTGTCGACGCCGATGAACGACCATCGGCTCCAGGAAGCGCCGTTCTCCGCCGATTCGAACAGGAACGTCCCCGGCCGGTCGGCGGCGAGCTTGCGGTAGACCCCGATGGGGGTCTCACCGTCGGCGAGCACGCGACGGACGACGGGGATGACGCGACGGCCCTCGGCGAGCGCGCGGAACTCGTCGCGCGAAGGGCTGACCGAGCCGAGCCCGGATGAGCTGGCGTTTGCGGCGCTGACCATGTCGCTCATTGTGCTGCAACGGCCGTACGGACCGGGACGCGGGATGAATTCAAAGGTTGTTGAATTTCTGGCCGGGTCCGTTCATGATGACGCCATGGCTGGTGAAGACACTACCGTGCGGCGACGGGGACGACGGCCCGGCGGACAGGACACCCGGACCGCGCTGATCGAAGCGGCGCGCGCGGTGTTCGGCGAGAGCGGTTTCGACGGCGCGACCGTGCGCGCGATCGCGACGCGGGCCGGGGTCGACGCCGCGATGGTGAACCACTGGTTCGGCAGCAAGGAAGGGTTGTTCGCCCAAGCCATCCTGAAGCTCCCCTTCGACCCGCACGAACTGCTCGCCGAACTCCAGAACGGGCCCGACGACGAATTCGGTCAGCGGATCGTCCGCACCTTCCTCACCCGATGGGACGGCGCGGGCGGCGAGGTGTTCCAGGCCCTCGTCCGCAGCGTCGCCGGGCACGAGCAGGCCGCGGCCGTGCTGCGCGGGTTCTTCCAGAACTTCTTCACGAAGGTCATCGGCGGGCTGGGCTCGGACCGCGTCGAACTGCGGACCACGCTCTGCGCTTCCCAGCTCGTCGGGATGGGGCTGGTGCGCTACGTCGCGAAATTCGAGCCGATGGCTTCGAGCGAGATCGAGCCCTTGGTGACCGCGATCGCTCCGACGGTGCAGCGCTATCTCACCGGGGACATCGACTGACTCGTCGCGTGCCTCGTGAGTGGTCTCGTGAGTGGTAAGGACGGTTAGAACCGTCCTTACCACTCACGAGTCAGTCGGTGTCCGGCTCGATTTCCTTGACGGGAACCGTGTAGAGCGTGTCCTTCGAGAAGCGCCCGCGCGGGAAGATCACGATCATGTCGGTTTCCTCGCCGCCGATGAAGACGGGGACTTTCTCGAGCCCTTTGAAACGGGGAGCGATCCGCAGCGACCGGCGCGTCTGAAGCAGCTTGTAATCGCGTTCGAGATAAACGTCGATCCTGGGGAATAACCAACCGGGCCGCACGGTCGCCATGGCCTCGCGCAAACCGGTCTTCTCAGCGGACCGACGGCGGCTCTTCCAGAGCCAGGCGGCGTACAGACACGCCGGAACACCGTAGACGGCCGCCAAAGACAGCGGGGCCAGCACCTCGAATCGGCGATCTTCCGAAACTATCTGACACGCGACGAAGTAAGCGATCCAGAACACCGTCCAAGCCGTCGCCCGTTGTTCGAGAAGCGACAGTTTCCAGATCAAGGGGGTGGCCACTTCTTCGTGGACCGTCGGCGGCTCGAAGCTTTCGGTGAAGTCGTCGTCCGCAGTGGAACGAGGTCGCCCGGCGACGCGCGGACGCCGTCGCGGACGGTCACGATCGGCCGATCTTCTCCCCGGTTTCATGCACCGAGGTTAATCGAGAAATGCGGCTTTCCCGGACAACGAGTTCCATCTCGCTCCGAGGCAACCGGGAGCGTTCACCGAGCGTGCAAGTGAGCAGGCGCCTCAGCCCGCGACCAGCACCGCGATCAGCGCCAGCGTGCCCGGGACCACCTGCACGAAGAAGATCTTCTTGCTCGCCGTCGCCGTCCCGTAGAGCCCGGCCACGATCACGCACGCGAGACCGTAGATCTTGAACTGCCACGCCGTGCCGCCGGTCGCGATCAGGCCCCAGATCAACGCGGCGGCGAGGAACCCGTTGTACAGCCCCTGATTCGCCGCGAGCGCGGAGCTCTCCTTCGCGAACTCCTCGGTGGTGCCGAAGGAGGCGCGGGCGCGCGGGGTGGTCCACAGGAACATCTCGAGCACGACGATGTACAGGTGGATCAGCGCGACGACGCCGACCAGCACGGTGGCGACGACATTCACGGGCTACTCGCTCTCGTCGGCCAGCAACAGCCGTTCGTCGGTGTCGAAGCAGGTGTGCGTGCCGGTGTGACAGGCCGGGCCGGTCTGGTCGACGCGCAGCAGGACGGTATCGCCGTCGCAGTCGATCCGCACCTCGCGCACGTGCTGAACGTGGCCCGACGTCTCGCCCTTGACCCACAGTTCCTTGCGGCTGCGCGAGTAGTAGGTCCCGCGCCGCGTGGTGAGGGTGCGTTCGAGGGCCTCGTCGTTCATCCACGCCATCATCAGGACGTCCGATGTGGAGTGTTCGACGACGACGGCCGCGATCAGCCCGTCGGCGTTGCGCTTCAAGCGATCCGACAGTGCGGGGTCAAGCGTCATTCGTGGCTCCGAGAAGGTGCCGTTTCACCGGCATCGAGTTGAGCAGGACCGCCGTGTAGATGTATCCGGCGAAGAGGATCCCGGAGACGATCTTCACCCAGAAGAGTTCCGCCGCCAGCATCGACAGCGCGTGCAGCAACCCGAAAAGGAAGCTGACCGCGAACCCGGCGAACCGCGCGGAAGACATCTTCAGCACCAGACCCGCCACGACGAGGCCGCCGAGGACCAGCGACGTCCCCGGCAGCAGGAACGTCCGCGCGGACGAATACGGCGCGAACATGAGGACCCCGGCCATCGCCAGGTACGCGACGGCGAGCCCGAGCAGCAGCGCGCAGACGACCTTGACCTCGGCGGCGGCCTTCCACTTGTTCGGGATCACCGGACCACGACTCCCCCGGCGCGCAGCGCGCTCTTGACCTCGCCGATCTTCAACTGTCCGAAGTGGAACACGCTGGCCGCGAGCACCGCGTCCGCACCCGCTTCGACGGCGGGCAGGAAATGCTCCAGCGCGCCGGCGCCGCCGCTGGCGATCACCGGGACGCGCACGGCCGCGCGCACCTGGGTCAGGAGTTCGAGGTCGAAGCCGTTCTTCGTGCCGTCGGCGTCCATGGAGTTGAGCAGGATCTCGCCGACGCCGAGTTCCTCGCCGCGCGCGGCCCATTCGACGGCGTCGATCCCGGTGCCGCGGCGGCCGCCGTGCGTGGTCACCTCGAAGCCGGACGGGGTCGGTTCGGTGCCCTCGGGCACCCGGCGCGCGTCCACCGACAGCACGACGCACTGCGCGCCGAACCGGCGGGACGCCTCGCGCAGGAACTCCGGCCGCGCGATGGCGGCGGTGTTGATGCTCACCTTGTCCGCGCCGGTGCGCAGCAGCCGGTTGACGTCGTCGTTCGTGCGCACGCCGCCACCGACGGTGAGCGGGATGAACACCTGCTCCGCGGTCCGGCGGACCACGTCGAAAGTGGTCTCACGGTCCCCGGAGGACGCCGTGACGTCGAGGAACGTGAGCTCGTCCGCGCCCTCGGCGTCGTACAGGCGGGCGAGTTCGACGGGGTCGCCGGCGTCGCGCAGGTCGGCGAAGTTGACGCCCTTCACCACACGGCCCGCGTCGACGTCGAGACACGGGATGACCCTGACTGCGACTGACATGGGGACAAGCGTAGTCAAGGGCGTTCTAAGCTCGCGGAATGGCACAGGCGGGGCGGCGGCCGGGGCAGACCGAGACGCGGGAGGTGATCCTCGACGCGGCACGGCGCAGGTTCGCCGAGCAGGGCTATGACGGGGCGACCGTCCGCGGCATCGCGGCCGACGCCGGGGTCAACGCGGCGCTGCTGCACCATTTCTTCGGCACCAAGCAACGGCTCTTCGCCCAGTCGATGAACCTGCCGGTCGACCCGGGCGAACTGGTCCCCCGGATCCTCGAAGGCCCCGAGGACGAGATCGGCGAGCGCCTCGTCCGCGCGTTCCTCGGCCTTTGGCAGGCCCCGGACGGCAGAGCGCCGTTCCTGGCGATGATCCGCTCCGCGACCACCAACGAGCAGGTCGCGACCATGATGCGGCAGTTCCTGGAACGGGCTGTGCTGGCGCGGGTCGCCGAGGCGCGCGGCGTGCCGAAGGTCAGGGTGGCCGGGATCGCCGCGCAGATGATCGGGTTCGCGCTGCTGCGCTACGTCATCGGTCTCCCGCCGCTGGCCGCCGCCTCGGAGGACGAGATCGTCGCGATGCTGGCGCCGGTCGCGCAGTACTACCTGACCCCCGACGTTCACCGGCCGGACACTCCGCACGGCTAACTTCCCGGGAATGCGCATCGCTGCCCTACTCCCCCTGCTGGCGGCCTCCCTTCTCGCCGCCGTGCCCGCCGAAGCGAGCCAGAACCCCTCACCCGTGGCGCAGACCAGGGCCTACGTCGACGACAAGGGCGCGGACCCGGCGAACGCCGACGCCGACGACCCGGCGATCTGGGTCCACCCGAAGAATCCGTCGGCCAGCGTCGTCCTCGGCACGCTCAAGGAAGGCGGGCTGGCCGCGTTCGATCTGAAGGCGCGGCAGTTGCAGCATCTGGCCGTTCCCGAAGACGGCCGGTTCAACAACGTCGACGTCGTCGGCGATCTCGCCGTGGTGAGCGACCGCGGCCGGGACCGCGTACGCGTCTACCGGATCGACCCGGCCGGAGCCGCGGCCGGCTCGCGCGTGCTGCGCGACGTCACGGATCCTTCCGCCCCACCGGTTTTCTCCGCGTCGGAGTCCGAAGTGGACGAACAGCGGACCGCGTACGGGCTCACCGCCGGACGCGACCCGCGCACCGGCGCGCGCTGGGTCGCGGTGACCCGGCGGCACGAAACCCGCGTGGCGCTCTTGCGACTTGTCGACAAAGCGGACGGCACCGTCGGCACGGCGCCGATCGGCACGATCGACCTGCCGTCGGAGTTCCGGCTGCCGAACGGGAAGACATGGTCGCCGTGCGGCGAACCGGACGAGCGGCCGCAGCTGGAGGGCTCGATCCTCGACGCCGGGAACCGCGTGCTCTACACCGCGCAGGAAGACGTCGGGATCTGGCGGATCCCGGTGCACGGTGCCGGTTTCGGCCGTCCGGAACTGATCGACAAGGTGCGGTCGTTCGGGGTGCCGCAGCGTTTCGACGAGGCGACCGAGGAATGCGTCGCCGACGGCCCCAATCCCGGCTTCGGCGGCAAGTGGCTGACGGCGGACGCCGAAGGGCTGGCGCTGGCCGACGGCAAGCTGCTCGCGTCGAGCCAGGGCGACTCGCGGTTCGTGGTCTACGACCGTGACGGCACCCCGCGGCGCGATTTCCGGATCGTCGCCGGGCGCGGGACCGACTCGGTCGAGCACTCCGACGGCGCCGCGATCACCACCAGGCCGCTGGGGCCGCTGTTCCCGCACGGCCTGCTGGTGGTGCACGACGGCGAACGCCGCCCGGCGGCCACCGACCCCGCCGGTGAGGAGCTGCCGACCACCGGGTTCGCCTTCGTCCGGCTGGAGACCGCCGTGCGGTGATCACGTTCACCGAGAAAGTTCCGCTCCCGATGCATCAGCCGGGTGGTCTCGCGCGTCCTTAGAGGGAGACCACCGGCTGAGGGGGACACGTGCCTGCGACCTTCGACGAGTTCGTCGCGGATCGCCTGGACGGGCTCCTGCGCTACGCGACCGTCCTGACCGACGATCCGTACCTGGCGCAGGACATCGTCCAGGAGGTGCTGCTGCGTGCTCAGCAACGCTGGCCGAAGATCGACTCGCCACCGACCTACGTCCGCCGGATGGTGACCAACGAGTACCTCTCGTGGCGACGGCGGCTGGCGGTCCGCCGCGTGACGCCGTCGTCGCCGGAAGTGCTCGACCTGGTGAGCCCGCCGGTCTCCGATCACGCCATCGAGTACGACGAACGCGACGCGATGCTGGACCGGCTCGCGAAGCTCCCGCGCAAACAACGCGCCGCGATCGTGCTCCGCTACTACGAGAACTACTCCGACGAGGAGATCGGCGCGGTACTCCGCTGCGCGACGTCGACCGTGCGCAGCCAGATCTCGCGCGCGCTCGCGACGCTGCGGGAAACCGGGCCGTCCCCGTCCGTGCAGCCCACGGGAGCCCGCAAATGACCCGACTGAGTGACGAGCACACCGAGGACCTGATCCGGGAGAGCCTCGAACACCTGGCGGCGCGGGCGCCCGACGGGACGGAGGTCCGCGACGCGCTGGCCCAGCGGTCGCGAAGCCGTCCGACGATGGCTTTGGCGCTGGTCGCGGCGGCGGTCGCGATCATCGCGCTCGGTGTCCCGCTGGGCCTGCGGGCCTACACCACGGTCACCCCCGCCTCGCCGCGCAACGCCGATTGGACGGTGCTGCCGTACAAGCCCGGCTGGCTGCCCGACGGCTTCAAGGAGCTGACCCGGAGCGCGAAGCCCTACCCCGCGCCGCAGACCAGGACGTGGAGCAACGGGGAGGTCGGGCAGCTGCAGCTGACCACCACACCGCTGGACGACCGGCGCGGGCCGTGGACGATCGCGCCCGCGCCGAACCAGATCATCGTGCACGGCCGCGTCGGGATGGTCGCGGAGGTCTACGGCAACGGGACGATGCTGACCTGGTCGCCCGACGACACGTACCTGCTGAGCTTGACGTTGATCGGGGTGAAGGATCCGCGCGACGTCGGTCTGCGGATCGCGGACGAGATGGTCAGGGACGACCGGGCCCGGGTTTCGGGCGAACTGCGGTTCGGCAGGCTGCCCGCCGACCTGGAGCTGTCCGGGGTGAACCTGTTCATGACCGTCGGCGGGGGCGCGACCGAGCTCGAAGCCACCCGTACCGGGCAACCCACCGCGGCGGCGGTCGTCACGGCGTCGCTCCGCGCCGAACGGCCGGACTCGGGCGACGCCACGCCCGTGCCGCTCAAGGTCAGGGGTGCCGACGGTTTCTCCCTGCCGCGGCGGACCGGGCGGCTCGGTGCCCAGGACGAAACGGTCGCCGTCCAGGTGGAAGGCGGGCGGTGGCTCACCGTGTCGGGGAAACGGGACCAGGCGACCCTGCTCGACATCGCGAACGGCGTCCAGCTGATCCCCGGCGACTACAGCTGGTTCGGGAAACCGCCGGAATAGTGACGGACGGGCGGGGGTTGTCGACGGCATGACGGACACCTACCGCTCCATCGCGTTCACCGAGTACGGCGACTCCGGGGTCCTGCGCGTCCTCGAGCGGGAACTGCCCGAACCGGGCCCCGGCCAGGTGCGGGTCGCCGTCCGGGCCGCGAGCGTGAACCCGATCGACTGGAAGATCCGTTCCGGGCTGATGGCCGAGGTGTTCCCGACGGAGTTCCCCGCCGTCCCCGGTGGCGACATCGCCGGCGTCGTCGACGCGGTCGGCGAGGGCGTGTCCGGTTTCGCGGCCGGTGACGAGGTGCTCGGCTCCGGAGCCGGGGGATACGCGGAGTACGTCCTCGCGGACCCCGCGAAGCTGATCCGCAAGCCCGATGCGCTTTCGTGGGAACTGGCGGCGGCGCTGCCGGCTGTCGTCAACACCGCCTATCGCGCCCTCAACCTGCTGGATCTCCAGAAGGGCGAGACGCTGCTCGTCGACGGCGCGGCGGGCGGTGTCGGCACCATCGCCGTCCAGCTCGCCGTCGCGCGCGGGCTCACCGTGGTGGGCACCGCGAGCGAAGGGAACCACGAGTACCTACGCTCTCTCGGCGCTGTCCCGGTGCAGTACGGCGAAGGACTCTCCGAGCGCGTACGCGACGTCGCACCGCAGGGCGTCGAC
>Ga0307518_10000686_pt1 | contig 25475 bp, 14 predicted proteins | sample 25_EM_MG_FD_203889 | JGI IMG/M metagenome (GOLD analysis project Ga0307518, IMG submission 203889) | Populus trichocarpa ectomycorrhiza microbial communities from riparian zone in the Pacific Northwest, United States - 25_EM | ecosystem: Host-associated > Plants > Roots > Unclassified | place... | reverse complement strand
AGTGTCAGAGAAACATATAATATATATATATATATATATATATATATATATATATATATATATATATATATATATATATATATATATATTAATTACCTGCGAGAGTGTATCTTATGTTTGCTTGTGCATTAACCTCAAAGCATAGAAGTTTGAGAGTACTATTATTGGAAGCCACGATAGCCACCGGATAGCTGGCAGGGGCAATGAAGATGGTTCCACGCCTCAAGTGCGAGCTTATATTTTGGTAAGTTGGACTGCTCGAACCAGAGGAGCTGGAGTGGTGAGGACATGTCATCTCAAAGTATCCCTCACCTTCCACAACAATGAATATCTTGGCTGCCTTTGAGTGGAAGGGTCCAGCCATAGATCCCTATATATACAAATCAATATATGGAATATGGAGATCAGATCAGAACTGAATTATTATATGATTACTAGGAAGAGCTAAACATATATCACTACATACTTGAGTGATGCTGGCAAAAGAGACTATAAGATTAAGGTATTCAAGTGGCTTGAAATCTCTAGGATCGGCTTCATAGAGATCCCCGTAGTCGTTGCTTTTAATAGCACCCTTCTTGAAAAGATTGAATGGGCTGCCTGACACATTAGAGGGGAAAGGCCAAGCGCCATTGCTGCCACGTACACCTTCTTCATCTTGGCTCAAGGCCTCGATCTGTTGCTTGGTGGCATTCATGATTTTTCCTTGCTGTTGTTTGAAGATTTTCTCCAGCCTTCCTCTCTCAGTCTGGTTAATTGATCGATACACATGCAAGGATGATGCAAAAGAAACATCCTATTAGCTAGCTAAAACATAAGCCATCATACATCGTAAGAATAAAAAAATTAATAATTGATCAGCAGGAAAGGCAACTTGTAATTGGGACTCAGTACATTAAGAGCAGCCTCGACTAAATCCCAGCTGAATGCCTCGAAGAAAGATTCTGAGTCTCCACCACCTGCTCCATAGAATGCCTGGAGTGTCATAAAACCATTAATGTAATTTATGCATGACAAATAATTAAGAACATCCAAAGCAATAGAACCCCTTAATTACTTTGTATCTAGTTCTTTCCATCTCATATTACAATTACAATTATTAGCAGTATATCATCACATCAGTGATGTATAAATTTGATGTTGATGCATTTAATTTAATTAATTACCTCGTAGTTGCCAGGAAGATTGACCGGGAAAAGGATCTTCGCGACATAAAGTTTCTCATATTCATCTCGGTTAACCATATAAAAAGTAGTATCAGCATGAACTCTGAAGATATCTCCACATTCCAGGTTTGAGGTCTCTCTCTTTATCTCCTCATGGATCACAGTTATAGCCCCACGTCCTACAGATCAATAAAATTTAACGAACACACTAGTAGACTGATTGGTAAATGATAAACAAACATATAGTGATTACAGAAAATTGCAAACAGGTTGAAGCTAGCAGCTCGGCATACCCTTAACAACGAAGAGAACAAAATCAGCATCTATGTGGGCAGGGGTTATGAATGTTAGAGGATTAGCTTCAAGAATTTCAACACGGTAATTCGCTAGAGCACTAAGAAGATTTGAGTTCTTGGTGAATTGTTGAAGAACATCAACTCTTCCGTGTTCAGTCTTGACTCTAGAAACAAAATCCCTATCGTATTCAAACACATAAGGATTGATCTCCTCTTCTTCATCCCCCAGGTCCTTGTGTCCTCCTCCCTCTTCTTGATCCCCTCGTTGGTCTTGTATCTTATAGTCCAGTACTTGCTGATCCGATGTCTGAAGAGTAGTAGAGGAAGTACTAGTTCGTGTGGCTGCATTTGCACGCACTGTAAATATGGATGGAAATAGCAGGAGGCATGTTAAAGAAACCAACAAACTAATTTCCAGCTGCTTTCTCACCATGGATCGATCTTTAAAATCAAAGAAAAGCCTTTTTCTTTCTACAGAGCAATATTGATCCTAGCGAGCATGCCAATGGAATCCATATGAGCAACCATGCACTCGTATGTGAATGATTTTTTGTCAGATTATTTACTGCCATCCTCGACATTTATCGTAGTCCGAGCCATTGTTGTTGTCGTTGTTGTTATTGTATGCACATGGACCTGCCCTCCATAGAAAGTTACGCTTTTAATGGCAGGAGTTGTAGGTAGATTTTTTTAATTCAAGATATCATCAAAAGGTGAATTCTACAGTCACTTGGGGTAAACCAACGTCTTTTACTACCTGTAAAAATGGCAAGATTTTATTCAAATAATCAGATTTATCATAGCCAGAGATATGTTTAGAACCTTTTCTTTTCTTTGATTCTTAATCAGATTAGGTTCGGCTGCGCGACGACAGGACTCGGATTAATTATGCTCTAGTTACATTTGAAAGCCTTCTTGGCTATTAAAGCCGACACCAAGTAAAAAAGTTAAGCATGATTGTTTCCTGTAATCTTTAAAAAACTGGAAGAATAAACAGAATTACTGTAATATTTTAATATAAAAGAGAAATAATAGATAGGAAAAGTCAACAATATCCTTGAAGGGATAGATATTAGGTATAAAAGAATGAGAGGCATTGAAGTAATTAATTCCATATGAGTTGATAGATATAAATAGGATGAGAAAAAAGAGAGAGAGATTTGAAATTAGAAAGAGAGAACCGAGAGGAGAGAAAGAAAGGAGAAGAAGGAAGAGAAAAGAAAAAAGAGAAGAGAAGAAAATTATAAGAAATAAATTATTAATGTAAGGTTTATGTTTTAATATGTATAAGGGTTGTTATTAGTTAAAATTTTGAATGTTTTGAAGGTTAGGGTTTTGAAGACTATGTTTTGGGTTTGAAGATGAGTTGATTGAAATATTATGGATTAGTTGTTATGGGTAATGGTTTAATTGGTTGAATTTTAAATAATTTTATTAAGAATAATGATTTTCAGATTAAGTGGTTTAATTAATGTGTTGGATCTAAGAATATTGAGAAACTGTCAAAAACCCTTGTTGTAAATCTGGACAGTATGGTTTTGAGATTGAAGATGATAAAATTTCAGTTTGGTTCCTTACTTTTAGAAATTTATAGTTTAGTCCTTGAACTTTCAAGAAATTGCAAGTTGGTCCCTGGAGAATAATATAAGATTTTGGATAGAATTGAGGATGAATTGTGGGCAAAATTTTAATCTAGTTATAAATTTATGAAATTTTCAGTTTGGTCCTTGAATTTGACCCCTAAAAATCTGATAAAATTTCATATTGGTCCCTAACTGTAATTTTAGTTTTTTATATTGGTTTAACGAATAATTGAGGTTTATTTGGTGAATTATTATCAAGTTTTATGATTTTTTTTAATTAGATTTAAAGAAAACCACTTGATTTTTTTGTTTTTGAGGGAAATGACTAGTTTGGTTCATAAACATATAGGGTTATGAGTTAGACTTTAAGTTAAGTGTATTAAATAGATTGTGTATTTTTTTAATTGTTTTTTAGTAAATCATTTTTTATATTCAGGTAATCCTGATATTCTATCTAGAGAACATCAATAGGATTGCCTTCGATATATACTTCCGTGTTATTTTAAATTTTGAGTTAGATGAGTGGATAATTTTTCATATGCTAGAAGATTAGTATAAATACTTGAATTGTTAATATGAAATTTATCGTGTTTCTTGATAATTCTTACATTGTTATTTATTCCTTATTCATGATTAAGCATGATCATTTAATAAAATTGAATCTTTAATATGAAGCATTATTTACTTTTAAATTGATAGCTTTTCATTTTATTGATGTCATGAGTTGAGCATTGAGATATGAATTTGTCTGTGTGATTATGATATGAACCTGTGATATGCCAGGCGGGATATTCATGCTAATAGGATAGTGTTAGTCTTTGTGTACATCATATTTGAACCCTAGCTGGTTAGAGAAGTCACCAACCTGTGGTGATTGATCATCCCACAGTACAGAGTATCATACTCATTGCATTTTGATTTTCTGACGATCCTTACTTTATGGTATTCTTGTTATGGTCTATTTGATAAATTTTCCTGTAAGAACTTAAAACCATATTTGTATATATATTATTCATTATTGTATTACCTCATGTACGTATATTGAATGTTATCTATTCACTGAGTTGTTGAATTCACCATCTTGTTATTTATCTTTTTCAGGCTTGTAGCTTATTAGCATGTCATTTTTGTTGAACTTTCAGAACCTACTATTTTGGTTGTAATTAATACTTTTTCTTTATGTCTAATTAGTGCTCCACAACTACAATATTTATATTAACTCTTAAATTAAGATAATCAATTTATATAATGAGATTAGTTATGTTATTATATTACGTAGAACTTTGTTTTGTTTATATAGATGAAAAAGTTTGCATGTAAGTGTTTCGTATAGGTATAAAAACCTAGAAGGGAACCTTGTTTATGTATCCATCATGGATTCAGAAATCAGGTCATGATAATTACATGGTAATGAACTAAATAATTTATGGTTGATGTAGAACATGTTTAAGGAAGTAACTGAAAGTTTGTAGATTATTTACAAGGAAACAACAAGAAATTTCTCATGAAACCAAGAGTTAACAACAGTAAATAAAATCAAATAAACCTTTTCGTTTATGTATATGCTTAAAATGGCTAACCACTAAGATATGTGCAAAAGCTCTCTGATAGATAAAGAGCAGTTTTGTGGACCTCAAGCATTAATCCAACAAAGCCTAGCCCTGTCAAGTTCTGAACTTGCTTCTCAGCTTACTCGTACAGCTTTATCTTTGTGGTTATATAGGCTTGACAAATGGGGCATTGATTCAAGTCTTTCCCGCAATCATAGCATGTCTGCAGAAGAAGTGCAGAAATCAGAATGAACTAAATCGAGAAAGAGATGGCAACATAAGTTCCATGTTGTTCTCAGGTTATTACCTGATGTCCACATCCGAAAGCAAGATCTTTCTTATTCCATAAACACGAGGGACAGTGCTGCAAAGCATAATGAAACAGTTGAAAACTAAATTAGCAGCATTGCTTCTTGATCTGTAGAAGGGACATAAGCAGCATTGTATATATGTCCTCTCAGAAGTCTAGAATATGGGATGTACCCTGTTGTCTGAAGAATGATCTGTAGAAGGGACATAAGCAGCATTGCTTCTTGACCTGCTATATGTGGGATAGGAATTGACCGAGCCATTCCCAAGTGGAGGAGGAAGAGCATTCCTTCCAGGAGCACCTTTTTGGCAGCTGCAGGTAGATGATAATAAGAAACCATTTGGTATTGTGATAACGGTTGTTTTTTAAAGCATTTTTTGTTTGGAAATGCATCAAAATAATATTTTTTATTTTATTTTTAACCTTAGCAAATCAAAATGATTTATAAACACCAAAAAAAATTAATTTGAAGCAAAAATAATTAAAAAAATATTATCTTTTTCAAAAATACTTTTAAAACACAAAAACTAGCGATAAGAACACGCTTCAAGTATTAAGTTGCCTGTCAGTGGACATTTTACCCTAGGAGTTGGAGGTCTATTGTAGCCTTGTATTGGGATGGTATTTCCATTAACGCGTCCAGAGCAAACTCTGTCTCCTTCTTGGACATGGGAATGTTTTTCGACATAATTTCTGTGAAATTCACGAACTGCATTGGACAAACAACACATAAAAATTCAATTCGACTTCAAAGCTTCTGTTATAGTTCCCAGGTTAATCTTTCAAACCTGAAAATTATCAAAAGCCCGAGAAGGAATGTTGTCATCGAATTTGTGCATCATGTCCCATGGTCCATCACCAACCCCAACCAGCACAATTGACAAGGGATAATTACTGCAAAAGGATAAAACTTCATATTTTGTTAAATATAAACTGCAAGATGTTGAAAAAGACTTCTCAGAATGTTACTATATACCTTGCTTTTACAATGGCATTGATAGTATTCTGCTCCTGAGGACTCAACTGCCCATTAACAGTCCCTACGCTACTTGTAACCTGGCATGTCATGTAATCAAGAGAAACAACAAAAAGACTCGAGGCAAGATTTAAAGTTTAAGCAGTAGTAGTTACATCTGGACACTTTTGAGGAGAAGGAACTAACCTGACCATCAGCAATGATCAGAAGAACATGATACTGACCACCACTATTGTCCACAATTTCGATAGCAGTTTCAATGATTGGAGCAAAAGATGTCGGTCCTGTCATATCTCAGCACGATAAATTTTCACCAGAAGGAGGTCGAAGGAAAATTTTACATGATCACTGTAAGAAAAATCGTTTAAGCTAACCAGCTAAGTTAACACGGGGGACTATTTCTCTGTAACGACTCAAGACTTCCTCAAAGCCATTGCATAATTGATCATCCGGATAGAAGCTAAAAACTCTTTGATCATGAGTAGTGGCTGCAAACGAATTTACAGATTCCATGTTACAACAATCTATTTCATTGACCCTAAAACAGTACTGAAATAGCAAATTGCTGAGCATATATGCCATGCATCTTTGCATCCAACAAGAAAGATCACTCACTATCACCAAAGCCAAAACAAGGGATGAGGTTATCCTCATCAAAAGCTGACAGTGTTCTTCCTATTATTGAAATCGCCTGTTCATATGGATTCATAGAATCCCCGAGGTGATGCAGGCTCTTCCGATGGAAGGATCGTGCACCGGTCCACTCATTGCTTTTGGTAAAATCAATGCCTACAATAAGGTTGGAAGATTCCAGCCCAGCTTGTGCAAGAGCTCTTGTCACCTGCATAAATTTTGTAATTAGATTCTGTTTGTTTTCCAAAATCTAGAGGCAAATGCAAGCAATAGCCAGATGCATTCGAAGTTCTAACTAAAGATAAATTCTTGTATTCTTCTAATGATAGCAGGGGTATGTGTGTGCGCCTCAAAAAAATGATGAGGCAACAATTCTGACATCTAAATTAGTTTTAATAGATGCAATCAAACAAGCTGCAGATGCAGAGGTAATTTTACCTGTTCAAGAGAATGGTAATCATCACCGATTCTTGAATACCTTGACTGCGGCTTGCTTCTTCCATCATCATAAACAGCATAACTTGCTACATTTGGAGAAGAGCATGGGTTAGATGAAGCCCTACAACCATATGAATCACGATGATGATGATCCTGATGCCTTGAATGTTTGCTTCCCATATTGGTGTCGCCAACTTTCTTATCCTAATGTTGTTACAAACTGTTCATCAACAAGAACAAAGGCATTTAGATATTTATATCCCACTGAGCAACAACAGATACTAAAAAAAATTCCAAATAATTCCATGACAGGAGAAAAAATTAAGAAAAAAATAACAGCTACCTAAAAAACTGAAATATAAAAATGACAAATTGAAGCTTAATTCTTCATATCAGCACCCCACAAGATACAGAACAGAAACAAATAAAAAGAAACATTGCTTTATAATTCAAGAATCTACAGCCTTCGAGACCCATATAAAACTTGTAAACCAATTCAAAGAAGCAGAAGGAATTAATTAAATCAAATTAAAAGAAAAAATTATAAACAGAAGTAAACTGTATTTGTACTTATTTAATCAAAAAGTCAATGGAAATCCTCTTCAACTTGCTAGGAACCTACCAAGTAAATTGATTATGGCTTAAACTAAACAAACCCTTTTGAAGTTTAGTGGCAAAATACAAGGAAACTTCATTGAAACCCACCATTATTACCAACTTTGCAAGTCAACTAGCAATCATGCATGAGATAAGGCATACCCCAAAAGAGAGAGAGAGAAAAAAAAAGTATATATTAATTACCAATTAAATAAAAAAAATTGAGGATTGATCGGATATATTAATACAAGATTAATGAAGGAAAAGAAACATTGTTTTTGTCAAACAGAATCTCACCTAAATTGTGTTTTTGATCACGTTAATGACAATTGTCTCTCCTTTTATTTCTGTTAATATTAAAGTAAAATAGGCGCACAATACGCAACTGTTTTTTATTTGGACTAGATGATAGCATCACCAGATGGAACCTTGATTTCGTTGAAGACCCTCTGTCCCAGACAGGCACTTGTATAGTTTGATTGATTGGATTGTCATGATCTTTTGTAACGGGTATTGAGATTTCCCTGCAGATTCAGCAGTTTCGTAGTTGCTGACGCATGTCACCTCATGGTAATATATTTGTATCTACGTTTGTATACTTATTTATTTAGTAAAATCATAATTTGTGTCGATCCAGGAAATTCCAGACCTGGAATCTCATCAAGGCCCGGCTTCACTTTCATGACAACTGCTTAACTAATCTTCAAGGAGTTCCCTGAAATCATGTTTTATGGAATTCTTATTACCTTTTTATTTCTTCATCATTTTCCAATACATTTCTTGATTCTATGTATAATTCTCACTCAACAGATATGCTACTGTCAGTTGCTTGAATTATTCTATTTTTTTAGTTTTTTTTTTTTTTCCTATTGGCTTCAGCAGTAACTTCCCTACCTGGACAGGCATCATGGAAAAGATTTGAGGTTTTGCCTTGAACAGATTCCCTGATAAGTTAGACAGATTCAAGATAACTTGGTAATTGCAAGACCTCACACCACAGCTGAAACAGATGTTGTAGAGCGAAAGTTGTTCTATTCCATGTCCAAACCTGTTCCAGTTGAATTCTCCAGGCAACGAAAACTATGGGCTGCCTGTAGTCTCTTGCAGGAGCTACTTATTATCTTTTAATTCGCTTGAAATCTCTGATAGGTTCGCAAGCCAAACAAATTTTCAACATGTTCACTAGGATCTGCCAACATTTATCCCTATAGAACTTGACCAATTCCTCCATGTCAATGGGATGCGAATCCTCTAGAAATTCATGCCAGCCATTCTCTGTATGTGTAACAATATATAACTCAAGTAAAACACACCAATTCCACCGGACAATGGAGTTATACATTACATAGTTTATATGAAGATCAAACACAAACTCTGATTAATCACTATCATACTTTGCCAACATGCCAGTATAACCATAGGCCTTCTCCTGAGATGTATCTATGAGAAGCACCTCACGGCAAAGCAAAGATCAGAGATTTTGCTTAAGATAGCACTAATCTGCTAAAGTTTTTTTTATTTCTGAACACTGAAAAATACAAGTAATAATTACGAAACATCAGCCTGATGAATATACGGAAACACATGCTCCACGGATGTACTTAATGAGTCCACACTTCTACTCAGTTATCACCCCCAAACACTCAGGCATTTCTACTTGATGATCTATTTGAACTTTGATGAATGGTTGGGCTTGAACTTGTAAGTACTGGAAACCCCAAGTGGAAAAGGAGCATCGGATTGGCTACCATGGGCTCTCTTGTTCTCATATCCTGGATAATCACGTCTGGAGAAGGGCACAATTTCGTGCAAACCCAAGCCAATCTTCTCTGCTTTCTTGACCAAATCCCATTTATCATATGGGTCACCTTCTTTGTGTGTTACATGAATCTCCCCTTTATCCTGCTTCAAAAGAACTTTGGCATTGCTTAAATAACCCTTTATCAGTCTCTTGTTCAACCTATTTCAATCCCACCATATTTTTCATCAGTTAATGTTTCCAATTTTGATATTACAGCATAAAGATCTCTAGACAGACATGAAAGCATACAGACATTCAGCAATTTCAACACATCCTTTCGGCAGACAGTTCTCCAGTTCTTCCCATTCAAATTTGATCTTATGCATGAATGAATCATTATGAAATATTTGGTCAAACCCCACCTCTTTTACTCAGTTTCAACCTAGTTAGAATGTCCATCAGATGTTAAAGAGAACTCCTACACTAAAATAAGAAAAGTTTAATGTTTCCCTTGAGAGAACAGAAACACAATGAAAGAAACAATGAAGAGACTAGCTCAAATAATCGTGGACAAAGGAACACGAAACTGAAAGGGAAGAGTGAGCAAGAGAACATAACTGGGCCCTCAAGAAGAGGGAATCAAATGCAAATAGTTATTCCATGTGGCAAAAATTAATGAGGGGGCTCTCGTGTTCTTCGCATTAAGACTTGCTCTTAAGTGAGAATGCATCATTTAGACTCTATCTCATTGGTATTAAGAATTCTAATACAGGAAATTAGAAATCAACTCAAGAAAATAAACAAACATAGACTCAAACAATCATATGATGGTATAAATAGAAGCGAAGGGAATATAAATGATGTAAGAGGCTAGAACATAACTGGATTTGGCAGTAGCTAGCCTCAGGGAAGAGGAAACCAACATGAGGGAAGTTATAGACAATTCGATCAAACCTCTGAGTCCTCAAAAAGAAGTGTTCACTCATCTCTTCTGCATCCACTCCATAGAACACTAACCCTCCCTTCTCTTCTAGTTCCCTCACATTTCGTACTCCATTACTGTACTTTTTAGCTATGTTATCTATGCAGCACAGACAAACATAAACCTTCAATTAGATCATTCAAAATTCTTGCTTTAACCAGCAAAACTAAAGAAACCCGTCAACAGTTGGAAGTAAAAAGAATGGAGAGAGAGAGGGAGAGAGAGAGTACCTTGGGTATCAACAGTAGTAGAAACCAAGTTGCAAGCAGAACCAAAAGCTCTAGCTAGAGAAACAGAGAAGGAGAAGTCACCTTCTCCGACCAATAACATCCGGTGCTTTGATGAGTAATGTTTTTTCCATTTCTCTGGCTCCTCATCTTCCTCATCATCTGATGAATTTGATTCTGTTTCTGTCTCTTGATATTCTTCTTGTTTTCCCATCTAGGTTTATACAAAAGGACTGTCTATCAGTCCTGATCACTCACCTATGCCTTTGCTTTTTGGTTGGCATTGTCTTTATAATTTCTTTTCACCATTCCAAATAAAGCAGAGCCCAATACCCTCTCTCTCTCTCTCTCTCTGCATGTGAAGGGCATAAAATACATACACTTTACTACTATATGGGAAACTAGGATATTGAATTATTTTCTTTCTATAGTCTCGGATTTTGATTTTTCTCCCCTGGTAGATAATTACATCCTTTTTTATTATCAAAATATGAGTGTTGTTTTCGATAAAAAAAAAAAAAAAAGATGAAAACATCGATAAATAAATTTTACTAATATATCATATCATTATTTTATACGATTCCTAAAAATTATCAATTCTATTCCATTTTCTTTTCTTTTTTTCTCTCCATTACTCATTTCTCAAAAAACATGGCCCACCAAAACCATATCCCTTCACCACCGACCCCACCCCACCACCAAAAACCTAGTAATGATACATTATCAAACTGAAAATATTATCCTTGTTCACCTTTTCATGGGGGAGACATAAACACAGAATCATTCAAATATGAGGTTTTGATGATGTTTTAAATTTTGATATAACGAAGAATAAGGTTATTTAGTGTTTGAATAATAATTAATTAAATGTTCATATTAATAATCTTTTCTTTGTAGCTTAGGAATTGCATAATTAATGGTAAAATTTCTAGTATTTGCAAAATAGTATTTTTCGATGGGATTTGAAGAAACTCTAATGATAAAATCAATATTTAGTGTTTGAATAGTGATTAATCAAATGTTTATATTAATATTCTCTTCTTTGTAGCTCAGGAATTGTATAATTAATGGTAAAATTCATAGTACTTGCAAATTAGTATTTTTCGATGGGATTTGAAGACCTTCTAATGATAAAGTCAGTAATTTTAAATGGAAATTATAATAAATAAAAGAAAGAGATTTAAATTCCAAGAATAAAAATGTTTGTTCTTGTTTTTGTATGGTAAATGCTTTAAGGATTGAGGTATGAATGCTTGGAGAGTAGAAAAAAATAAACAATTTATCTGGATGCTTCAGGGGGTATTTATAGTCCATGAACTTGTTGTTTTGATGGAGTGGAGTGACTGGAAAGTCATCTAGTCCTAGTAGCATTAATGAAAGATAAAAATCACTGACACATTATTTAATGAATGATAAATATCCCTTATAAATTATTAATGAGATGGAAATGTAATAGGTCTTTAAGAGATCTTTTATACACCTCAAGATGTAGTGAGATGCTTATTCCTGACATGAATAATTCATGTTAGTAATCTCAAGATAGAACTTAGACCAATTGGGTTTGACGCATGGCTAAGCTTAAGAGAGATGTGTCTAGCAGTTTATCAGACTTGAATTGTCTTAGGTTCAGCACATGGCTGAACCCAAGAATATTGGGTCTAACAACTTGCCAGACCCACGATGTCTTGGGTTAACACATGGTTAAACCCAAGAATATTGGGCCTAACAACTTGCCAGATCCACGATGCATTGGATCAACACATGGCTAAACCCATAAATACTAGATCTGGCAATTTGTCAGATCCATGATGCCTTGGGTCAGCACATGGCTAAACCCAGAAATACTAGGCATGGCAATTTGTTAGACCCACGATGTCTTGGACTCAGCATATGGCTTAACTTAAGTATGTTGGGCTTGGCAATTTGCTAAACCCATGTTGACTTAGGCTCATTACATGGTCAGACCTAAATATGTTGAGTCTAACAACTAGTCACTCTAATATTGACTTGAGCTCAACATATGACTGAACCCCAAATATATTAAGTCTGACAGCTTGTTAAACCCACAACACACTGGGCTCAGCACATAACTAAACTCAAGTATGGTGAGTGTGGAACTTGTCAGACCCATGTTGGCTTAGGTTCAGCATATGGGTGAACCTAATTATATTGAATTTGATAATTTTTCAAATCCATGTTAACTCGGGCTCAGCACATGAATGAGCCCAAATACATTTAAGCTTTAGAGTATTTCAAAACATCAAAACATTGAGATAAAAAGATCAACTCGTCAAGTTGAAACAAATGAACAAATAAAAAGTCTCATCATTTCCCCTTTTCATAAATATTGAATCAATTTCCTTCATCTCATATAACACCAAACAAATTATAATTATATACAATTTTTGAATGTTGAAGTGCATTAATGTATTAGCCAATTAAATGTTCGATAAACTTCACAATAATGAAAAAAAAAATTTATCATTGTTGTAATTGATTAGACTTTGCTTTAACAAGTTTTGAGATTCTCTAATGGTGCAATTATATGGTGGAAGAGATGTTAAAATGTCTATTTTTCTCATTTTATTTTGCAGTAAAAGGTAAAAGGTTTAAAAATATTGAAATTTTGAGACAGTAATGGTATCAAGATAACTTGTGAAATGATTTTAAAAAATCATATTCATTGACATGTTGAAGTCCAATAATTCTAGTGGTTATTAAGGTAGAGTGGGATTGATAGTGATGGCAAAGGGGTAGGGTTTTAGAGGATTGTGATTTTTTTAAGGAATTAAGAGATGTTGAGAAGAAAAGAAAGAAAACGCTTAATAAAATGGGATTTTTAGGAGTTGTTAACATATGATATAAAATGATGATATGGCATAGTAGTTAATGAGACAGAGTTATAACTTATAGGATTTCACTAATTATAACTTGAGCACCATAAAGTTTCTCGAAAACATCATATGCTCTTGCCATTAATAAATTATTATGTTTCAAGTTCAAAAACAATAGCCACAAAAGAGAGAGTCTTTCCATAACAAACATGCGAGAAGACACTAGAAACCCTGCTAGTTGCAGGTCTCGCCTTCTATTAAGCAAGTAAAGAACCCGGTAAATAAATCATAATCAAAGTACACATTATTTTAATAACATGAAAAGTGGACTTGACTTGAGGTAAGGAACCCAACAATAAGTGTTATCACCTTTTCACTTTTAATTTGACCTCAATAGCATTCCTAACTACATGTTTTGATTCTTTATTTTTATTTATTTAAACTTTTTTCCTATCTTTGAAGTGTATTTGATGCTCCATTAAAGATTTTAAAGTTAGAAATGAACATGAAAGCTACCCAATTCCTTGTTCATGCTATATATTTGGCAACAAGATCACAATCACTCAAAAGGCTAGAGACTGAGGTTGAAACAAGCATTGCTAACTCTAACTCTAACAACTAAGGAACTTTGGGAGCTGGATGCATCAATACTTAGTAAACATTGTTACAATAAACTACATTTTTAAAAAATGACTTACATCTATATTTAACAAGACGATTCAACATTCAATTGATTGTTTGTTATCAACTATTGGCAAACCATCATCGGGCCAACAAAAGTGCAAGATTTGTATGGTTAAAAAGTACATAGATTATTATTATATGAGTAAATTACATTGAACAAAGTTGATAAGTGATGAAGTCGTAGAAAAACTTCAAAAGATTTTAGACTTTCACAATTGATAATGGGTTCTTTGGGGTGCCTGCAAAACAAAGTGCTCATTGTGCTTCGAAGACTCTCCAATACTTAAGTTATTTATTGAGTTTGATTGCTCAAAAAATAAATAGGTAAAAAGATCAAATAGGTGAAAGAGGTGTTTTGTTGTGTGTAGTGTACAGATGAGTGTTAGTGTAGAGATAAGTGTTCTCTATGAGTTATAGAGAGGTACTTTGAATAAAGAGATGAGTCTTTTGTCTTATATAGTATTTTTGAGAAATGAGTGTTCTCAATGAGTTATAGAGAAGTACTATGAATAGAGAGATAAGTCTTTTGTTTTCTATAGCGTTTATGAGAAATGAGTATTAATGTATAGATGAGAGTTCTTTGTCTCTCTTTCTCTCTCTCTCCTTGTTCTCTTGGCCATTAAAGTTTTTTTTTTTAAGAATTGGTTCCCAGCTTACAATTTTAAAGATGAAGATTGGATGTTAGGGTAATTGGTAGGGTCACATAGCATATCCTCTTAGTTGGTAGGGAGCATAGCTTGCTTTTTTTGCTAGTAAAATGTCACTTTTATCTTAGATTGTGCAACAAGAGAATGATAAAAAAAAAAAAAAAGAGGATGCGTCGTGTTATTAACTGTGTAAAAGAATATTTTAAAAATCACACAAAAAATAATCTAAAGAGAGTCAACCTTGATGTGGGTTACCATAACAGCCTCGGTGTAGGTCGTCATTAGCTATAAAATATAATACTATTCATAGATAACGATATCATAACTCTATTTATAGATAAGACTGAAATAATATTAAGTATAGATTAGTCCGAAATAAATAATAGGTAGCTTAATTATAAATGTTTAAAAATCAGCTATATAAATAGTAATGTACATACCTAAGAATGGATTGCAAACATGAACAAACATTACTATAGTACTTTAATAGAATCTTTTACTAAATTATGGGCTAGAACATTAGTGAAAAACATTATATTACTTCATTGTTTTCCTTTTCTAATCAAACATTAGTAGGTGAAGATCACCAATTTGGAAATAAATAAATTATTTACCCAAAAAAAAATTATCCATTATTATTATTTTTCATGAATTTGAATTAACTTTAAAATATGTATTTGCAATACCTATGTGTATAATTTTTTTCTATTTTTTATTGTAGCTTTACTTTTTACATATTTTAAAATACTAAAAATTATTTGAAAATTAAATTTATAATTTTATTGTTTTATTGTTTTCTTGTATTCTATATCATATTTGGTCCTATGCTTTCACTAATATTATACCTCTACTTTTATATATCTTCTAATTTCAGAATTAATTTTGAAAATTAAATCTATGTTTTTATTATTTTTTTAAAAAATATCTCATAATAGACGGCTTGGTTAAAACAGAGAGAAGAAGGATCTAGAACAAAGAAAGACCTTCCCTTTCTCTATAAAACCACACCCAAAGACTCAACCTTTTAAAACCCTAGATCTCCCTCTTTCTCTCTTCTCTCTTCCTCTTTTTTTTTGGCGTGTCGTCTAGGTTTCCTTGTTTGTGAGCACATAAAAAAGAATGGCGGAGACCGAGACGTTTGCTTTCCAGGCTGAGATCAATCAGCTGTTGAGTTTGATCATCAACACTTTCTACAGCAACAAAGAGATCTTTCTTCGTGAACTCATCAGCAATTCCTCCGATGTATGTTTCTTCCCCTTTATTTTATGCTTCTGTTTTCTTTCCTTCTGTCTCGTGATTTACGTTTGAATAGAGTGATTAATGTATGAAACGTTTGATTTTAGCTGAATTTTGGGACTTTTGTGTTTTGTTTGATAGACCCTTTTGTTGTTATGTTTTAATTATCTTAAAGATATAAACTTTTCTTCTTTTTTATCGTTTTATGTATGAATAGGCTAATTAATGTATGTTTTAGCTGGATTATGGGACTTTGATGTTTTGTTTGGTAAACCCTTTCGTTCCTATGCTTTAGTTATGTTAAAGATCCAACCTTTTCTTATTCCGTTTTGAAAAATCAGATGCAAGTCTATGTTCAATTGGATTGCTCTGATGGTTGTTTTTGAACTAAATTTATTTCAATGAATGAAAATTGATGTAATTTCGTGTAATGTGGAACCATTTGTTTGGAATGGTATGGTCAATGGGTGTGAATATGCAAATGGTGGTATTAGCTTATGATGTTATTGTGTTTGTGTTTTATAGGCTTTGGATAAGATTCGATTCGATAGCTTGACTGACAAGAGCAAGCTCGATGCCCAACCCGAGCTTTTCATTCACATTATTCCTGACAAGGCCAACAATTCCCTCACTATTATTGATAGTGGAATTGGTATGACCAAGTCTGGTAAGCATCTAATTTTTATTTGTAGTTGTAATGTTTGAACTTTGTTGCAATTGTTAATTAGGATTCTGTTTTTGTTTGATGTTTGATGTTACTTGTCTTGTATTGTTTGTATCAGATTTGGTGAACAACCTTGGTACCATTGCAAGGTCTGGAACCAAGGAGTTCATGGAAGCTGTTACTGCTGGTGCTGATGTTAGCATGATTGGACAGTTTGGTGTTGGGTTCTACTCATCTTACTTGGTTGCTGATAAGGTGGTTGTTACCTCCAAACACAATGATGATGAGCAGTATGTGTGGGAATCTCAGGCTGGTGGTTCATTTACTGTCACCAGGGATACCTCTGGTGAGAACCTTGGCAGAGGTAGCAAGATCACACTCTTCCTTAAGGAAGACCAATTAGAGTACCTTGAGGAGCGCCGTCTCAAGGATCTGATTAAGAAACATTCTGAGTTTATTAGCTATCCTATTTCCCTTTGGATTGAGAAGACCACTGAGAAGGAGATTTCTGATGATGAGGATGAGGATGTGGAAGATAAGAAAGACGAGGAGGGTAATGTAGAGGATGTTGATGATGAGAAGGACAAGGAAGAGAAGAAAAAGAAGAAGATCAAGGAAATTTCACATGAGTGGTCTTTGGTGAACAAGCAGAAGCCCATCTGGATGAGAAAACCAGAGGAGATCACCAAAGAGGAGTATGGCGCATTCTACAAGAGCCTTACAAATGATTGGGAGGAGCACCTTGCAGTGAAGCACTTCTCAGTTGAGGGTCAGCTGGAGTTCAAAGCTGTCCTCTTTGTCCCTAAGAGAGCACCATTTGACCTCTTTGACACCAAGAAGAAGCAGAACAACATCAAGCTCTATGTCCGCCGTGTCTTCATCATGGACAACTGTGAGGAGTTGATGCCAGAATACTTGAGCTTTGTGAAGGGTATAGTGGATTCTGAGGATCTTCCTCTCAATATTTCGAGAGAAATGCTTCAGCAGAACAAGATCCTCAAGGTTATCCGCAAGAACTTGGTCAAGAAGTGCATTGAGCTCTTCTTTGAGATTGCTGAGAACAAGGAAGATTATGACAAATTCTACGAGGCATTCTCTAAGAATCTGAAGCTTGGTATTCACGAGGATTCTCAGAACAAAACTAAGATTGCTGAGTTACTTCGATATCACTCAACTAAGAGTGGTGATGAGTTGACCAGCCTGAAGGATTATGTGACAAGGATGAAGGAGGGCCAGAGTGACATCTATTACATTACAGGAGAGAGCAAGAAGGCTGTTGAGAACTCCCCATTCCTTGAGAAGCTGAAGAAGAAGGGATATGAGGTTCTTTATATGGTTGATGCAATTGATGAATATGCTGTGGGACAACTAAAGGAGTTTGAGGGAAAGAAATTGGTTTCTGCAACCAAGGAAGGTCTTAAGATTGACGAGACAGAAGATGAGAAGAAGAAGAGCGAAGAGTCGAAGGAGAAGTTTGAGGGTCTGTGCAAGGTGATCAAGGATGTGCTTGGTGACAGGGTGGAGAAGGTTGTGGTATCTGATCGTGTGGTGGACTCTCCCTGCTGCTTGGTCACTGGAGAGTATGGTTGGAGTGCAAACATGGAAAGAATCATGAAGGCACAAGCACTGAGGGATAACAGCATGGCTGGGTATATGTCGAGCAAGAAAACAATGGAGATAAATCCAGAGAACCCAATCATGGATGAGCTGAGGAAGAGGGCTGATGCAGACAAGAACGACAAATCAGTGAAGGACTTGGTCCTCTTGCTATTTGAGACAGCTCTGCTTACATCTGGGTTCAGCCTGGATGATCCCAACACCTTTGGCAGTCGCATCCACAGAATGCTGAAATTGGGATTGAGCATTGATGAAGACAGTGGTGATGCTGACACTGACATGCCTCCATTGGAAGATGCTGCTGAGGAGGGCAGCAAGATGGAGGAGGTTGACTAAACCTCAGCACTGTAGCAACAAACAGGGGTCTCAAGTTGTAGCGGTCCCCTCCTATCCTTCCATTAATCTGATCCCAGACTTTACGTTATGGATTTTGATTTTGTTAGGCTTACCAAAAAGGATGTGACGAATGGAGGTATTTACTTTTGTTATTGTTAAGACATGGTTTCTTTTTTCAATTAAAGTAAGATATGTGCAATTTCATCTTCACTTCCTTAAACCTTCTTTCATTTTATATGATGATGTAAAATGTATGCAATTAAAGTATGGTGATGATACAGAATTGAGAGAAGCGGAAAAAATGTTTCGATGAAGGACAGCCAATGAAACATCCTCGATCATTAATATCTCGGCCGAAGACGTAAATAATCGGCAACCCTCGGTAAATTGGGAAACAATCGTCCGAGGATTTGAAACATCGACAATTTAGTGCGCGATTGATGGACAAGATATTGGCGATCCAGCGCGATTATCTCATTTAACGAAAAATACGTAGGCGGAATGAAATAGAATTTAGGCGGTAGAGATTTTGATCCCTATGAAAGCCTCCACGCCTTATTCTCTTGATTTCTTGTTTTTTGGTGCTAGCTTTTTGCGAGTCATTCTGACGACGGGTGTTTCACGGATTTTGAGGTAATTAAATTGTTAAAACATGATATAAAATTCTTGTTCGGATCAAAGAAACATATTTCTTGGCATTAATACAAAAGATCTATTAACATAAGAATGTCTTAGCATATAATACTCATTTCGGTATCTATGATTTCATGAAAAGGACACGACAAGCCTTGATTTTAGGTTTTGAAGAGCTAGGCTGTGTGGTAAAACTTCAAATAAATACAAGAATAAGGATCCTTCAACTAAGCATAGCAGAGATCTAAAAGGATTAAGATTTTTGGGCCATTCTAATAACTTTATAAAATCAAAGTCTGCAGTGTACACAGGTAAGCAAAAGGCCACCGTTTCCAATTCAAAGAGAGAACAGAACAATATTTAACAATACCACATTCTTTGCATGCATGCTTGCTTGTTGGGTAGCTTGTAAGGATAATCAGGTAGCAGGTTCTAATTTTATATCAATTTCTTCAACAGCCTGAAGAATCCAACAGGTCTCTCTTTCTTGTACATGGAGAGCAGCATTAAAATGGCTAATGGCACGGCATTACAAGAGATGGGCATTGTAATAGGTTAAAGGCCAAGCAAGTGACAAGCTTGTAGAGAGCAGAGATTAAACTGAGGCCAAAATCTCAAAAAACTAAATCAAAGCTTAATTAAATGCAACCGTGGAATTTAACCCCCATACAAATGAAAGAACAAACAACCGCAACCCATTTGTTCAAGGTAGAAATTCTAATCTACGCAAAATGGAGAGAATGCTCAAGTCATTGCATTTCTAAAACTCAAGACTGCATTCCTCCTATATCTAGGAACCCTTTGCACACAACCCCACACATTTCTTTTAAACGGCATCAGTACAACTTACTCAGGTATCATCAACTTGTGAGTGAAACACAAAACTTGGGAATGTCGTGGTGATATCCCTGTTCAAGAAACATGAAATAGATGTTTAGTTTCAGACACAGTAATACTTCTTTCTGTGTACTATCCTTCCAAGGCATTGGAGAGTCGTATTTGTGTACTATTCACTAGTTATAACATAATGACTAACTTGAGATATTGGAGAGTCATATTCTTCAAAAGAGAAGGATGTCGCAAAACAAGGCTTCGCCATTCTTCTTTATCAATCTTCCCATCATGCTTAGTATCAGCTTCCTCAAATGTCTAACATAAACAAGAACAGTAATATAACACCCATGTTTCTTTTTTTTCCCTTTTGTAACTCTTTTTGATATGGCGCTATGCAATAATAACATTGTCAATATATAAGTCAACTAGATTAAGGAAACACCTTATCAATAATGCTCTCTATAACATCATCTGACAGATTCATACCAGATTCAGCAAGTGTAGCCACTACCATTTGCTTTACCTGTACATTGAAATTTGATGATCATAATAATTTTGACACGTGCATTTCAAATATATGCAGGATTGACTTTTCAAGAAATTCATGGTATGACTATGTTGTGCAAAGAAAGTCCTATAAATACAGAGCATGTGCAATATTTTGGGCAAAGATGTTTTTGTATCATAGAAGAACAACCACTATAAACTGAAAAGGCATTAAATTGGCCATCATTATAAAGGCTGTAGCTAAAAAGTGGTCAAGTTGCCATACTTTAAGCAGGGTAAATAATTCCAAGAAGCTTTAAATTTAATTTTGATTGCAAAGCTACTCTTATATCTCAGTTAATCAATATTCCATTTACTTCTAAAATGTGCTCGATCTCTTCCTTTCAAGTTCTTCGTAGGTAAATTACTTTTAAATTCTATTCATAAATTAAAACAATTGCATATTCTGCTTACTTCCAGTTATAATTTCAGTAATTGACAGTTTCACTTAATTAATTTCTTTTCTCAAATTCTTAATGACACAAAATAAGGCAACACATAACAAACAAAGAGTTTTTTCTCTGTTCTGCAACTTAACTGCCATAACATCATAAAGCAGTGTGAGAATGCATGTGTGCGAATGCACGGTATAGGGGCAATGCAGCAATCCAATTTAGCCAACAGAGTGAAAAAATAAGTGAATTTAAAAAAATCATAGACTGTTGTTCGTTGTTTATAATTGATAATCCAAGTCAGATGTCAAATAAAAGCAGATGTATCTTAAATATTGCAGGTTTTCAGAGTTTCCACTTGAGCAGAACAAGTACCTCCTGTCTCTCGATAAGTCCTTGCTGTTTGAGATCATACAGTTGGAATGAAACTGCAAGAAAGTGAAATGAGGGCATAGCAGGAAACATCAATATGTAAGGATTAAGAGCATTGCCGTGAAATCACAGGAAAATGAAGGACTTGGACTATGAATTAAAATCTAATTGATCACATATATGATGTTCAGAAATCAAATAACCTCCCCCACAATGGCCGTACCAATATCTTCTCTCTCCAAAAAAGAAGAAAGGAAAGAAAATAAAAACAAAGATGAGGTGGGAGGCATATATCAAGTATCAAATGCAAATTACAGATCCCCTTCACTCTAATTGATCCATTTTCCATATACTAGCAACACTTACATTCAATCTTATCATCAATTGGTGCATTGGGGTGAAAGACAGAGAGAGAACGTGCAAACTCCTCAAAATCTAATATTCCATTGTGCTTTGTGTCAAATAAGTCAAATACCTACAAAATTTCAGACTTAGGACATTAATAGGCAAACTTCATTGAAGGCATTTTCATAATGAAAGTCTTATACTATTATAGGAAACACATGAAGAAATGCAAGATGACAAAACAAGAAAAAGGGCATCAAAAGAAAACAAAATTGAAACAACTGACTCTGGAGGTAAGATGAACAGGATACCCGATCTGCAAATAAACTGTCCTTTTTATTTGTCTTGAATAATGCTAGTTGAAATTCTTCCTGTGATCAAATATTTATAGAACTTTCAATTAACTACCATTAAAGATGAAGCAACACATTAAGCATTAAGAAAGACATCTCTCTTTAAAAGGCTAGTCTTAGCAATTGAAAACCAATTCCATAGGTGCAAGAAGTCAAAAGCTCAATTAGAACAATGGCAAATGCCACAACTTTTGTTACCTTATTGATCAGCCCATCATCAATGACTGCACTACTGATCTTCTTAAACAGTTCATACAACGCTTCTATTTCACTCACACTAACTGCATTTGGAAAGAACAAGCATCTTATGATTGGGAAACCTTTCAATTCAAAGACCAGCCTTTTGCAATTAATCCAGAAATCCTAAGACTAGCTGAAATTATAAAATCCATATGAATTTGATGCATGCAATCATATGCATGAGAACATGTGAGAGGTGATTCTAAAACTATCAATTTCCACAGGCAAACAAAAGGTAACTGAATGACAGGTCAAGTCATACATTTAAATGATAATAACTATACTAGAGTGATTCCCGAAACAAGAACTGAAAATTTAATAAAAAGATGTAACATACACACTGTTTCCCTTGCAAGAGCTTCTGGATCTTCCAGCCCCTTGTTTTGCTTATACAAATCCGCATCACAACAGCTTGCTACAGCAGCACAAAAATGCTTTATTCTGTCTAGGCACTGCGCCATGATCTTTTCCAGGCGTCAAAACACTCCATACCTGGAGCAAAGAGAGAGAGTTACTTCTTCAATTGTGCACTCTAGTTAAAAAGACTGTTGATTCAGCAAGCAATCATGAAAACAAAAGGGAAAACTCTTGACTACGATGCGGGTTTAAGTTCTATTCTATTGCCTTGGAAAAGGAAGCATAGACTGTATAGTCAAATAACTTGTTAGTGTATTAGCCTTGGAAACACATGTACACTTGTGTCCAGAGAATGATAACAAGACAGGATATGAAATACTCAAAGTTTAGTCTGAGGCTAAACAGCCAAATCTAGAGTATTCCTCATGCTTACCACCACACCACAGAGCCTACATCCTCAAAGGCTAAAATCAAAAGTTTATTCACTCCTGATACAAATTCATGTTGATATTTTGAAAGCCATTCAAAAAGGTTGGGGATTGATTTATTATGGACTGTTTTAAACCTAAAAGTCGCTCATATCAGTTCACCTTTTAAGGGTACCCCAGTCCTTCGAAATCAACCCTTAGCTCCTGCCCTTGTTTTAGAGGATGAGACTCCAAGCTCAGAATGAACTTTATTCATAAAAAACCAGACATGACAGCAAAATTCATCATCAATATTGAAAAGCCCATAAAAAATATACATGGCACTCTGAACAATACATTCAAATGCCATAACTGTCCTTTAAGAGGAAAGTTCTGATGACTATAGGACAGTGATGCACTCTTAAGTTCTATTGCCTGGGAAAAGGACAAGTTGACAGTATAGTATTTTTAAATCTTGGAAACCCTATCTACACCTATGTCTAGAAAAAATGAGGAACACTGCAAATGAAAATGCTCACATGTTTAAAATCTTAGGAACTTGCATCACATATACTCTTGTCAAACAAGAAACACTATCAGAGGCTACACAATGTCTAGAGCATCATATGCCACACTTGCTGCCCCACTGCAGAGCATTCAACCTAAAGGAGCTCATATCAATATTTTTTCACCCCTAGGAACAACTCGAAGGCCTTTTTAAGGTGGGTGATTGACTTATTAGGGAATACAATAGCAATTAACAACTTGGTCCTATTAGTTTAACCTTTCAAGGGCGCCTCAATAATCCTTTGAAACCAATCCTTCCCTCCCACTTTTGTTTCAGCAGTAGAGATTTCAAGCTCAGAATGAAATTGTTCATAAATAATCAGATGACACAGCAAAATTCAATTACAACATCAATATTCACTTTCTATCAATCAAAGGATGTAATCACAGGTATAACTAAACCTATAAACAAGCAGAAGCCATGATAACAGCTACAAGCAACAATTCATCAATTGCATTACATGTAACCGATCCAAAAACCTAAACTTTCTGATCCGATAACTCTAATGCCATCTTAAGAATCGAAACTTGAGGCACAAACCACACACAGCAAACAATTGAACCATTAGCCCACAAAAGACAAGCAAAACCCAGAAGAAAGATTACGACTTTTAATAAGAAATCAAATCACTATCCAAGATTAAAAACAGAAACAATCAAGAATACATAGGAGAGAAAACAAGGAACTGTAGAGATGGATAATTTAGAAAAATACTTTACCTTTTAGAAAATCAAACGAGAGGAAAGAAGGTTAAGAAGGGAAGGTGAAGAGAAGTCAAGATTCTTGTTCATGTCTCTCACTATTTCCTTTTCTTTATTTCTTGGTAAAGTTTATTAGTATTATAATTATGAAGAGAGGGAGAGAGGGGGTTCTTAAGCACACAGAGAATGGTTGGGATTTATTTAATGTAATTAAACTTAATTTAATAAAACCCAATTCGCAAAACAAGGTGTTTTGTTTTTTAAAAATATTTCTTGTTTAAAAATATGATAAAGATGGATATATATTTTAGTAGGTGGAGGCATGGCTAAGCCAAAAATGGATGCCAAACCAAACCTCCCATTGAAGACAAGGACTTCCACGCGTGGCCTTACGAGGGAGGTTGTTGGCTCTCTTTATTCAGCTGTGGTCGAGACCACATGGTAATGCTGGTCCTGCAATGGTGGTGATGTTCTGGACTCGTACAAATCTATGCAAGTGCTTTCATGCATAGTTATTAAACCCGGTCCGGGAGTTGACCCGGTTAAGGGGCCGGGTCCCGGGTTTCAGGGGTCAACCCGGTTCAACTCGGGTCAACCCGGAAAAATTAAAAAAAAAAATTTAATATTTCATATGAAAAAATCCATGTAAATATAGATTATACATATTATGAAGTTTAAAAGAATATTTTAAAAAGTTTTTTATCCCACATTAAAAAGATATTATGTTAAGCTTTTAAGTTAAAGTATTTAAACTAAAAACGTTTTTTATCCCACATTGAAAAAACATAACTTTTTTCTTGAAAACATAGAGTATATATACTAATAGATTTCAAATCCCACATTGAAAAAACATAACTTTTTTCATGGGAACATAGAGTATATATATGAAAGGGTTTCAAATCCAACATTGAAAAGATAATATATTATCCTTTTAAGTTGAAGTATTTAAACCAAAAGGTTTTTTATCCCACATTTAAAAAACATGATTTTTTTCTTAGGAACATAGAGTATATATATAAAAGGGCTTCAAATCCCACATTGAAAAGATATTATATTATCCTTTTAAGTTCAAGTATTTAAACCAAAAGGTTTTTTATCCCACATTGAAAAAACATGGTTTTTTTTATGGGAACATAGAGTATATATATGAAAGGGCTTCAAATCCCACATTAAAAAGATATTATGTTATCCTTTTAAGTTGAACTATTTA
>Ga0307518_10000685_pt1 | contig 25490 bp, 41 predicted proteins | sample 25_EM_MG_FD_203889 | JGI IMG/M metagenome (GOLD analysis project Ga0307518, IMG submission 203889) | Populus trichocarpa ectomycorrhiza microbial communities from riparian zone in the Pacific Northwest, United States - 25_EM | ecosystem: Host-associated > Plants > Roots > Unclassified | place... | reverse complement strand
CCTATGACCTTTTACCTCGCTCCGCTAGATTCTGAATGCATGATTGTCCTTGGACATAACTGGCTCACCCGCTACAATCCGTTGATTGACTGGGTACTGAGCAGTTTAACATTCCGGACCCCTGCACAAAGTTTGCTAGCGCCCCCGTCGACTCCCTCTCCGGTTCTGTCCAGTAACCCTGACTCCAGCCTCTCCAGCCAGTCTACCCCAGGCCCAGCGCCATCTGTCGACACTCCGGTTTGCACCCCTCCGCACATCTCTCTAATCAACGCAGCCGCATTCGTGCATGCGTGCAAGTTAGAGGGATCCACCAAGTACCAACTCCAGCTGCATCCTACTGACTCAGCAAAGGCCCAGTCTTCTTCTATATCAACTCTGCCGGACTTGGACATCGTCCCTCCGGAGTATCGCGATTATGTGGACATGTTCAACAAGGTGAAAGCCTCTGAACTGCCCCCGCATCGCGACTACGACTTGAAGATCGACCTGGAAGAAGGTACCTCTCCACCTCTGGGAACTCTCTACTCACTGTCTCCGGTTGAGCTCTCCGCTCTCCAGACCTTCATCGACAAGAATCTTAATACAGGTTTCATCTGTCCTACCGCCTCCTCCCATGCTGCTCCGGTCCTCTTCGTAAAGAAGAAGGATGGCTCGCTCCGCCTCTGCATTGACTTCTGAGGCCTAAACAAATTTACCAAGAAGGATTGCTATCCACTCCCCCTTATCTCTGACCTACTAGACTCCCCTAGCCGTGCTAAGATCTACTCAAAGATCGACCTCCGGCATGCATACCATCTAGTCTGGATTGCTCTGGGCGATGAGTGGAAGACCGCCTTCCATACGCACTATGGGTCTTATGAGTGGTTAGTAATGCCCTTTGGCCTCACTAATGCCCCTGCAGCCTTCCAACGCTTTGTCAACACCATCTTCGCTGACATGCTAGACATCTGCGTCGTCGTGTACCTCGATGACATTCTTATTTACTCCGAGGATATGGAGTCCCACCAGCAGCACGTCCGGGAAGTACTCCGCCGTCTCCGGTTGCATGGCCTCTTCGCCAAACCGGAGAAATGTGAGTTCCACTCAGACTCAGTAGAGTACCTTGGCTATCACCTCTCCCCTGACGGTTTGACTATGTCTTGTTATGACCATGTCCAACTCCGGGTCTTATCCAGTTACTCCAGTCGCATCGCAGCATTATAGCTCAACTCCGGTCGCGCATCACTTACTCCGGTCACGGTCGTGCAGATATACCTCCGCTATGTACGACCCTTGGTCTAATCCCTACACAGTCCTTACTACACCTCGCTGTCTACCCTGGCTTGACATGAGTTCTCCGTGTGCTCAATATATCTCCTACCTTGTATCATTTTCACCAGACCTGGTTTATTTTACTTGGTCCTGACTTTATTTTACCCGGACCTGACCTAGTACTTTCTCTGGTGATCCCTTGTCCGCCTTTCAGGCTGTGTACTTGTCACCGTAAATACTCGCCCCTAGTTCTTACTTAGTATAAGTACTCTGTAGTTTATTCTGTATACCTCAGTCTGAAATCAACCATAGTCATCTACTCCAGTTCCTGTCCATCTCCGTCTCCGTCTCCGTCTCCTCTTGACCGGAACCTAGCAAGGGATCAACGCTCGTTATCCTTAGTTGTTGAATCCAAGCGGTCACCAACTCCGGCCGGACTAACTCCTTGTCCAGCCCCCTGCCCTTGTCCTTCATCTGCTTTCGTCCGGACTTGACCGGACCCCCTACCGGAGTAGACCCGGACTTGACATGTCTCCGGACAAGATCCAAACCATCTCCGACTGGCCTGAACCTCGAAAGGTAAAGGACATCCAGTCCTTCTTGGGCTTCGCCAACTTCTACCACTGGTTTATATTCAACTACTCAGACATCATGGTCCCTCTTACCCGGCTCACCCGGAAAGATGCTCCCTGGGTTTTCTCCGAGGACTGTTGACGCGCCTTCAATGCTCTCAAGCATGCCTTCACCCCTGTGCCCATCCTAACTCACTTTATTCTGGATACCCCTATCATCGTGGAAATGGATGCCTCTGACTATGCCGTCGCTGGCATCCTGTCTATTACCTGCGCAGACGGAGAGATCCGTCCAGTCACGTTCTACTCCCAGACCTTGACCGCTCCGGAGTTAAACTACAACACCCACAATAAGGAACTGCTTGCTATCTTCGAAGCATTCCTGAACTGGCGCCACTACCTCGAAGGCTCCGCCTCTCCTATAGACGTTGTCACGGACCACAAAAATCTCGAGTACTTCTCCACCTCAAAAGTACTGTCCCGCCGGCAAGCCTGGTGGTCTGAATTCCTATCTCAATTTAATCTTGACATTCGCTTCCATCCCGGAAAACTCGGTGCCAAACCGGACGCTCTCACTAGACGATGGGACGTCTACCCCAAAGAGGGGGATAGTGCTACGCTGGGGTTAATCCCCAAAACCTTAGGCCGGTGTTCACTCAAGAACAACTCTCTAACTCTCTTCGCGCTACTTATTTAGAGTTCCCGGTCCTCCGTGCAGTCGCAATCATGGACGTGGAAACACTCCATAGTGACATCCTGTCTGCACTACCCTCTGATCCCATTGCCCAGGTCCACCTCGCAGATCCACCGGACTCTCGCTGGTCCACCGACGAGGCTGGTTTCCTTCGACTAGACGGTCGTATATACGTACCAGACTTGGATGATCTCCGTCTCCGGGTACTCCGGTATTGACATGACCACCCACTCGCTGGTCACTTTGCGCAAAACCAGACTCTAGAACTAATCCAGTGTGAGTATACCTGGCCTGGTCTCCGGACCTTCATCAAGGACTACGTCCAGTCCTGTACCTCCTGTGCAAGAGCTAAGACGCTGCGCCATAGACCCTACGGACTGCTGAAACAGCTCCCCGTACCGGAGAAGCCCTGGAATTCCATCTCCATGGATTTCATCGAGCAACTCCCTTCATCCACTGGCTTCACAGCCATCCTGGTCGTGGTAGACCAGCTTTCTAAACAAGCCATATTCATCCCTACTCATGACACCATCACTAGCCCGGAGCTCACAAAACTCTTCCTGCTCCATGTATTCTCCAAGCATGGTGTTCCCGCCCACGTCACCTCAGATCGCGGTACTGAATTCGTCTCACATTTCTTCCGGTCACTTGGGAAAGCCCTCGACATGCGCCTTCATTTCACCTCCGGTTACCACCCAGAAGGCGATGGCCAGACAGAGTGGTCTAACCAGACACTGGAACAGTACCTCCGGATCTACTGCAACTACCAGCAGGACAACTGGGCGGACCTACTCCCACTGGCGGAGTTCGCGTACAACAACGCACCTAGTGCAACCACCGGAGTTTCTCTGTTCTTCGCTAACAAGGGCTACCACCCTAACATCTCTGTCTACCCAGAACGCGACATGACTTCCGCCAGGGCTCGTGACTACGCAGTTGACCTCGAGTCGCTGCATCAATACCTTCGAGAAGAAATGGCCAACGCACAACTTCGCTACCAAGGTCTGGCTGATGCCAAACGCACTCCGGCACCGGACCTTAAAGAAGGCGATCAAGTATACGTTAAAGCCAAATACTTCCGGTCTACTCAACCATCCAAAAAGCTATTGGAAAAGAATCTTGGGCCCTACACTATCATAGCACAAGTAGGCTCTCTCTCTTTTATGCTATGCCTTCCAGATTCCATGCGCGCCGTTCATCCCGTCTTCCATGTCTCCCAACTCGAACCGGCCATACCCAACACCATACCAGACCGGATACAACCTCCTCCGCCACCAGTGGAAGTTGATGGCGAACCAAAGTTTGAGATCTCTGAGATCCTCAACTCCAAGGTTGACCGTCGACGCAGAACGTGCAAGTTGCTTTACTTGGTACGTTGGTCCGGTTACGAAGCAACTGACGAAGAAACGTCATGGCTTCTCGCCACTGAACTTGGCAACACTACGGAACTCTTAGAAGATTACCATGGCCGGTACCCGGACAAATCCGGACCACTCGCGTCCATGTAACAATACTCTCGCTCTCTGTTCCTCTTATCTGTTTCCCCTATCTTTTTCACTCTGTCTCAAGTAATATCACTCACTCTCAATTCCAGTCCACTTTTCTTTATAAAACAAAAGTAATAACTAATTTACATTCTATTTACAAGACCCGGACCGGACCAACTACTCCGGCACACCGCTGCCAGGGTTCTCCTGCTCCTCATGGATCCCCTGGACTTCCTGTTCGACCTCCTCTGGGTCAACCTCCACCCCACTGTCCTCTGACTCCTCGTCTTTGTCCCAGGGCGCCGTAAAGAATTGGCACTCCTCGAGAAAAGTCTCGAGGCCCGCTGTCAGCCGCTCGTTCCCTCTCGCCACCGAGCAAGTGGCATCCGCGACCTAGCGCATCTGCCCAGTCATCTCCTCCACGGCCCCGGTCAGCCTGTCTAGCCGCTCCAGGAACGGTCCAGGGTCAAACCCGGACCATTTCCCAGATGGCCCTGGCACCTCGACGATGTCATCGTCGTTGATGATGACCTTGGTGACCATCTTTTTCTTCTTCCTCTTCTCCCCTCCTCGTGGCGACGTCGCGACTGCCTTCCCTTTGCCCTTGTCCACCACCAGACCTGGACCCCCCACCTCTGGCCACTCGTACCGCTCCTTGAGCCCCACGCACTTCATACACGCGTGTTGCTTGGGCTTCTCTGGGTCCCGTTTGCACTTGGCCTTGTGCTTGGCACAACGAACGCAACTGCCAGGAGGTTAATAAAAAATCATAAATAAGGAAAAAAGATTACTTACCGGGCTCCTTTGCTCCAGTCGTCACTCGGACCTGCCTCCGGCTCTTCCCTCACCCTTTTCTTTGATGCCTCTTGCGCCAGTGCCCTCTGCCTTGCTGCAACCTCTGCAGCCTTCCGCTGCACCTCCGCCTTATCCTTCTCTGCCTGCTCACCTGGTGTTCTGCCTCCTCTCTCGCCTTCTGCTCCGCTTCTGCCTTAGCGTGCTCTGCCTCCTCGCGAGCCCTTGCCTCCGCCTCTTCGCGTGCTCGCCTCTCCACCTCTTCCCTGCACTGTTTCTCCTCCCTCTTCACTTGCTTGCATCGACGACGCTCCTTTGCTTTGGCGTCGAGGACGTCCGACTCGTCTTCGCTACCAGATTGCAACTCCGGTGTAGGAGCCTTCGTCCAATCCTTGGGCTCGGTGGTAACAGGGGCGATGGGGCTGTTGGACTTAGCAATAGTGGACATGGTGATACTAAATGGCAGGAAACTGGGGGTAAAAGCAAAGCCGGTCTGATCTTTATAGATCCAAAATTCGTACTCAGACATCCCCTCTGGACTCCGCATTGTTCTAGGCGACCACACGTCAGCCTCATTGGGGCCTCATGGGTTCGGCCCCTAAAGGGGGGATACTGTTATGACCATGCCCAACTCCAGGTCTTATCTGGTTACTCCGGTCGCTCTCACTTACTCCGGTCACGGTCGCGCAGTTATACTTCCGCTAAGTATGACCCTTGGTCTAATCCCTGTACAGTCCTTACTACACCTCGCCGTCTACCCTGCCTTGACGTGAGTTCTCCATGCACTCAATATATCTTCTACCTTGTATCATTTTCACCGGACCTGACCTAGTCCCAACTCCGGTTGTCCCTTGTCCGCCTTTAAGGCTGTTTACTTGTCACCGTAAATACTTGTCCCTAGTTCTTACTTAGTATGAGTACCTCTTGTCCAGCCCTCTGCTCTCTTCCTTCGTCCGCTTTCGTCCGGACTTGACCAGACCCCCTACCGGAGTAGACCCGGACTTGACACTCTGGGGCATAGAGTACCTGCTCAAACTGTATGTGTAGCCATCTGCAGTAACATTATCTTTCTCCCCTTTGAACAGTGGTCTATGTCATCTGTGGAAGTGGTTTAGGCTTTGGGTGCCTGTTTGAGTGCTGCACATTGGCATTTGCACATCCATTTGGATAAGGTATGTAGTGAGCATGCTGTCACATATACCATGTTATGAATTTATTCTTTTGCACACTTCTATTTGTCCCTCCAGCAATATCAACTCAACCTATCCCTTTTGAAGGAATTGACTGACACCAGATGTATCTAAGATCAATACTAATACAACATTCTGTGGCAGAATATATAATATATAAATTTATTCCATGTTCTGAAATTTAAAACAGTATATTTTAAGTTATATACATATTCTACAATATAATAGTCTGTATCACATTACTCAATGTTTTTTGATCATTAACATCCTTCATAAATCACTGCAGAACATTTTAAATGTTACAATGTATAGTTTTCACCTGTTTAAACATGAACAAGTCAAAATTGAACATTCCATGTTTTTATATAGAATACTGAAAGGGCTAACTAATGTTTCTGCATAAAGGTTTATGATTTTCTGTTACATTTCAGACTAGATCTTTTTGTTGAAGAAATATTTGAAATGTGTGAAGCCAATGTTTGCAGGTAGTATATATTATACCTATGTATTTTTTTCCTGCCACTTATTTCCTTGAACATAGGAGAAAAAAGAGTATCTATTCAAAAAAATATTTTTTCATATGTTTTTGCTAAGAACATTGAGAAATGCTTGCTGTGTTTCATGCCCAGTGTTCTTTCTCTTTAGTCTCTTAGACTGAGCACAAGTTCTATACTCTATACATTTCCCTCCAATATAGTCTCTTACACTGGGCACAAGAGTGATTCTTTGTGGTTTCTATGAACAAAAGTTCACATAATGAACCTATATTGTACCATACTTTACAGCCAGCAGTCATAATATAGGGTTGGGCCAGGGTGTGTAGTTTAACCATAATATACAGTCTGGCTAGGGTGTGGGTGTCACCATAGTGTATGGTTGGGACAGGGTACCAGTGTCACCATATTCCAGCCAGGACGTGGGTATCACTATAGTGTACAGTCAGGACAGGGTACTAGTGTCACCATCATATACAGTCTGGCCTGGGTGTGGGTGTCACCATGGTGTATTGTTAGGCTAGGCTGCCCAGGCACTGCTGTCACCATAATACCTCTGAAATATTACAACAGTTACAGGAACATAACATTGGGCTCTGGAACAAACACCAGAAGCCATTGAATGATATTATCAAATTATGGTGCATGTCTGTGGGATCATTCTTCTGGCCTATGGAACATGTAACTGGTTGCTGGCACATGCAACTGGCCTCTGGAACATTACACTAGCCTCAGGAACATTACACCAGCCACTGAAATATCATACTGGGTTCTGGAACACACATCTGACACCATTAACACTGCAAGCATTTCTTCATGTTTCATGACAAAACATTGCAAAAAAAAATAGAAGATACTCTTTTATTTACAATTTTGTTGGACAAAAAAGACAAATATCATAAAGCATCATTTTGCCATTTTTTGTGTCAAGGCATGATTTGAAATCATATCTTATGTTGGGAATATAAAAAATTTAACATTTCTCTTCTACCTGCTTCTTGCAAAACAAATAAAGAAAAGATAATATAGCTTTTCTCACAGCAAGCATTTTCAATTTTCTGCAGTGAAAAATTGAATCAAAAGATATTCTATTCTATAAAAACAAATGTTTAGGAAACATGCTATGTATATTTGATCATAACACTCTAGCTAGCCAATTACCATCCAGGAACAACCATGTTTCTTGAAGAAAAACTTGTTGTTTTCTTTCAATTTGTTTTGAAGAATAATATGATATCTTATTTCTAATAAAACATGCCAAAATGCTTGCTATGAGAACAGTTACATTGTCTTTTCTTTATTTGCTTTGCAAGAAACAGGCAGAAGAAAAATGTTAATTTTTATATATTCCCAACATAAGAAACAATCTCAAATCATGTCTTGACACAAAAAATGACAAAAATGATGCTTGATGATATTTGTCTTTTTTGTCAAACAAAATTGTAAATAAAAGAGTATCTCTTTCTTCTATTTTTTTTACAATGTTTTGTCATGAAACATGGAGAAATGCTTGCAGTGTAAGTGATTGTTTTGAGTTATGGTGCATGTCTGTGAGCTTGGGATCATTCCACCAGCCTATGGCACATGCAACTGGTCCCTGGCACATGCAATAATCATAATGAATGTCTGTGAGTTTGGGATAATTCCTCTGGCCTATGGCACATGAGACTGGTTCCTGGAACATTGCATTGGGCTCTGGAGCACACACAGAAGCCATTGAGTGAAGTGATTAAATCATTGTGGAGGGCTGTAAGTTTGGGATCATTCCTCTGGCCTATGGCACATGTATCCAGTCCCTGAAACAGTACACTAGCTTCTGGAATATTACATCAGCCACTGGAACATTGTATTGAGCTCTGGATCATACACCAGAAGCCATTAAGTGATGTTATTAAATCATGGTGCATGTCTGTGAGTTTGGGATCATTCCTCCAACCTATGGCAGATGCAATCAGTCTCTGGTACATTACACCAGCCACTGGTCCTTCCCCTGTGTGATCCTCCTCTCTGAGGTAGGAAAGCATTATCATGCCTTCCCCAAGAGCACTTTGCATGCTCATTTTGTGCTCTCTACTGTTCCCATCACCGTGCTGTGTCACTTCAGCACTCATCTTCCTACTTGGTCATGGACCACCAGAGCTGGCCCCAAGGCTGGCAAATCATTTGCTGTCCCCACTGTCCCCATCCACTGCAGCAAGGACAGTCCTAAGGTGATCCAATGGATCATCTCTATTTTCGACTCCTTTAAACACAAGCTACACCCCATTGCACTTGACCTGGAGACAGGATGCTTCCCAGGGTTTGCCTGTCTGTATCAGAACAATATACTCCTGCATCTCCATGCCCAGCTGACTTGTCTTTGACCTGCCACTACCACTACTCCCCCAGTGTCTGGCCCCCAGCACCAGGCTGGTCCCACCCTCACCACCCCCTCTACCCCCTCTGGGTTGGCTGCAGAGATAGCAGCCCTGTGGCCAGAACTTGCGGAACTCCACATGCAGTTTGAGAACCTTTGCTCCTCACATGAGACATTTCAGGACCTTCTCCCACCACCATCATGGCAGTGGTACACCCTCTCCCCTCCCCATCCTCTGTGTCTTCCATGTTCATAGCCCAGGAGGGCACCACTCATCCCAAGCATCCATGGCTACAGGCTGTACTAGACCACAAGCACTACCCACCCCCTATTCATTCCATCAACTCCTCTATGGTCCCTTCCTACCCCTTTGACATCCCTGAGGATGTGCAACAGGTAGTGCAGGTCATCTTTCCAGTGGATATACCTTGGTTCGTGGGTCTCAACTTCAATGGTGATCTCCAAGTGACTGTCCAGGCTCCCCATGAGATGATCATTGTGGCCATCATCATGCCCGAGGGTGTGCCCCTTCCCCCTGCACCACACATAACTTAGCCTCCTAGCTTTGTATCCTCCCCACCCTTCCCTCTTTTACCACTGTCTCCCTTGCCCTGTCTGACCTGTAGGTACATTGTGCTATATTTTAGGTGGGCTGTGCCAGCAGCCCATCATGCCCATGCTTATAGACCTTGTCAGCACATGGGCGTGTAGGTCATTACTGGAGAGTCCCCCCCATGTCTTTGTTGGTACACATTGTAGTATAGTGTGAGATGCTCCCTTCAGTGGGAGCGAATACACTTAAATTGACTTAAAAAAAAGGTTCAAGAGGCTGGATGCATGTGCCTGGGACCAGTTACATGTTCCAGAGGCCAGAGGAATAATCCCAAACTCATAAAAATTCACCATAACTCAAAACAATCACTTAATGGCATTGGATGTGTGTTTAATGTTCCAGAGGCTGGTTGCATGTGCCTGGGACCAGTTACATGTTCCATAGGCTGGAGGAATGGTAAATAATATTCCCATGGTTGGTGTAATATTTCAGAGGTATCATGGTGACACCCACACTCATGAGTTCCCCCTGCTACTGCACCTTGTATGAGTCCCCCTAGTCAACAGCACCCCACCCCCTAAACTACTGGCATCATTGCAGAACTCCACATAGAGATTGCAGCCCTAAGGAGGGACTTTGATGTTAATATTGGGTGTTTGTGCACCTCTTGTTGTGTTGTGTGCTGCATTTCCAGGGATTACTCCAGCTGTTTCCTTTCCAGGTTAATCAGGTGATCTGTGGCTTTTGTGTTACACTGTTTTTCCTTGTTTGCTTTATTTGTATAGTTGAAATTTTCGTGCCCAGAGTCTCTTCTTTTCAGTCTCTGACACTGGGCACAAGTGTGCTCCCTTGTGGAATATCTGAACATTTGATGCCTTCCATGCCCAATTACTCCTTAATGGTCCCACTCTACCTGTTTGCCCTTTCTGAGGACTGCCAGCAGGCAATAAAGATTTTCTACTTAGCAAACCTCCTTCATTTTGTGGGTTTTGACTCCAATGGTGGCCTGTACATTGCTATACAGGCCTCACTGAAGATAATCATTGCTGTCATAGTTGCACCTGAGGAGCTTTTCTCCCCCCTCCCCCCAGGGTCTATTAGACCTCAGGAATCCCTCTCTGTTCTCCCTCCACCCTGCTTACTTACCCCCATCCTCCCCCCTGAGCTACATAGTGCATGCTTTACAGGCAACCAGAGGTTGCCTGGCCTGCCTATACCTGTTATTTGTGTGGGTGTACAGATGTGTGGACAGATCCTGTTAAAATAAATCACAAAGGAGCACTCTTGTACCCAGTGTCAGAGACTATATTGAGGAAATAACTATGAGATACAGACCTTGTGCCTAGTGTCAGAGACTGAAGAGAAGAGACTCTGGGCATGAAAATTTTAAGTATACCAACAAAGTGAACAAGGGAAAACAGTGTAACACAACAGCCACAAATAATCTGATCAACCAAGAAAGGGAACAGCTAAAGTAATCACAGAAAATGTGTCACATAACACAACAAGAGTGCACAAACACCCAATGTTAACAGATCCTAGCTCCTTAGTCTGCATATATGTGATGTATTTCTTGCCATGCAGAATGAATGCAGCAACACAAGACAAAAATGGCTCTGATGGATAGTTTGAGAACATCCACACTCTGTCAGCATTGGTTGAGACACATATCTGCAGATGACTTGCACCCCCCTGCTCCAGATACTTGACTGATTCCAGATGACCAAAGCAAATTTCCAAACTGAACCTCTGGCCAAGCACCACAATCATGTGGTTAACATCACTTGGTATAAACCCTCCACTATTCCCATAAAGTTTTTTGCACAGCTAAGTTGATCAAGCTCCTCTTACTGAGATTCAGGGACATCATCAATGACCATTTATAGTGATGTTCAAAAGAAGTATTTCAAAATTCTCAATAATGTTACTCACAGAGGTCAGCCAAAAGTGCAGAGTTCTGGCATGGGAAAATCAAGGTTCATGACCAAGGTGAGCACTGATCAATCTTTTTTTATCTTGCTCTATTGGATTCTGAATGCTCGATTGTCCTTGGACATAACTGGCTCACCTGCTATAATCCGTTGATTGACTGGGTATTGAGTAGTTTAACATTCCGGACTCTTGCAGGAAGTTTGCCAGCGCCCCCATCGACTCCCTCTCTGGTTCTGCCTGGAAACTCTGACTCTGGCCTTGTGCCATCTGTTAACACTCTGGTTTGCACCCATCTGCATATCTCTCTAATCAACACAGCCGCATTCGTGCATGCATGCAGTTTGGAAGGATCCATGAAGTACCAACTCCAGCTGTGTCCTGCTGACTCAGCAAAGGCCCAGTCTTCTTCTACATCAACTCTGCTGGACCTGGACATCATCCCTCCAGAATATCGTGACTATGTAGATGTGTTCCATAAGGTGAAAGCCTCTGAACTTCCCCCACATTGCGACTATGATTTGAAGATCAAGCTTGAAGAATGTACCTCACCACCCTTGGAAACTCTTTACTCACTGTCTCTGGTCGAGCTCTTTGCTCTCCAGACATTCATTGATGAGAATCTCACTACAGCTTTCATCTGCCCTACTGCTTCCTCTCATGCTGCTCCGGTCCTCTTTGTAAAAAAGAAGGATAGCTCACTTTGCCTCTGCATTGACTTTCAAGGCCTATAAAAAGGATTGCTATCCACTCCTCCTAATCTCTGATGTATTGAATTCCCCTAGCCATGCTAAGATCTATTCTAAGATCGACCTCTGGCATGCGTACCATCTAGTTCAGATTACTCTGTGTGATGAATGGAAGACTGCCTTCCACACACGCTATGGATCCTACAAGTGGTTAGTAATGCCCTTTGGCCTCACTAATGCCCCTGCAGCATTCCAGCACTTTGTCAATACTATCTTTGCTGACATGCTGGATGTCTGCATCATTGTGTACCTCGATGACATTCTCATCTACTCCGAGGATATGGAGTCTCACATGTCCGGGAGGTACTCTGCTGACTTCGGTTACATGGCCTCTTTGCCAAACCAGAGAAATGTGAGTTCCACTTGGACTCAGTGGAATATCTTGGCTACTGTCTATCCCCTGAAGGTCTAACTATATCTCTGGACAAAATACAAACCATCTCTGATTGGCCTGAACCTCGTAAGGTAAAGGACATCCAATCCTTCTTGAGATTTGCCAATTTCTACCGCTGGTTCATTTTCAATTACTCCAACATTGTGGTTTCTCTTACCTAACTCACCCGGAAAAATGCTCCTTGGATCTTCTCCAAGGACTGTTGATGCACTTTCAATGCTCTCAAGCATGCCTTCACCATTGCACCCATTCTAACTCACTTTATTCTGGATACCCCTATCATAGTGGAAACAGACGCCTCTGACTATGCCATCGCTGGCATCCTGTCTATCACCTGCTCTGACAGAGAGATTCATCTGGTAGTGTTCTACTCCTGGACCTTGACTGCTCCGGAGCTGAACTACGACACCCATGATAAGGAACTCCTTGCCATCTTCAAGGCATTCCGGAACTGGCACCACTACCTTGAAGGCTCCACCTCCCCTATTGATGTCGTCACCAACCACAAGAACCTAGAGTATTTTTCTACCTCCAAAGTCCTCTCCTGCTGGCAAGCCCAGTGGTCTGAATTCCTCTCCCAGTTTAACCTTGTCATTCATTTCTGCCCTGGAAAACTCGGTGCCAAACTGGATGCTCTCACTAGACAATGGGACATCTACCCCAAAGAGGGGGATAGTGGCTATGCCTGGGTCAATCCCCAAAATCTCAGGCCACTGTTCACTCAAGAACAACTGACTAACTCCCTTCACGCAACCATTTTAGAGTTCCCAGTCTTCCATCGAGCAGTCACCATCATGGACGTGAAGACACTCCACAATAACATCTTGTCTGCTCTCCCCTCAGATCCCATTGCCCAGATCCACCTCTCTGACCCTCTGGACTCTCACTAGTCTGCAGATGAGGCAGGATTCCTCTGCCTAGATGGTCACATCTATGTACTGGACCTGGACAGTCTCTGCCTCCAGGTACTCCAGTATCACCATGATCACCCACTCTCTGGCCACTTTGGGCAAAACCGGACTCTGGAACTAATCCAGTGTAAGTATACCTTGTCTGGTCTCAGGACCTTGGTCAAGGACTATGTCCGGTCATGCACCTCCTGTGCTCAAGCTAAGACACTATGCCATTGTCAAATCCAGGTCCACTCCAGACAAAGTCTGGATGAAATCTGGTTAAGAACTCGAATGAGAGGGAGGCAGAGGTTGGCCTAGGCTGGGAATTGCTCAGAGGGCAGATAGACCGATTGGGTACAATGACAGAAGTCAAGCGTTGACCCCTTGCATGAATTCTGGTCAGGGCAAGAGAGAGCAGGGATGAGAGATATGGAGTAGGTGACTTGGTTGATTTCAGACTAAAGATACAGGTCCAAGTACAGGACTTTATATACAGAGACAAAAGTAACCTGAGTATATACGGTGACAAGTAAACAACCAGAAACCGGAACAAGGGTACGAGAGTAAAAGGAATAGGTCAGTAAAATAAACAGGGACAGGAAAATAACCAGGGAGTCTGGCTCGAAGCAAACATGGGGAACTGGAAGCAACAGGGATGGAGCAAGTGCAGGAACAATGTGGTAAGCGGAACTAAACTGGATTGGAGAAATGACTAGGGTCGAGTATGGACTTAACAAATACTATGTGTGCAAGCCTAGTCTGGGACCAGGGATGAAGCACAAGGGCTGGGATTGAGCTGTAGAGCTGCAACGAAGCTGGAGTAACCAGGCGAGCGACCGGAACTGGGCATGGTCATGATAGCCATCGACCCTACAGGTTACTAAAACAGCTCCCTGTCCTGAAAAGACCTTGGAACTCCATATCCATGGACTTTATAGAGCAACTCCCTGGCTCTACCGAATTCACAGCTATCCTGGTCATAGTAGATAGGCTCTCTAAACAGGCCATCTTCATCCCTACTCATGACACCATCACTAGCCCAGAGCTTGCAAAGCTCTTCCTACTCCACATATTCTCCAAGCACGGTGTTCCTGCCCACGTTACTTCAGATCATGGTACTGAGTTTGTCTCTCACTTTTTCTGGTCACTCTGAAAAGCCCTTGACATGTGCCTTCACTTCACCTCTGGTTACCACCTGGAGAGCAATGGCCAGACAAAGTGTTTTAACCAGACACTCAAACAATATCTCCGCATCTACTGCAACTACCAGCAGGACAATTGGGTGGACCTACTCTCACTGGTGGAGTTCACCTACAACAATGCACCTAGTGCTACCACCAAAGTCTCACCATTCTTTGCTAACAAGGGTTATCATTCTAATGTCTCCATCTATCTGGAGCGCGATATGACCTCTGCATGGGCTTGTGATTACGCAGTTGACCTCACTGCATCAATACCTTTGAGAAGAAATGGCTAATGCACAACTTTGCTACCAAGGTCCAGCTGATGCCAAATGTACCAAGTATACATGAAAGCCAAATACTTCCAGTCAACATGACCATCCAAAAAGCTATCAGAGAAGAACCTGGGGCCCTACACTATCATTGCACAAGTAGGCTCCCTCTGCCTTCCAGATTCCATGCGTGCAGTTCACCCTGTCTTCCACGTCTCCCAACTCGAACTGGCCATACCCAACACCATACTGGACCAGATACAACCCCCTCCACCACCAGTCAAAGTAGATGGTGAACTGGAGTTTGAGATCACTGAAATCCTCAACTCCAAGGTTGACTGTTGGTGCAAATCATGCAAACTATTGTGCTTGGTGTGTTGGTCCAGTTACGAAGGGACTGATGAAGAAACATCTTGGCTTTTTGCCACTGAACTAGGCAACACTATGGAACTACTAGAAGATTATCATGTGGTATCCAGACAAACCCGGACCACTCGTGTCCATGTAGTATTACTCTCACCTCCATTTCTTTGTCTGTTTCCCTCATCTGTTTTTCTATCTGTTTCACTCTGTCTCAAGTAATATTACTCACTCTCAATTCCAGTCCACTTTTCTTTATAAACAAAAACAAAAAAGTACATTTCTATTTACAAAGGCGCAGGACCCTCATTCTCCTCCAGGTCCTTCTGGAGCTCCTCCAACTCCTGGTTGATTTCCTCTGCATCGACCTCCTCCTCACTTTCCTCCTTTGGTGTGACAAACTCTGATGTAAAAAACTGGCACTTCTCAAAGAAGGTTTTGAGGCTGGCGCTGAGTCAGTTGTTGGACCGTGACACAGACTGCATGGAGTCTGTGATCTGGGCCATCTGCCCTGTTATTGCCTCCACTGTGGCTGTTAGCCTATCCATCCGCTCCAGGAAGGCCCCAGAGTTTCTTCCAGACCTCAACCTGGACAGACCCACTACTTCCATGATCTTGTCATTGTTCACAACAACCTTTGCCATTGTCTTCTTCTTCTTGCACTTCTTACCACCTCACAGTGATGTTGCTACCTCCTTCTCCTTCACCTTGCCCTTGCCCTTGTCCACTACCAGACTGGGCCCTCCCACCTCCGGCCACTCGCACTTCTCCTTAAGGCTGGCACACTTCATGCATGCCTGCTGCTTCGGCTTCTCCAGGTTGTGCTCGCACACCGCGCAGTGCTTTGCGCAATACACGCATCTACAAAAGAGTCAGCAAAACAAAGGTAGAAATAAAATAAAACCTACCAGACTTGCCTCCGGTTCCTCTCTTGCCCTCTTTTGCGACACCTCTTGCGCCGTCATTTTCTGCTTGGTGGCTACCTCCACTGCCCTCTGTTTGGCAGCCTTCTCTGCCACCTTCCTCTGCTGTGACTCCGCCCATGCCTGTGACTCTGCCCTCTCTTTCTCTGCCTGTTTGTACGCCTTGCACTCTGCCTCCTCTCTCGCCCTTCACTCTGCCTCCTCGTGAGCCTTCCTCTCTGCCTCTTCATGTGCTCTCCTCTCCTCTACCTCCTATTGCTGTCTCTCCTCTCTCCTCACCTGCTTGCAGTGACAATGCTCCTTTACCTTGGCGTCGAGTATGCTTGACTTGTCCTCGCTACCAGACAGCAACTCCAGCATGGTGGCCTTCGTCCAGTCCTTGGACTCGACAATGGCAGGGACAGTGGGGGTGGTGGACTTGGCAGTTGCAGACATATTGTTAGGAAGCAGTAAAACTGGGGGTAAAAAACAAAAACTGGTCTGATCTTTATAAATCCAAATTTCGAACTCAGGCATTCACTCCAGACTCCACATTGTCTTAGGCAACCACACGTCAGCCTCATTGGGGCCTCATGGGCTCAGCCCCTAAATGGGGGATACTGTTACGACCATGTCCAACTCCAGGTCTTATCTGGTCACTCCAGTTGCATTGCAGCTCTACAGCCCAACTCCGGTTGCTCATCACTTACTCCAGTCGTGCTCGTGCAGATAACCTCCTGTTGAGTATGACCCATGGACTATACTCTATTCACTCGTTACCACACTGCGCCATCTGCCCTACCTTGACGAGAGTTCTCTGTGAACTCAATATGTCCTATACCTTGTAGTATTTTCACTGGACCTGACTTTATCTTTATTTTCACCAGACCAGACCTAGTCCTTACTCCATTCGTTCCTTGTCTGCTATTAGGTTGTTTACTTGTCACCATATGTACTCGACCCTAGTTTCTATTTAGTATAAGTACTCTCTAGTTTACCTTGTACACCTCAGTCTGAGATCAACTTAGTCACTACTCCAGTCTCTGTCTCCATCACCTTGACTGGAACATACACAAGGGATCAACACATGTCATCCTTGTCATTGAATCCAAGTGGTCACCAACTCCAGCTGGACTAACCTCTTGTCCAGCCCTCTGCCCTCCTTCTTTGCCCATCTTCATCTGGACTTGACTGGACCCCCTACCGGAGTAGACCTGGACTTGACACATATGCACCCAAAGTAAGGCCTATTTAGCCTTGGAGAAAGTACCATATGTATCCAAAGTAAGGCCCATTTAATCCTGAAGAAGTCCCATATGCACTCAAAGAAAGGTCTATTTAGCTCTTGAGAAAGTCCAATTTGGACCCCAGTCACCTGCTAAATAAATAAATAAATAAAATAATTATGGATAAATACATTTCTCCAATGATGTAAAATAGGGCTATGGAGAATCTCCAAGCATAGTGCTGAAGAATTATAATAGGCCTCTGGAGAATTCCCATATATGATGCTGGAGAATGGAGAATCTCCATGGGCAGCTGGGAATTTCCAACCTGTCAGGACCTCATAAGTAGATACATCTGTAGAAATATACAAACCTAATAGGTCCTAAATGGGGGTTGACTGAAGTGATGTATGAGCTGTTCAGGCATGTACATTCCTTCATTTTCACTTATTATTGCTAAGAAATGACAGCTATATTTTACCTTGAGCAAGAAAGTTCATGGATGGACATGATTGGCATGGTTGACATCTGTCACATCCATACCAACTCCAACGTATCTCCTATTTGCTCTGACGCATCTCCTACCAACTCCGACATATCTCCTATTAACTCCAACGTATCTCCTATTAGCTCCGACGTATCTCCTACCAACTCCGATGTTTCTCCTCCGAACTCCTACTCTGTTCCTCCGGTCCGTCCGGCCCGCTTCTGTCATACCTTCAGGTACATACCCTGTTTCCATCCTGTCACTTACTTGTCACCCTGTTGCTACTTACTCCTTCCATGTGTTTACCCCTTTCATGTGTTTCCTCCTCTCATGTGTTTCTCCTACTCAACCTTTCACATGTCTTGTGTTTATCACAAGGATCCTGTCCTTTCAGTTAGTATATAAGTCTCTGTGTATCTCCTCGTACCTTAGTACAAATATCAACAAAGCCCCGTTCTCATCTTGCGTCTGCCTGACTCTAAGTTCCTCCTCCGACTCAACTCCTACTCCTACTCCTACTCCTACTCCTCCTCCTCCGTCACAACTCCGCTCCTCCGAAATACGAGGGCTGAGCCTGTCCAAGGGTGTAGCACATAAGCTGAAGCTGACGCCCTCACCCCCTACGTCTTCCTTCCTCTTCTTCAGGTGCTGAACTCCTCCCCTGTAGGACTTGTCCTCCTCTACGTCGGACTTGCATCTCCTCCTTTCGGAGTTGTACACCCTTCCATCAGACTTGTCCCCTTTTTCGTCAGAGTAGCACCCAGAAGCAAGGTGGAGATCGTAGGTGCTTGACAACCTCACAGAAATGTTCCATGTTGTTGTCCAGCTCATTGAACACAAGGCCCATGAGCGCAGGGTAGACGAACTGATTGAGTTCTGGAAAAGATATAGTTACATTTCCCATCCGACACATTCTGATTCTCCTTGGCAGCAAGGCACCAGGCCTTGCACTCAGAAACCCTTCAAAATGCCATAGGAGAGCTCATGACCAGACCACTGGCTCAGACTTGGAAGATGACCTTGCTGGTTTCTATGGTAAAGACCCCTCTGAGTCGGATCAATGTTCAAGCTCTGTGAGCTGTGCTTCATACGCTAGGGGTAGACACCATGAGCGATCCAACGATTGGCCACCAGTCGATAACATATACCAAGATGATACAAAGGGGCACAGGTATGGATCTCAATGCAGACTATAACAGACCTCCTGAGATTGGTAAGTCATTGTTTTTACTCACTTGGTGCTTACTCCAGCTCTTAGATTCCTACTGTCATCAATGAGAACACTGCCCTACAACCCTGCTTACAACACTACCTTACTCTCCACCACCTTGCTCTCCATCATCTTGCTCTCCACCACCTCACTCTCTGCCACCTCACTCTTCACCCCCTTGCTCTCTGCCACCTCAGAGTTGCACACTCAGCCCTTCAGTTGGTCCCAAGCTGATCCAAGTGCCAAACCCACTGGCAGGGCAAACCAAGGATGCAAGTCAGCAAGGCACAGAAGACTTGCCTAGTTCATCATTTTCAACACTTGTCTCATACGTGTATACCAAGTATTCAAGGACTCATCATGATTACCATTACCCAGCTGGATTTGTGTGTTGTATACCTGTGTTCTGATAACCCATAAAGTTTGACTGTTTTGTACTTATAATGTACTGGTGAATAGAATGTGTATTAGGCAAATTCAAAGTAAACTAGAAAGGCAATGGACAAGAATATCAAGGAACATATGAACATGCACACATCACATGAGTATGTAAACACCGCACGAGCATGCAAAGCACTGCATGAACATGTAAAGACCACAAGGCTATATCAGACCTTACCAGCTCTGTAAGAAAGGTGTCCACTTATAAAAATTCTGAAGTATATAAGACAATGACAAGGTGAATACAAGTCTGCTACTATCTTATTCCATCTGATAGGCCTTGTCACTCTTATATGTACATGTATGTATAGGTAAGCTAGGTGCATTTTTGTAGATAACAGAGACTTATATACTAACTGAAAGGACAGGATCCTTGTGATGAACATAAGACATGTGAAAGGCAGAGTAGGAGAAACACATGAAAGGGGTAAACACATGGAAGGAGTAAGTAGCAACAGGGTGACAAGCAAGTGACAGGAAGGAAATAGGGTATGTACCTGAAGGTATGACAGAAGTGGGCCAGATGGCCCAGAGGAACAGAGTAGGAATTTGGAGGAGAAATGTTGGAGTTGGTAGGAGATACATTGGAGCAAATAGGAGATGCATTGGAGCAAAGAGGAGATGCATTAGAGCAAATAGGAGATACATCAGAGCAAGTAGGAGATGTGTCAGAGTTGGCTTGGATGTGACTTATCCCACCTCTGGGATGTCCTTCGCTCCAGATAAGCTGTGCTCAACTCTGGACTACTTTCCTGCGGTCCGGACTTACTCTGCAAAAACCTGGACTTACTCCCAGTGCTCCTCTAGTGCCCAGACTTCGTTTGTATGACCTGTACTTGACTCTTCACACTAACTAGCACCTACTAGTGTCTGGACTTACCTCCTCATTAGTCCCCTGCACCCCTGGACCTCCTAGTAAGATCGTCGAGGAGAACCAGCCTTGACAGAGTCCCATGTAGCTGGTCAAGAACCACATGCTTACATTGCAAAGAACTCTGATGCCCCCAAAAGCTACTGGTTTCACAAGAACTGTGTGATACCTTTCTATCAGATCAATCACCTGAAAAATAGAACCTGTGTCCCAAATTAGCATGCAATCATAAATTGAAAACTTCAAGGTTTACATTCTCCACTGGCTCCAAGGCTTTCTTTGAGCCTAAATCTTTCATCTACTGGGATGATCTGCATGAGAATGGGTTGGTGGGAACAAGATAAACAAAGTGTAACATTAAGCTTCACACATGAGAATGGTGAAAACAAATATGATTGCACTAATTGACCAAGAAAATAGGGGAATTGATCCAATCAGAAGAGCAGTGCCAGGGGGCCTAGAATGTTTAGAAGAGTCACAGTTAGTCACAGAGTGTCACAAAACTCTTGGATTGAGCTTTTGTAGGATAAAAAAGTGAAAATTGGTGCTCCTTAAGAGCAGTCTGTTAGTTTTGGTGATTTCCACCTCTTCTTATGACTTTATTACTTACTATCATGGTCTACCCTACTTACTACCAACTTGTTTTAGCTTCATAGTGTCCCTAGAGGTCTAGCATCGAGTCTGGGACAGAGGTGGCTTTTGCCCTTGTGTGAGTAGGAGACTTGCTAGGATCAGACATAGGACCAAGGGAACGAGATAGGATGGAGGCCAGAGTTGGCCAGAGTTCAGGAGAACAAGGTGGAATTAGGAGAGCATGGTGGGTAGTACAGACTGAGGAGTATGAGTATCTTAGTCGAGATTTGATCTAAGGATCTACTAGGCCAGAGTTTAGTAGTTTATATAGTAAAGAGAACTAGAGGTGAGTATATATGGTGACAAGTAAACACCTTAGTTGGGACAAAGGATGGAGCAGAAGCAGACAGGAAAATAAACCAGGTACAAGAAAATAAACCAGAGTGGAAGCAGAAACGGGGAACTAGTTTTACAGGGATGATGGAGCAGATGCAGGGTGAAGGGAACTAAGTCAGAACAGGACAAGTAAGGGTCAGAGGTGGACTTAACTAATGTTAAGTCTGGAGCAATGTCCAGGACCGGAGGAAGTGGGACTGGAGGAAGTGCAAGAGTGGAGGGAGTGCACAAGCAGAGAAAGTGTGCAGGTGGAGGAAGGGCAGAGTAGCTAGAGTTGGATATACCATCCAGAGTTGGGCTACATTGCAGACAAGGCTAAGGGAGTGGCTGGACTGAAACCAGAGTAGCGACTAGTGATAGGTACAGGTCCGACACAGTGGAGTTAGACCACAGATCTGTCTGCAGGAAGACAGGGGTTAGTCCTGAGGCAGAGATGAACATAGTGACCGGAGTTGAGCTGGAGTACAGCTATGGGGCTGGAGATGGCCAGACTAGATCCGGAGTTGCATCTATGCCCAAGCAGAGGTCAGGCAGGCCAAGATTAGACCAGAGTTGTGACTGGGAAAAGTATGGATATGACAGACTCAGGGAGTTTCAGACATTGGTGAAGTGTATTTGAGGTTTGTGTTGATGGCTCAAGTTATGATATAAGTTGTTCCAACTTAAGCTGACAGCCAAGTCACTAAAAGTTCAAGGTACAGCTTTTAAGTGGCTGAGCTTGTTAATATTGGGTGTTTGTGCACCTCTTGCTGTATTGTGTGGCACATTCACAGTGATTACTTCAGCTATCTCCTTTCCAGGTTGATCAGGTGATCAGTAACTTTTGTGTTACACTGTTTTTCTTTGTTTGCTTTGTTTGTATACTTGAAATTTTTGTGCTGAGTTCTTTCTGTTCAGCCTCTGACACTGGACACAACAGTGCTCCTTTGTCCTTTATCTTAACACAGCTTGTGTATGTTAGCCAAGTTTGTCATCAAGCTGACATCAGCTGAAGCTGCCTCTCAGAAAGCAAAGCTAATATATTATATTTCCTGTGAGCATTCATTGCAAGCTCCACCTCCTAGACTGCCTAGCCCTGTTGGAATTGGCACAACATGTTGATATTAGGTGTTTGTGCATCTCTTATTGTCTTATATAGCACTTTTTCAGTGATTACTTCAGCTGTTTCTTTTCAAGGTTGATCATGTGATTTGTGACTTTTGTGTTACTATGTTTTCCCTTGTTGGCTTTGTTTGTACATTTGAAATGTTTGTGCCCAGAGTGTTTTCTCTTCAGTCTCTGACACTGGGCACAAGAGTGCTCCTTTGTGAATTATTTGAACAGAGGGGTCATATGAACAGTGGCCCCAGTGTTTGCATTCCAGTCAACATCAGCATCCAGTTGCAGAGTGCAGAGAGGGTTAGAGGGATCAGAGGGATGAAGACTTGCAATGCCAGCACATTCCATGGAGCCAGCATTGGCAGAGGCTGAGGTGATAGGCTAGTGTTTCAAAGTCCAGTCCTAGGACCGCAAAAAGACCAACAACTGGACTGAACTTTTATTGGTTGCAACCGGACTGTGGCAACCAGTTTGATTGCAGTCTTCACATTTTTGAGGATTTGTGTGGTCCACTTGCCCCCCAAAAAGATGAAAAGACCAGACCAGACTGGACTTTAAAACACTAGTGATAGGAGGTGCTGAGATGGTATTGGTCACTCTAGAGGTATTGGAGAATGTCTTCTAAGCTTTGTTCACATTCATGCCCTTTCCTTTCTGTCTGGATGCCTTGTGGGAGTCTTTGACATGGCCTGGTCAACTCAAGTAGTCAGGGCAAATAGAGACTTATCCTCCCACTTTCTAATGTCAAAGAACTCATCTGTCAAGTCTAGGTCTACTCTGGTAGGGGGTCCAGTCAAGTTTGGATGAAGATGGACGAGGGAAGAGGGCAGAGGGCTGGACAAAAGGTTAGTCCAACCAGAGTTGGTGACCGCTTGGATTCAATGTCTAAGGACAGCAAGTGTTGATCCCTTAAATAGGTTCTGGTCAAGAGGAGGAGATGGAGATGGACAAGAACAGGAGTAGTGACTTATGTTGATCTCAGACTAAGGAGTACAGCATAATCTACAGAGTACTTATACTAAGTAAGAGCTAGGGACAAGTATTCACAGTGACAAGTAAACAGCCTAAAAGGTGGACAAGGGATAACTGGAGAAGAAACTAGGTCAGGTCTGATGAAAATAAACTAGGTCTGGTGAAAATGATACAAGGTAGGAGATATATTGAGTAACATGGAGAACTCACATCAAGACAGGGTGGATGGGCAAGTGTGGTAAGGACTGGATAGAGACTAGACCAAGGGTCATAGTTAGCGGAGGTATATCTGTGCAACCATGACCAGAGTAACTGAGAGCAACCAGAGTTGAGCTGTAGGGCTGCGATGTGACCAGAGAGACTGGATAAGACCCAGAGTTGGACATGGTCGTAACATCATCATAGATAGCAAACTGTGCTTCATGCTTCCTTTGGAGGTATATAAATGCAAGAGCCTTTCAGGCAGTGACAGGATTGTTCTGGGTGGATCTAATATGGACCCTCAGGTCAGCTTCAATGTTTGTCTGCTTTAGCATCTGATTTATTCTAAGCTCCATCACTGATGTATTGTTTTCTGGGAAAGTCTCCTTATCATCCACCAGCCTCCAGAGGCCTTTGGAACAATGCAGGACCTTCATTTCCTTCCTCCAGGTGGAATAATTGAGGCTAGTAAGAGGTTTGTGTTCAAAGAAAATACAGAGGATCACACTTGTGCCCAGTGTCAGAGATTGGAGAGAAGAGACACTGGGCACAAAAATCTCAAGTATACAAACAATCCAAACAAGGGATAACAAGGAAAATTAACAGCCACAAGTCAGGTGACAAACCTTGAAAGGAAATAAGCTGAAGTAATCACTAAAAATGTGTCACATAACACAATAAGAGGTGCACAAACACCCAATATTAACAGTTTGATGTGATGAGTATGCTTAGAGGACATGATGACGATGAGTAGAGTGATGGGGATGATGGGAGAAGTCCTGATGATGATCTGGACTGCAATGAGAGGAGCTTGTGGGTATAAGGATGAGCAAGATGTTAGCTTTGGTGATTTCCACGTCTTATTATGACTTTATTGCTTACTATCATGGTCTACCCTACTTACTACCAACTTGTTTCAGCTCCATAGCTGCACTGTAATGCTAGATGTGCCCTTTACTTGTTTCCTTTACTTGTTGTTTACATTTATTTACCCAGAAGTCCATATACCCTATAGAGTCCAGTGTTTCTGCTCTTCAATTAACTCACACTGGACTCTAGTCTGATCCTTATCTGAGTAGCTCAGCAGCACTCTGTGCACCTCCAGCAAGTTCTGGCTTGAACATGCTACTAGTATAGTGTGCTTCTTCTATGCATTTGACACTCAGCACATGGTAAGTTGCTTAACCTACAGTGATTGGCATCTGCTTTTCCAAGCACATTTCAGAATGCCCAGCAAAAGCTCTATCCCTCATTAGTACCCATGACCACATTGGTAATGGGGGATGCCCCCTCCTGTGCATTGTACTACAGGTACTATGCTAAAAGTGACCCCCACTTCTGGCATTCAGTGGAATCATATGGTTAATACATGCTGCTTCCAACCAAAGCCCCACTCCTTCCACTTCATCCATAATGAGGACAACATCAGCACCATGTTTGACTATCGCTCTCAAGCATGGAAGGTCAAATATGGTCACTAGTTCTGGAGGCACATCCCCTGCCAGGGCAGCTGATCCAGCCCCCATCACATAACTCAATCTTTTACACTCCCATAGCAAAGTTAGTGGTGTAGTTGGCTTGCGTTGGAAGGCTTTTACAGCCAGAGGATTGGATCATAAGTGCATTCTCTCTATTTTCAAGTGCATTTTCTGGGAAAACCTTAGCTTGTTATGTGGAACTCCTATGACCAGTGTGCTCTCATGAGCTTGTTGCTCTTCCTTATCCTACTACCCTCATCCATATCCAATTTGACCAGAACAGAATGATTAGTACCCTTGACTCAGACAGCAATTTCATACATCAGCAACATGACAATTTGTCTGGACTGACTTACAGCGTCTGGGGTGTCTGGAATCAGACAGTTCAGATGAATAAGTCACATCAGCCAGTCAGACCATTTCAGACCATCAGCACGAGGTGGTGTCTGAAATCAGACAGCCAGACAG
>Ga0307518_10000684_pt1 | contig 25499 bp, 33 predicted proteins | sample 25_EM_MG_FD_203889 | JGI IMG/M metagenome (GOLD analysis project Ga0307518, IMG submission 203889) | Populus trichocarpa ectomycorrhiza microbial communities from riparian zone in the Pacific Northwest, United States - 25_EM | ecosystem: Host-associated > Plants > Roots > Unclassified | place... | reverse complement strand
TTCATTTCCTCACTCCAGGTGGAATAATTGAGGCCAGTGAGGGGTTTGATGCGATGAGAAGGCTCAGAGGACATGATGACGACGAGTAGAGCAGTGGGGACGATGGGAGAAGTCCTGATGATGGTCTAGGGTGCAAGAGGGGATCGAGAGGAGCTTGTAGATACAAGGATGGGCGAGATTGGTAGGCAGGAAGTGGAGATATGGGTCGATGTTGGCAGAAAGTATATGGAGGGCGTTGTCAACGATCGGAGCGATGGATCAACAATCCAATGGGGTGTCCAGTGGTCCTCAAGGCGTAGAGTACGATGGTCCAAGAATCGAAGAGATCGGACCAGAGGATGATGAGTTATGACAAGAAAGAGGTGACTGATTTGCGCACTAAGGGTTCCCCTAATGCTCCCAACGATGCACAGAGTGTTCCAACGGCTCAATCTCCACCAAACTTGGTCTCCGGGGTTTTCAGGTCCTAGGAGGACGCTGGCGCAAGTTGCGAGAGGACAGGACAAGATCCTGAGGCAGGAGAGCAATATTGGGCTTTAGGGGCAAAAAGGGGTGTTGGGAGAGATCAAAAGGAGGTCTCTCAGATCAGAGTGGTAGGTTGGGGTTTTCAAGGATGGGGAATCCAATGGAAGTAGTTTCGAGGCGATCGGAGCGTGCGATGAGTGGCTAGAGCGCAGGGCTCATAACCTGTTCAAGCCAAAACTTGCTGGAAGTGCACAAAGTGCTGCTGAGCTGCTCAAATAAGGTCCAGACTAGAGTCCAGTGTGAGTAACTGATGATATAGACAGTTGTGGAGAGGTATACAGCACCTAGAGTCCAGTGTGAGTAACTGAAGAGGAGAAACACTGGACTCTACAGGGTATGTGCGCTTCTGGGTAAACAAATGTAAACAACAAGTGAAGGAAACAAGTCAAGGGCGCATCTAGCGCTACAATGCAGCTATGAAGCTGAAACAACTTGGTAGTAAGTAGGGTAGACCATCATAGTAAGTAATAGAGTCATAAGAAGAGGTGGAAATCACCAAAACTAACAATAACTGGGGAGACTCTGAACCTAATGTAGACTCTGGTGACCAAGCCAGAGCATTGGACGCATCAGATGAGTGGGAGGACTCCAACAATGATTCAGATGATACCAAGTCAGACAATTCAACCACAGATCATAGCGAGGGGCTGGAGTCTGACCTCGAGTTGGAAGAAGAGGTTTTGATTGCTTCTTACTTGGACTTGTATGGAAAGCCAGACAGTCATGCTTCATTTGCCATTTGTGTTTTGCCATTTGTCCGAAATCATTCTTCATTTGGAAAATGCCTTTGGTGGGACTTCGAACACCATTTGTCCCTTTGTAGATTTCATTTTTCATTTGTCCGAAATTCAAAATGTAGATTGCACATTGCATTTTTCCCAACTGACCTTGTCAATTTTACAAGTGAAAACTTGAAATGCACAAGTCAAAATGTATAAGTCAAAGTATCAAAAGTGCAATTCAGAATGTCGAAGTCAAAATATCCAAAGTGTAAGTCAACAAATGTCAAAGTCAAAATATCAAAAGCGCAAATCATAATGTTGTGTGAGCCAAAACACCAAACATATGGTGGTCTGTAACTATGTAGACTAGATAGTATCAAAAGCACAAATCATCACCTTGTCTGGTAGTTGTGGCGCCATTGGCATTGGTAATTGTGGTGGTTGGTGTTCGTGACGTTGTCTGGTGGTGGGGTCAGCAGGACATGTGAGCAGCAGAGTAGAGAACTCGAATGGGCATGGAAAAGGGTCGAGCATAACATTGGATGAGTCGATCATGATGTCTGAGTCCTGGGTGTTGGAGGTGCTGGATGTGGCGTAAACAAGATGGACAAATGTGAAAGTGTCTGAAAACAATGCGAAGAACATCACAAGGCGTTCACAAAGCATTAAAACAGATCGAAAACACATAACTCACCTATTGGGCTCAAGATCAAGCTGCCCAAGTCAGCAATTCCATGGAGATGGTTCGGCATTAAGTACATACTGAGAAATGTGCCAGTTGAAGTCCTGGAGAGCGCGAGTCAAATATTTGTCTTTAGACGAGTTGAGAGCCAAGATGGGGATGTTCAACGGGCATAGACAAGGCGATTGCGATTGACGAGGTGACAATGCCAGCGAAGATGGCACAATGAGCTGCGGTACCATCAACTCAACACAAGTTGAGGGAACGTGGCTGACTGGAGAGGATCAGTACCACAGTGCATGCGTCAACAGTGAATACTAGAGATCAAGAATCGTGAACTTACTTGTGTTGTCTGGACAGTGGGCATCCCTCAGAGTGTCTGCACTGGACCAATGGTTAGACATCAATGTTGCACAGAAGATTCAAAGGCGAAACAACTTAGTGCCTTCATGCATATGCAGGGTGTGGTTGTGCCTTATTGTCATTAATGATTGTTGATATGATACAGTCAGTCCAACTACCTTGCGTGCGTGGGTGCATCATTCTGTAGTCGCTGTCGTCGTCTTTGCATGTGTCACTGGCCATGTGTGTGCATGTTTGCATGCTCTGTAAACAAGGTGCCTGCTGTTGTAGACGGTGCTATTGTTCTGGTAATGTTGTGCAAGCCAAAACACCAAATGTATAGTGGTTTGTAACTATGTAGACTAGACATTTTCTACTGCTGGAAGGGATTCAATTCAAAGCCTGCCCATTCACAAAACTTGTTGCAAACATGTTGTTTCTCAAAAAGCTCCACCCCCTTTTGCACATTCCCATCACTAAATAGTCTCTGACCCTGACCAACACTCCTATGAACAAAGCATCAGCTAGCAGAGCACCACAGCCAGCAAAAACTTACGGATGAGTGAGAATTTGTGGATCTGTCAGTAGAGTATTATTTCCTGGAGATGGACATACAATCATAAAGTTAGCATGATGGATCCAATATCAATACAGAAATACCTTGATAGTCAGATATATACACCTGCTTGCCAGTCTTGACATATTGTACATGCTGTGTGAACGCCAGGAATTGTGCAATATTCTCCACATCTGGGTCCAAAAGGTCACAAGGTGCTGCATCACCATTGTGAATATACTTCACAAAGTCCTCGCCGTCTGAAGGGGTAGGGATGAGTTCCTTGCCAAGGTACATCATGCTGACGACAGCACTGGTTTTTCTTGAAAAAAGTGTGTGGGGGTTGCTGCAGTGGACCTAGAGGACAGAAGCTGTAGGAGGAAGTTGGTAACCCTGTAGTGACCTCAGTAGATATTCAAGCTACTGAGGGACTAATGAAAAATAACTACTGTGTATAGTGCGCTCGAAATGCTTATGTAAGCATCGCACGGTCACGCACTGAAGTACCAGTAACACATGCTGGTTAACTTTCAACAGTTTTTACCAATGGCAAACCACCTTCTTTGGTGATTGCCGGTGCATTTGAGTAGGCCAATAGTAGACCTGCATCCACGAAATGCAGACGAAGGATGTTAAAAGGAGGTGGTTCCTTGGCACAATCAATAGCATGGTCAATGAATTCATATGTCATCTTCAGTAGGGCTTTGGCCCAATACAAAACATTGGCTTCGTGGTAGAGTATGTTCGACTCGTCTTTAAGGGCAAACCAGCTAAATGGAGGACCAGCAGGTTCATTGGCAGGAAAGTCATTGATGTAAGGCCGCTTCAGGATGACTTCATAGTTGGGACTGGAACCCATGCCAGAGCACGTCAGAGGTGAGAGCATCAGTTGGGCAGATTGGGCAGTCTTGAATGCACCAACTCCAAGAATGGCATCAGTTGAGTGGTCAAGCCTGATGTTGCCAGAGAACAGCTCTGCTGTCTTGGTGCAGATGAGTTTGTCAAGATTGTATACAGGGATGGGATAAAAGTCAACCTGCATGATATTCTGCCGAAAGACTGGACTCATATGAGTACATTGTCTACTCTGTGACTTTGTGTGGCTCACCTTTTTTTACATTAAATTCACAGGCACCTCCAGACTGTAACGCTTCTTTGAGCCAATCGCAATTGGGTGAAGAAAATATGTTCCCAAGGTGTTTCTTCTGCAGTGGGTGGCTGAACGATCCACTTGACGTACTGCTAGTATGACGGTGGTGGCGCTTGACAGCCGTAGCGTTAGTTGTATCCTATGTCAACTTCATGTCAGTAAATGAATGAGAAATAGAGTCATGATATACTACATTATTGCCTATAACATCCTCTGAGATTGGTCTCTCAAACACGCTACTTGACGCTGTGGAAGTTGCCCATCTGTTGGAAAGGAAAAGAGGTGTAGGTGGCTCAGAACTCAATGTAGATTGCAACACAACACTGGGAGTCACAATCGTGGGAACAGTGTCTGGCTGAGAAAATGATTGTACCCAGGACAGAGGTGCTGTTGTGGGGTGCAATGGTTGCCGGGACACTCTTCATGAGCAAGTGGGTGGTGGGGAGGAAGGCTCAAGTTTGTCACAAAATGCCTCGAACTCTTCCCATTGGGCCTTGGGGACAATGACGAATAAGCCAAATTGTTTGGTTTTGAATACTATCACTTTCGAGTTTTTTTGATTGCTTGCATTAAGACAGTCACCATAAAAGTATGGTTGGGTGCTAGGGTGCTTCATGAGATCAACCCATTTGGCGTCACAGACAATGAACTCGTTTTCTCACCACCCAAAACTTGGGTAATAAGTTTTGATGCATGGCACAACGGTGTGGAGAGCAACAGATGCGAGCTCGTAGGCTGTGCTCTGTGCATCAATATCTTTCAACCCTTCACATATGCTCTATAATGCTGGATTAATAGTAGTACTACAGTGATGTTATTTAGTACTTACACAAATATTATTGGAGCGAGCATTTTTCTTTTTGCCCCCAGCTTCAAACACTGCAGAGATTTCCAATAAGATTGTCTCTGCAGGTGGTGGATGGTAAGCAATGTGTGCCCAGCATTCCCACTGTGCAGTGTATTGCAGATGCTGTGAGCTATAACCTGAGGAACCTGGCGGAAGTGCCATCAAAGCATTCAAAGCAGCCCGTGCTGCAGGAGGAGCCGGCAGCTGGATATTGTTCCAGGCAGATGGAACGTATACATTTGGTCTGCCTGGAAGTGGAAAAGGAAGGGGTGGAGGTGTGAAATTCACCATGGGCGGACCACCAGTACCACCAGTTCTGGCAACTGAACCTGACATTGCCATAACAGTGGGTGGATTGAGCGAAGCTATGGGTGGGTTGAGTAACAAACATGGTGATCAGATCAAGCATACCTCAAGACTGTGCAGCACTTATGGACTGGCGTATATCCTGTGGATTGGGGACTGGCCATGGCGCTTGTGATAATTTCCCTCACTGAGTGGGATCATAGGCCACGACATAGTGGCAAGATTCGCCTTTCTGGATAAGGGCTTGGCACCTAGATCGTTGGCAAAACCTGTCTTCTGTTGCAAACACGTCCTCCATAAACTGAGTAACAAGGCCTGGAGTAGGTCCTTGCATAGTGAGATGTTGATAATGGGATATCTGTAACAGGATACTATCTGGGGCTAGACATGGAGGGGTAGCAATCACAGAGACCGACTTAAATATCAGAACTGTGAGTTGACTTGAAAGAGCAGTATGTTCATGCACGTTAGCGGAGACACGACCAATGAGCATTGAAAACTTACCACCACCAAGAACAAACATTTCCACCCAGGTGAATACACAATTCATTCTTACCATCCCCAAGTTCGGTCATCTGCCCTCAAAGCAAGTTCAGAGCAGACATAGTAGACTTGCACGAACAGGGTGGCTTATGCTTGTTGAAGTCGCACGTGCACCTGGCATAAACCGTCGATGAAGTGCACACAAGACTGTGACCCATATTAGTGTAGACTTAGTAATAGTCCTCTTTAGAGTAGATGTTACATGTCACATGTCATGCATCACAGTCACGCGTCACAATGTTTGTTGTATATAAACAGTGTTCATCGCTTATATAATATAACAGCTCTTGATCAGCTACCACTATCATCTCAGGTTGTGCACTCCACCCAACAGGTGAGTTGGAGTAGCAGTTCCTCTATGTATATAGGTATTGCTTCAACAGGTTATGAGCCCTGTGAGCACACTGTGTGCAGCAATGCACCAGACAGCGCTCCAGCTCCCTGTAGTGTTGCTTTAACTAGCTTGACGCTGTGGAAGACAGTGAGCTCCTAGTTGAGCCCCTGCACAGCCACAAGGTGAAGTTCGTCGATGATTTGTGCCAGTCATTGAGCTCCTTAGTTGAGCACCTGCACAAGCAAAGTTCATTGACGACTTGTGCTGGCTGACCCTAGTCATGAGTTAGCTGTTGACAGAAGTGCTTTCACTAGCACTCAGGTGTTTCTTCTTTTCTTGTCTGTCCGTTGTCGCATTCATTTGCTGACTCCATTGACCCAACAGAATTCACCATGTCCAGCGCTCTTGACAAAATGGTCCCCGTGTTCACTGGCTCCAACTGGCAGCAGTGGCACACCTCGATGCAGGCCTACCTTTGGGCACAAGGCCAGTGGTTTGTTTACTTGACTACTCAACCCGTCGATGGTCATGATGACTGAAACAACTGGGACGACTCCACCGAGAGAGCGCTTGGTAATATTACCTTGCGCCTCGCTCCCTCCATCCAGGTCGCTATTGCAGACCTTACTACGGTCAAGGAGGTGTGGGACTACCTCAAAAAGAGTTTCGGTGCCCCCAGCATCAGTTCTGCCTATGCTGAGCTTAGAAAGCTCCTCTCGACTACCATCCCCGCTGGCTCCCATCCCGCTCCGGCAATCACGAAGATGCTGAGTCACTTCACTTATCTCAAAGACGCTGGTTTTGATTTCCCTGCCCCCATGCAGACCATGATAATCCTATGCAAGCTCCCTCCTACTATGGAGGTTGTACCACAAATTCTCAGCCAGACATCCCCGGACGAGATTAAGAACCTCAAGCTGGAAGGTATTGTGAAGGCCGCCATGCTCTCGTTCGAGCAGAAAGGTGCTACTCGTGGCAGTGGTAAGGGCCCCCAGGCCAATAAACTTAGCGCTGTGAAGCGCAAGCCGGCTGACCCCAAGTTCGCCCAGCAGCAGCAAGGTGGGTCCAACAGCAGTGTGAGCAGAAACGCTCCTGCCCAAGGACAGGGAGGCCGCACTCGTCGAGGCAGCAAGAAAGCTCATGCTCGACACGAAGCTGCCCAGCAGGCTGCCTTCACCACCTATGTCCACTATGATGGACCTGAGCCAACTGTCGACCCTCGCGCCCTGGCACACACCCCCGGTGCTACCAACTTTGGCCCCCCCGCATTTGATAATACTATTAAGGCCTTTGACTTGGCACACCACTTGGGGGTAGAACCCTCCTGCCAAACCATCCACACCCTCGACCATATCGTGTTGACAGCTAGTGCAAGCCTGGACCAGCCCGAGGCCGGTCCCTCCTTGCTGAAGCGCCCTCGTCTTGAGGAGTGCATCACCATGTATGAGGAGGATGCCATCTCCCTCAGGGATGATGAACCTATCGCCCACAAACTGTTCACTGATGACGAGTTCGACGAAGTCCACGCAATGGTCCTCGATCGCTACAATGCAATGTCGATGGCAATGGATGTGGAGGCCAGCCTCTTCAGGCAAGTACCTTCTGCACGTGTGCTGACCGACACTGACACGCTCCCTTTACATGTGCTCTATACGCCTGCACTGTATATAGTGAGTAGTCACTATAATTTGTCATGTCGAGTCTCGAGTAATGCATATATCTGTTTGTGTTCGAATAATGCATGCTGTGCTGGCTGTAAGGGAAAAATGGTCAACGATAGTGAACTATCTGGTGCTTTCTGGCTACTAGACTCAGGCGCATCCCACCATTTTACTGGTGACATAGGCGATTTCGCCTCCTACAACACGCTAAAGCGAGCGCACTATGCCAAAACAGCTAATGGTGTAGCACTGATTGCTGGCATTGGCACGGTTTTACTCCAGTGCCTAGACCACAACTCTGGGGATGAGAAAGTAATTACACTCACCCAGGTGCTCCATATGCCAGGTGCTACTGCACACCTTATTTCTATGGGCAAAATGCTCCAGCACAATTACAGAGTCACTGGCAATAAGAGAGGCATTAGCCTCACTCACAAAGCTGAACGCCTATGGTTTGGGCCAGACCCAGAAGATGATCACAACATTATTATTTTTGGGATTAGATCTATCCCAATAATTAGATCTAACTATATCGCCTCTGTGAGCAAAGTCAATTATGACATTATGCACCGGAGATTTGGGCACCCCTTGAAGGAAGTCCTCCAACACACGCAAAAGCATACGCAGCGCTTCCCGGAGATCCACTTCCCTACTGAGGACTGTGTTTGCCCTGGATGTGCTCTTGGCAAAATGCCCAATCAAGCTTTCCCAGAAAACAAAAGACATGCTTCCAAGCCCTTTGAGCTGGTGCACTCTGATCTCAAATCCTTCCCGGTTACGTCATACCAGAAGTTTCAATATGTTATTACCTTCTATGACGATTTCACCTCTCACGCCTGGACCATGCCTCTTTGCTCCAAAGCTGCAGTAATTATGGCTGCCAAAGATTTTCTTGAAATGGTGCACGTCCAACATAATGTGCACATCATTGGCTGGATGTCCAATGCTGGCGGAGAGTATAAATCCGATCTGTTTGATCGAGCACTCCTTGAGAAAGGAATTAAAATATATCAAAGTGCTCCTAGAACCCCCATGCAGAATGGCCATGCTGAGCGTTTAGGGCGCACTCTCATGGATAAAGCTGAGTCTATGCGGCATCAAGCCTGCATTCCTGACCCTTGGTGGGAATTTGTGTTCGCTCACGCAACCCACATCTACAACCGTACTCCGGTAGCTCGCCTCCGATGGTGCACCCCCCACGAAATGCTTAAGGGGGAGATGCCTAACATCGACCACCTCGGTGTGTTTGGCTGTGGAGCCTTTGTCTACCTCCCAGCCACGGCTAGAGCAAATAAGATGGCTCCCAAGTCGGAGCTAATGACTTATGTCAGTGTTGCCCCAGGCAATGAGCACAATTTCTTGTTTATGCACTCCACCAACGCAGTGTTTACCCCTGCCCACGCCGTCTTTGACGAGTGTCACTTCCCTCACTGCCCCAAAAACAGGCACAAACCTCTTGAGAACCCTTTTGGAAGGGCAAATCCAAAACCTACCACCGATCGACCAGGGAATCCCCCTGAAGATATCGACAGTGATGACGATGTGGAACATGACCATGGCTACCCACATCCCCAAGCACAGGATGACGATCCAAAGCGCAAGGAACCCCAGGCTCCTGAGGAAGAGCCTAACCAAATAAATCCTCCCTGTACGCCATCTCCAGTGCCTCCACCGGCACCGAGAACGCCTTCACCGGAAAGAAATCTGCCACCTCTGGCACTGCAGCGCCCTGGCCGAGCTGAATGCCACCAGAATGCGCCGTGCCCTCCAGCAGTGAATATCCCTGCCCGCCCCCAACATGAACATAGAGTGCCATTGTGCCCCGGTAACATGTATCGTGAGCAGCAACATCCCGTTGAGCAACTCCGGGATATCGAAAGTGCCTTGCGATGGCGAGAAACAGTGGGTGAGGCCTCTAGGCCCCCACAACCGGACACACCAGACCATGTTCCTGGTGGTTTCCCTGACACTTCTGCAATGCCCAGTGAGGAAGACGTGCAAAAGATGTGTGAGGAAGGGGGAGCAAACCTAGTCCGTTTCATGATGGGCAAAGCCCTCACAACCCGCGAGCCTCAATATGAGAGCGTCCGCAACTGGTCCTACAAGGACATCGCTCGCTTACCCCAAGCTGAGCAGAAACTCTGGCGACTTGCTTGCCAAGAAGAGCTCGACGTGCTGCGAAAGCGCAAAGTCTTACTAGTTGACTGTCCCCGAGACCGGAAGGTCATTAAGAATTGATGGGTCTTCGACATGAAGTTGGATGGCCGCAAGAAAGCCTGCTTAGTAGCAAAAGGCTTCTCCCAGGTCGAGGGATTAGATTTCGACCAGGTCTTCTCACCAGTTGTGCGCTTTGAAACAGTGCGCCTCATGCTTGCGCTTGCCACACTTGAGAATTGGTATATCACTGGACTCGATGTTCAGAGTGCCTACTTGTATGGCAAGCTCAACGAAGAGATCTACATGGAGCAACCCAAAGGGTTTGCCGTTCCCGGGCAAGAGCGCAAAGTGCTCTGCCTTTGGCATGCCCTCTATGGCCTCAAACAGGCCGGCCTAGCCTGGTGGCGCACACTCGATGAGTCTCTGAAAGAGCTCGGGTTTGAGTGCCTTAAGTCTGAAGCAGGCATCTTCTTCTATAAGAAAAAAGACACCAACATTGTCATCGGTATCATATATGTTGACGACGCACTATTCTGGGCCCTAACAAGGCTGTTGTTGATGCTATCAAAGTGCAGTTCATGCACAAATGGGAGTGCAGAGACCTTGGAGAACCTAATGAGTTCTTCCAAATGCAAATCACTCGCAAAGGTCACGCTATCCGCTTGGATCAGTGCACATACCTACAAAAGGTCATTGAATGCTGTGGCATGCTCAATGCAAAGTCCGCAAGCACCCCACTGCTGGCTGGCTACTATGCCGCCAAGAATACAGAGCCTGTTGATGCAGATCTCCGCTCCTGTTTCCAGACGGTAATAGGGTCCCTCCTGTACCTTATGTTGGGCACTAGGCCCAACATCGCCTTTGCAGTCACCCATCTCTCACGCCATGCCACGAACCCATCTCAGGACCACCTGAACAAAGTGCTATATATCTGTCGCTACTTAATTGGGACATCTACATACTCCCTAGTATACAATGGTGGATCCGGTGTTGGACTGATTGCATGCATGGACTCAGATTGGGGATCAGACCCTACCTCTCGCCTCTCGCAGACAGGTTTCTACCTGAAGCTTGCAGATGGCTTGATTAGTTGGACTTCTCGTGTGCAGAAGACTATTGCATACTCGTCCACTAAGGCTGAATATATGGCTTTGAGCGATTGTGCTCGCCAAGTTACCTGGATTTGAAGTTTGCTCAGTGAGCTCAGCTATAAGCTGAAAGCTATCCCGATCTGTGGTGATAATCAGGGGTCCATATTCATGGCATCCAACCCTGTAACAGAGCCTCACTCCAAGCACATTGACATCCGCTACCATGGAATCCACGAGTCAGTTGTGAAAGGTAATGTGGAGTTATTCTTCATTGATGGTGCTGAGAATCCCACCAATCTGCTCACCAAGAACTTACCATGTGAGAAATTCACAAAGTTCAGAGCTCAACTAGGCTTACAGTTTCCCTCTGGCGGCATCTAGCACCTTATTCGCTGAAGTGCTCTACGTGCAGCACAGTGAGGGGGAGTGTTGAAGTCGCACATGCACCCAGCGTAAACTGTCGATGAAGTGTGCACAAGACTGCGACTGTCAAGACCGGTTCTCCTCAACAATCTTACTAGGAGGTCCAGGGATGCAGGGGACTAATGAGGAGGTAAGTCCAGACACTAGTAGGTGCTAGTTAGTGTGGACAGTCAAGTCCAGGTCATACGAATGAAGTCCGGGCACTAGAGAAGCACTGGGAGTAAGTCCGGGTTTTTGCGGAGTAAGTCCGGACCACGGGAAAGTGGTCCGGAGTTGAGCACAGTTTGTCTGGAGCGAAGGACATCCCAGAGGTGGGATAAGTCCTAAGAGGTCTAGCATCGAGTCTGGGACAGAGGTGGCTTTTGCCCTTGTGCGAGTAGGAGACTTGCTAGGATCAGACATAGGACCAAGGGGATGAGATAGGACGGAGACCGGAGTTGGCCGGAGTTCAGGAGTTCAGGTGAGCAGATGGATTAGGAGAGCATAGTGGGTAGTACAGAGGGAGGAGTATCTTAGTCGAGATTTGATCTAAGGACTACTAGGCCGGAGTTTGGTAGTTTATATAGTAAAGAGACTAGAGGTGAGTATATACGGTGACAAGTAAACACCTTAGCCAGGACAAGGGACAGAGCAGAAGCAGACAGGAAAATAAACCGGAGCAGAAGCAGACACGGGGAACTAGGATTACAGGGACAACGGAGGAAAAGCAGGGACAAGGGAACTAGGCCGGAACAGGACAGGTAAGGGTCAGAGGTGGACTTAACTAATGTTAAGTCTGGAGTGATGTCCAGGACTGGAGGAAGTGGAACCAGAGGAAGTGCACAACCGGAGGAAGTGCAAGAGCAGAGGGAGTGTGCAGGTGGAGGAGGGGCAGAGTAGCCGGAGGAAGGTCCGGAGTTGGACATAGAAATGTCCTAGGCCATTGGTGGACCTGACAGAGGAAGCAGAGCAAGAGCAGGAGCAGAACTGAGCCAGAGTTGGATATACAATCCAGAGTTGGGCTACATTGCAGACAAGGCTAAGGGAGTGGCCGGACTGAAACCAGAGTAGCGACTAGTGGTAGGTACAGGTCCAACGCGGAGGAGTTAGACCGCAGATCTGTCTGTAGGAAGACAGGGGTTAGTCCTAAGGCGGAGATGGATGTAGTGACTGGAGTTGAGCTGGGGTACAGCTATGGGGCTGGAGATGGCTGGACTAGATCCGGAGTTGTGTCTATGCCTAAGGAGAGGTCAGGCGGGCCAAGGTTAGACCGGAGTTGCAACTGGGAAAAGTATGGATATGACAGCGACCCATATTAGTGTAGACTTAGTAATAGTCCTCTTTAGAGTAGATGTTACATGTCACACGTCATGTGTCACAGTCATGCGTCACAATGTTTGTTGTATATAAACAGTGTTCATCACTTATATAATATAACAGCTCTTGACCAGCTACCGCTATCATCTCAGGTTGTGCACTCCACCCAACAGGTGAGTTGGAGTAGCAGTTCCTCTACGTATATAGGTATTGCTTCAACAATGCTACAATTCATTTGATGGATGGAGAATGATGGAGGAACAAATGGACATGGGGATAATCAGATGGGATGAGATGGCAATAGTGAACTGCAGGGGTAAACCCACAGGTATCTGAGTGCCGACCCGGGCCCAACCAGCTGACCATATCCACCAATGTAACCCCTAAGGGCACTATCATTCATATTCAAATAATGTTATTAATTACATGATGTATATACACAATATATCTACATGATCATGGTGGCGGTCATGGCGCCCATTGGCATGCGTGCGTGCGTGCTATGGTGGTGGTTAAGGAGTGGAGAAGTGGTGGTCATAGGACAAGCCAGCAGCACAAGCATTGTCATCATCGTTGCACCTCTCATGCTGCAGGGTGGCTGTCATTTTCATGGTCGTCACCACTGTGCTTCTGCACACTGCAGGCGGTCATCGTGTCTCAGCATGCTGAAAATTTCATTGTCATCGCTGTAGTGCCTCTGTATGGCAGATGCCATTGTCATTGGGATGCACCTAGCTATGTGCATTGTTGTGCTCATCCAAGTGGTGGTGGTCACGGCAATCGCCAATGTGCATGCATGCTATAGTGGTCAGCGCGAGAGGTGGTGGTTGCAGGGCAGGGTAGCAGCCGGGCATCGTCGTCGACGTGCATGCGTGTGTGCATGCTATGGTGGTAATCAGCGTGAGACAAAGGTGGTAGAGATGTGGTGGTCACAGGGGAAGGGTTAAAGGTGGACGTCATTGCTCTCACTGTTGTGTCTCTGTGGTCACTGTCATCATTTGCGCAGGTGGGTGTCGTCATTGTGGTTGGTGTTCCTCTGTGGGCCGCAGCAGTGGGCATTGTCGTCGAGTGGGGTGGGGGCGGCTATAAGTGGGTGTGTTGTCATTGTCGTGCCTCACCTGTGCCACCTAAGCCACCCATCCAACCTGCAAAGTGTCCTTGGGAGATCATTGGGCATTGTGGGCGATGTTGAAGACTGAAATTCAAACCTGCAAACATTAGCTGAACATGAGAAGGCGAGATGACTTACTTAAGGCACACATGAGTGGTGCAGACACCCAGACCTACTTCAAGGTACGCATGTGTGGTCATTAGACCCAGGGGTCAGGTGCTACAGGTCAAGGACACATACCTGGGCTGATGTGTAGGGCGTCGTTGGCGCCATCATCATTGTTGTTGTGGTTGGTGCTATTGAGATTGTGATAGTCATCCACCGAATTGGGCACATTGATGGGCTGAAGTAATACACCACAACACTACAAAACACAAGTGTACCCCCTTCCCTCCGACCTCCCCTCTCCCCTACATGGGGACCTACCATAGGGTCACCGGGTACTGACAGTATGGCATTCCAACGCAGATCCGACCCATATGGTACCCACCCGTGACCCATCAGGGGTACCTTATACCCCTGCATTTTTCTAGATGGCAATAATGTTGGAGTTATAAACAGACTGTTGTGGTATGTTTACCTACTTACATAAGCATGCATCGCACTAGAGTAGAGTTCCTAGTCCCATAGTTCCCTCAGTAGCTTGCCAGCATACTGAGGTTATCTACAGATCTCCTTCTCCCTTCCTTAGGCTAGACCTTCCCTGTGCAGACCACCACCTTTCTATAGATAATTGTATGGGAGTGGCCACAGCCTAAAGGAACAGGACAGGGTGAAGAACAAAACATGACAGAAAAAGGAAACTCACGAGCAATGGTGGGCCACCAGTCAATCAGGCAGACAACATAACCCCTTGTAATAAGGCACCATTTCAATGAACGGCTGCCAACTGTGTATCAGTTGATCAAAGATAGGTGAACATGGTGGCTCAGTGTGTTACGGAGCTCAGTGCTTAATGTAGATAAGCGACCAGATCTCAGACGAGGCTGCATTGTAGCTTGCTGTATGCCATCTCTCCCATGACCTTGTGCCACCAGGCCATTCAAAACCCCTTGAACACCACAGTACGACCTTGATGGCGAAACGTTTGAATCAAAATAAACCCAATCGTAAGTCCTGCACTCACCATAACTCAAGATAGGTTGCATGATTCTCTCTACTTTCAGCCCCACTTGATCAGATTGAGCCCCACATCAGGCGATTGTGGAAGGCCCGATTGACCGACAAGGAGATTCTCGCAGAGCTCCATAAACATATCAATAGTGATGAGTATGGAATAGGGTGAGTTTGCATACACTGTTTGTGATAAGGGCACTGACCTATCATTTCAGCCTGACAAAGTTTAAGGCCATCAGGAAACAGCTTGGGTTGTGTCATACCCGCCAGCAAGGGCTTACTCCCAACGACATTCGAGAGGTCATGGTTGAAATGCAGAACATTTATCCTGATGCTGGTGTGTGAAATGATTGGCCTGCTATTTCATGAGCACAGCTTGGCAGTTTTGAGGTAAATTGATCATTACTCTACATAGTGCTGACTATATGTAAACTATTATACAGGAGTGTCATAAGCTCATATTTCCTTACATATGAGGCTCACTTACTGAGCAAATGCAAGGCCAACCGTTTGCAGCATCACCAATTTTGGGCTGCCGGTGTTAATGACATATGGGCTGTTGATCAGCATGATAAATGGCTACAGTTTGGCCTTGCGTTACACACAGGAATCGAGCCCTTTTCAGGGTGCATCTTGTGGGTGAAAGTGTGGCATTCTAATTGAAACCCACAGCTCATACTTTCCTACTACCTTGAAACAGTAGAGAGTTTTGGGCGTAAGTGTCTCACATGTATGCTTTTCTCGTTGCTGACATGCTTGCATACTGCCAGACATCCCTATGGTGACTCAGAGTGACCCTGGAACAGAAAAGTTTGGGATCACCAATGCGCAGACCTTACTGTGGCAAATGCACAATCTGACACTTGAAGGCTTTGTCCAACACCAATGGATGCGCACCAAGAAGAACATCATGCCGGAAATTGCATGGTCACAGCTCCAACAAGTTTCTCTCCAGGCTTTGAAAGACTCCTTGATTCAGGTTTGGATGCTGGCTGGTATGATCCTGACAACACCCTACAGCTGTGAGTATGATAGACGTACTCACAGTATTGTGTTGATCTAAACTATGTTTACTGCAGCATGGTGTTCCGTTGGCTTTTTATTCTGTGGCTCCAAGTCGAACTTAACAACTATCGTGACCGCATCAACAACAGCCGCAAATGTCATGACAGGAAAAAAGTATGTGTTAATAGTACTACTTGAGTATTCTGTTGACTTATGTCCGTGCTTGGTCATGCAGGTTTTACCACACAGAGTTCCAGAACCCATATACACATGCACTGAAGACTATGGAGCATTGGATTTCAAGGTAACTTTCATCCTTCAACAGCGGTACTATGGATGCTAAGCTACCTGTAGGTAATGGTATCTCCTGCAGCCATTGATCACATACGCCAGCTTTATATCAATCCCAAACATGTCGTTTTTGACCTCATTCCACTGACTCTCAACAAATTCCTTGACAGGTGCTACCATTAGTTGGGCTGCCCCTCTGTTGGACGTTTGACAGTTTGGATTATCTACTGTAACCTACTCAACTTAGTGCGACAGTGCGAGGGTATACCTGCAGTTTTGACAGCAATAGTAGAGATGGAGGGACACGAGGCAGTAGATGAATTACAATTGTTGCCAGGTCTGCAAGATCTCCATGAAACAGAAGGATATATGGGTGGGGTGGCTAATGGCTTGGGGCTTCATAAGGACATTCGTTCAATCTCTGGATATCATCTACTAACACTGATTCATTTCAGAGGCAGCACATATGCAGGCATTGGATCAGATGGCTAATGATGAGCCTGAACCCATTGATGCTGCACCCTCATTACTGGTGGTTCAATTTTCTTCAGACAAAGACCCAGACTCAGCTGAGGAGGATGAAGTAGATAGTAGTCTGTGACCACAGCTCTGTATCTATGTTCTACATAGTACTTGATCTACCATCGATAAGAATTGATAAGAAATGTTTTGATCATGCTGATTTGAGTTTAATGGTGATTACTACAACAGCGCTTCGTACCTTCCTCGTGTCCCTTCAGTTATGGAGGAGGCTCAGATAGCTCAGATCACAGTTTCTCCCACTCACACCACATGGGACCATGTTGTTATCCAGGTACGCACACATGAGGCTTTTGTATATAAAATTTGGGGTGACCATGGGTGAGTTGTTATTCATGGCCAACAACTATTACTGGGCTGTTATTGGAGAGACCACTGATGATGGATGGGTGTATGGTGCAGGTGATTGGTATGTAGCTAATTATCAACCGAAGACACTTGCTAACTTGAACAATAGTCCATACATCCGATGTGGCAGTGGGACGCCACCTTTACCTTTCACTATCCAATGCAAGTCAGAGAATGAGGCGAGAAAGGTTGTAAATACCCTTCAACCACTCATGAATTCGTTACCAGATGGTGCAAATCATACCCAGCTCCTTACAGCATTTGACAATCCGGCTGTTTGGACATTAGTCAGTGATGAAGCAAGTTTCTATGCAGTTGTCATTGGTTCCCCCCCTGGCATTCATCGCACAGCGTAAGCCTCCTCTTCTTAGCTATCTAACTTGCCTCATACTACATGTGTAGAGAAAGCACGTTGCATGCAGAGAGGGGATTTAGTAGCCATAAATGCAGAGAAACATCATCTCTTTGGATTGCCCTTGCTTTCGTGATCGTCAAAGGCAACACACAAGATATGCCACCATTATTCACCTCCACTAATACCAATGCAAACACCATGCAGGTCACGGTCAACGCATTAGGTGAACAACTGTCCTGCTCACTGAACACCTCATCTCTTTATTCAGTGTCGACCTCTTCGTCTCATACCTCGTCTCGCACCTTCTCATCTTTCCCCTCCTTGTCTGGCCCATCTATTTCCTTCTCTTCCTTGTTTTCCCAAGATTCTGCGGCTTCCCGGCCCACTTCTAACCGATCGGATTTGTTGACACATCCACCGGTTGATCTGTCTCCCATCATTTATAGCCATACTTGGAATTTACATGGTATAATTTCCAGCAACTACTATCCAACACCAACAGCATCTGTTCGAAAGTTAGCTTGCTTGCTCAGAGATCTTGCTGCTCATTATCTCACTTGTCATGGGTATAGTGTAGAAATTGTTGATCTCATTATTGATGCACATGGCCACTATTCCAGTGAGCAGTTCATCATGTTCCTGGCAGGGAGGGGCATGGCCATAAATGAAGCTAAATTTTTACTACTACTCATTGAACATGGTGCAGGAGAAAATGTCTAGTCTACGTAGTCTCCTCGCTCATATCGTCATCTCAATGTATAGTACCCGCCGAGCCTGTATGTACTATAGGATTCCCAGGCTAGCCCGTTCATGCCAATCAGCCTGGGAATCGGTCTCTGCTATATATGTCCTCTGTTGGAAAGCAAGACTTAAGGTCCATTAGAAACCACTATACGTTTGGTGTTTTGGCTCGCACAACTTTATGATTTGCGCTTTTGATATTTTGACTTTGACATTTGTTGACTTACACTTTGGATATTTTGACTTCGACATTCTGAATTGCACTTTTGATACTTTGACTTATACATTTTGACTTGTGCATTTCAAGTTTTCACTTGTAAAATTGACAAGGTCAGTTGGGAAAAATGCAATGTGCAATCTACATTTTGGATTTCAGACAAATGAAAAATGAAATCTACAAAGGGACAAATGGTGTTCAAAGTCCCACCGAAGGCATTTGCCAAATGAAGAATGATTTCGGACAAATGGAAAAACGCATTTGGCAAATGAAGTGTGACCGTCTGGCTTTCCATACAAGTCCAAGTAAGAAGCAATCAAAACCTCTTCTTCCAACTTGAGGTCAGACTCCAGCCCCTCACTACGATCTGTGGTTGAATTGTCTGTATTGGATGATATGGTCTGGTCAGTGAATATCATTAAATAACCATATGATGACACAATGTCATTTGCAGATATTCCATTATCAGAGCAATAGAATTATTGTGCACACATTATCATTGATAGTCAGGCTGATTATTGGGTGATAATGGCTGACATAGTCACAAAAAGTTAACCAGCAGTTATATAGCCTCAACATTGAACCATCTTTCTGGCATTAAATCATCATTCATGATACTAGCCTGATCAGCAAAGATAATCTTATCTAAGTAATTATCCACTTGTACCATGTTGGCATGTCCTTGTAAGGTCTGGCTGGTTATATCAGGACCTTTACATTTTCCTGATGTAAAACCTCTGCCACATTTGACGTTGTGAGGAATATGTGGATTCAAAATCTGTCCTTTCGGCGTAATCCAATCGATGATGGCACCTTTCATTCCCTTTGTGTCATCGGCACAGGTGCCATTTACACCTTTTTGAAGCTGCAGATGTGAGTGCATGCACCTGCCTAGCTACTAAGTGGGGATAATTGACTTACAAGATCCACAACGAGGATTACTTCGTCCTCAGAAGACTCCATTAGCCGTTCCTCTAACCCAGGGACCATCCCCAGGAGTTCACAGAATACTTTGAGTTCCTTGCGCTCTCTGTAATGCGAAGGTAAGTAATGGTGTCTGGGTACTAGTCATATACAAACGCACACAGCTGAAAGCGATTCCATGTCTGGTTCTTCCCCCATTCTCAAGATGCCATTGGTAAGCAAAGTTTGGATACTGCAAAACGCATGGACTACATGTCCAAAATGGTGACCATGGTGAGCTAAAGGATCTTGTATCAACCTGAGTACCAAACAGAGTGAGACAACATTGCGTGACAGTGAAATGCCTACAGTTTCTTCCGCGGGCCAAGCTCCAAAGTGTTAGGGTTGGCACGCTTTTGTGCAGAAGGTAGTGAACCCGACGTGGGTGAATGAGAGCTGCCTGCCATGGGTTGAAGAACACTTGACAGCAGGGTCAAGGGCCTTGGCCGGTGTTACAACAAATTTGTGACCCATTCAAGCGCAGTCGACTCTACCAAAATATCAATGAAATATTAGCACCCAAGAGTCAACTGAGATACTGACCCGGTTAAAGAACTGCCATAATTTTTAGCAAAGTTGACAGCCTGGACAGCAGCTCCAAATGAGGTGAAGGCTTAATGTGGGTTATAAGAAGTTGAGGAAGCTCACCTTCTGCTTCTACCCAGCTCAGTCGTTTTCTCAGATGGCTAAAAAATTCCAAGATTTGACCGGCGTCATTGCACACGACAAACAAGCCAATCGAGGTAAGTACCATCCATGTTGAATAGATATTGCAACTTACACAGACAATTGGGATATATCAGAGGACATATGTGGGACTGCTACCCATACCAAGAAACACCTTCTCGGAAATGACCCATCTGTGGGGACGCATCTGGTCAAAATTTCATGGACAGCCCTTGAGCTTGAGAATAATGTTGGAGTCAGCACAACAAACACTGGCATGATGGACAAAATACTTACACAGTTAGTAAGGGAGATTAAAGGGATGAGAACTCAGTTGGAACATGTTGGCACTGATGTCGCGCTTCAAACTGAAGTGGTAGGGAAAATCAGGGCAGATCATGGTTGCCATCTCTGCCAGGGAGACGCAAGGCATAGTAGTGGGGCAGTAGAAAGTGAATGGAGTGACATGGAGCTGTCTCAGGATCCATCTGTGAGACCTTCATATTATTGAGTACAGTATGCACTTGTAGCGAATGAAATGTGCCTTGGAATACTCATATCTAACAGTCCAACAAACGATGCAATCCCTGCCAAGCGCAGATCTTCTCACTAGACATCTGACCAGGCATACCAAATGACAATATGGAATCAATGAGACATTTGATCTTGTATTGATGTTCCCACACTGACTTAATCCTGGTTGGGGTAACATAACCCCTTTTCCAAGTGTACTGATGTAGGACATCAGTGATTAGGTCAGTGATGAACTAACATTAAGTGAGTAAAAGAAAAAGAAAAAGACGAATACTTACCCATGCTAAGATTCATGATGCGAAGTCAGTGTTTGGCCGAGAAATTGCCTTCCACAAGTTGATGCTGTCAAGATCTTGAGTGAACTTCATGACGCCAAACCAACCCCTCGAATTGGGGTCCATTGCAGCATGCATGTACATTTTGACGAACACATTATCGAACCAGTTTACCTGGGGTTGTATGAGCAAACCAGCTTGGAAATTAAGTCATACTTCCAACTTACTACAGTAGCACAATTTGGGTCGATGTTGAATGTGTGAAGTATGTTAAATCCCCAGCAGGGATCCCACTTGACTGCCCTCTGAATGTACTCTAAGACCTCGGGTGCAATGGGGTGCATGGAGCTGAGAAGTATGCCACTGTAGTTTTCAGATGGAATGTTGATCAATAAATCTTTGCTACAGGCATAGCAATAGTTGTTCATGGTCTTGGTCACATCAGATATCTGATATTGAAACATGAGACATTGTTTGGGAAGAGGAGAAATTATGCACACCAGCTTTGAAAGCGGCCACAAATTCTGCACAATCCGAGCGTGTTTGTGTCGGACCCGAGTGCAGTACGATGGGGACTGAACAACTTTATAGTAATAATACATTAGATCAAATAAAACTTACTGCCTTGCAAAGTGAAGCCCAGGTGTAACAAATGCCTCTGTAGCGCTTCCTCGAATATATCTACAAATGATGGCTCTGAGGTCGATGAAACTGTCACAAACCAGAACCAATGTTCCCGAAATATGTTGAGGAAAAGTAACTTCCATCCCAGGCTTGCATTGATGGAGCGGATGAAGTCCCCTGAATAATATTAGCAATGACCTTAAGAGATGGTAAGTCCAAGCATATGTGCAGAATCCGTGCTTAATACTATTTGCATCGTAATGGTGTTGTCAATTTCCCTTGGATGAGCATCAGAGGAAATGCTGATGTCCTGAAAATCTAATCCGGTAAAGTCCAAGGCAGGCATGTCATTCATTTGTGAATATTTGGCTTGTCCCCCCAGACCAATTGCATTGGGGGGCTGACTGGTGACATGGTCGTTGGGCAGGGTAGGTGGTCTCGCAGTAGCGGTGACTTTGCCATGCGATCAGTGTAGATTAAAGTTCAATAAATTCATTACTTACCATAGCCCAATTCAGCTCAGATTGTCTCATGCAACAAATCAAGGGCGGATGGGTGGAAAGCAGCAAATGCCTCCTGCCAATCGACCAAGGGATCCGCAGCATGGTTAGCAATGTTGTCAGCCATAGGGAAGGGAAAAAGCCCACCAATGCCGAGCTTTATCATGAACTCAACCACTTGGACACATGCATCTATCATTCCATCTAATTGCGACAAATGCAGCAAGGAACTCTGATAGTTAGATGACTCGATAAAATCAGGATATCACTGCGAATCAGTCCAATAATTGCACCCCACAATTTCGTATTCAACTTCTTCCCTGTATTTTTACATTGTACCCCATTCTAAATAAATCTACTAATCTGAAAATTGCCATCCAATGGACATAGGAATGTGCACATTGGTGGAGTTATTTTAGTCACTAGAAGGAACTGAGGGGGACCGTACTGATGAATTCTACTGCCAATGAGATGAACAGTCAAGATGGAGCCAGAAGTGTTTACATATGTAAACAGTCAAATTCAGACAACCATAGCAATTTAACAAGGAGAACACACCTGCAAGGAAGTGTGCATTTGATCGAGTGAATCGGGCAGAAGTCCACCTCACTCCACAAGTGCCTCCCTTCAGGCAGGGTAATCATAGTGCCGATGCCTGCATAGTGCCTGGAACAATTGCCATGATATCATTTCTCATAATACTTTATCTGTGCCATCTAATAAATGAGATGGAAAGAAAGAGTGGATACAAGTGCATCAGTGAGGTGAGTTCATTCGATATGGAGACGTCACCAACATACATCTCCTGCAAGACCTCTCTGGACACAGATGTAGACTTCCCCTTCCCATCATGAATGTTGTTCTGACATTGATAGGTTATGGTGTACACTCGTTACCTTGTTATCTGCCTAGCAAAGGGAAAGACAGAGTTAAATCTTTGAGTGAAAAGAATAAATGCAGAAACGTACTTGACTTCAGAATTCTGATTACTGTAACCATATTAAACCTGGATGGAAATTTGACCGTCAGCCCCTTTAGACAAAATGGAAAATTCATTAAGCAATTTTACCCACCTTATCAAAATGATTGCAATACGTTCTCCCCAAACGTCATGGCGCAACTTCGTTATCATCAATCAACAAGGTTGCAAGGGCCGTTAGTGACTCTACCATACCAACCATACTAAATGACCACCATTATAAAACAACTAATAGATCTACGATTTACATCTATAAGAACTTCGACGATGAGATGGACTCAAGCTGGCTCAGTATAGATCATTTAGTTAGCAATTACATGTCTACTACTAGCCGTTACATATGGACTACTAATCTATTATCTATTAGGTTTGGTAGTAGCTAGGCATAATGTGGGCGATGAAGTGATGAAGTGATGGGAGAAGAAGAAACATTGGGCTCTACAAGGTCATGCTTTTATACAGAATTGGACTCAGCTCAGGAAGTTCCCACCACATGATTGGGCATGCCTCAGCTCGGGAAGTTCCGTCTAATAGGTGTGACCTTGCACAGCTCAATGTTTCCATCACATGGTGGGAACTTCCCGAGCTGAGTCCAATTCTGTATAAAGGCGCGGCCTTGCACAACTCAACGTTTCTTCTTCTCCCATCACATCGCCCACATGCCACTTAGCTACCACCAAACCTAATAGCTAATCAATTAGTAGTCCACATGTAACAGCTAGTAGTAGACATGTAACTGCTAACTAAATGATCTATATTGAGCAGTAGCGGTTGACTTCATAGTTTACAGTAATCTAAAGCAATTTGGTTTGTATTTCGTCTCGTGTAAATCAGCTTGTACTAAAAATCTCCATGCATAATGCCACACATGTGCTGGATTATTTGGTGGAGTTTACGCTGCACGTCCACCTGTGTAATTCTGTATAAAAGCCATTGGTAAGCGTGGACGTTGATCTTTTGCCAACTTTCTCCCTTACACCACTTTCTTAGCTAGAATCACAATGTCTTCAATTCAAATCAAGATCACCCCCTCTATGACCATGGATGCTGTTTATCAGTGGCTCAAGAAATATGCCAACAAGGAGGTATCCTTATGCCTTGTTGCACAGAAGATAGAATACGAGTTGGCAGGTGTTGGCATTGTTTATCGGGAAAACCTTTGGGGGGATATCCTGGAACTTATCGTGACGTCACCAACGGGTTGGTGGGATGTGCAGGTTGCATGGCAGAACACCAAGTCTTCAGGTGTGATACCTTCTTCATTTCGGAACCACTTGCTGACTTTCTTGTACAAGTACCGCCATTGCTAGATGATATCAGAGCATGGCGGCTTTTCCAGGCATGGACCTATGGACATGCAAATCCCACCCTGGTGACTGATGCAATGGAAGTAGTGTTTGGAGAGCAGTACGTTCGGGAAGAGTGGGAGGAGACTATTGTATCTATGCATGAGGTGTGGGAGGACGAAGACAAGGAATCTCTTCCCTGGACTCGTGGAGTTTTCCAGGAGATCCTTGGGCACCGAGGACTCTCTCTTCCCCCTCCTTGAAGGAGGTGATATCTCCTGTTAGTTGATGTATTGCCACTAGGACAAGACAATGATCACTATACGTGGACTCCTGTGTCTCCGAAGAAACGACAAAATGGGAAGCCTGGCCAGAGTTCCACTGGTGACTCTGACATGCACCTCCTCAATCTAGGTGTCATCAACCTAATGGCATCAGTGGAAAGCAATGATCACGCAAAGGTTGGGTCCTTGGAGGTGTCGCAGATGCAGAAGGAAAGTGATGGGGATGACAGCATGAAAGCTGCTTTGAAGGTATCTTGGAAGCAGAAGAGAGCAGATGCTCTCCAATGAACCAGTGCTAAGGCTGGTCCTTCAAAGGTGATGCAGAAGCGACGGAGGACTGACGTCCAACGAAACAATCCCTTCCTTGACCTACACGCATCCGAAGATGGTGGTGAAGATGATGACAATGACAATGACGAAATTGGCAATGGTGACACACCAATGGGTGGTTGTCTGCAAGTCTCGGAGGTGCTACCTGCTGGGCGAGCAGCCTTCGCTTCTCATGTGGATGATATCTGCTGCCACTATGAAAGTGGTCGCTCCGATGCTGGCCAAGGTGACTTGCATGGACTTTGCACTTCTCCCATCCCCTCTGTGTCCCCCCCTATCCACGTTTATAAAGTCAATGTCATGACAGGTATGTAACTTTGTTTCCAGATTTTAGTCTAATTCCCTTGCAGAAAGGGCAGCCAATTACATTCAGCATGTCCTCCAAGTGAAATTGTTCAAGGTTACTCCTGGTTACCATCAGTCATTGTACATAGAAGCCACGAGTCCGAAAGAAATCTGGACATCCCTACCACCAAGCCATCGCTCAGTCGTCCGAGAAATCGCCCTCACGACTATGCCTGTGCGAGTGATCAGGCGCACAGCAGCCACGGATGCACTGGTGCGAGTGCACGGTGTGCATCTAAGTGAGGGAAGAGGTCAGAACAACCAACAACCAACACCCAATGACAACAAAAGGGAGTGGTGGTCTTCCTCTGTGGTTCTGGTATATGATCTCCACAGGGGGATGTGCTGCAAGCC